>JAABUP010002762.1_pt1 | contig 32928 bp, 47 predicted proteins | sample 5559201 | NCBI WGS metagenome assembly JAABUP01 (sample SAMN10711887, study PRJNA513373) | rock metagenome | isolation source: Antarctica rocks | place: Antarctica
CATCCTTGGCATTTGGCGCACAGAGCAAGCTCCCCAGGACTTCAAGCAGGACATCCTGCTACCCATTCCTAAGAAGGGAGATGCTTCTCTGTGCAGCAACTACCGCACCATTGCCCTTGCTCGAACTCCTATTCCTCTTGTATTGCAGTTTATCTCAGGTCGTCTTATTGAAGCAAACTGTGCAGCAGATGAGTGGTCGCTGTTGCACGTGACTTGTTTGATTGCTGCCTTGCAGTGAAGGATGACTGTATTGGCATGTCTGCTTGAAACATAAAATCCTGCACGCAAGATACTGCAAAATCTTGGTCACTAGTACTGAACACTAAGATTCAGCTAACGTGGCCAGGGATTCACACTGTGCAGTCCGTATGAAGCATTCATGCAAGCATTGCCTACAGCTTATGTGCAATGCTATCTTGAGGAATGCCTCACACACATTTTACAGTTACACGAACACCTCTGTATGAAGGTCGGACTCGCACGGTCGCGCTGATGCTCTGAAGGTTAGGCCAGTAGAGCCTCACAGGAAATTCAGAAAGACTTGATTGACCATCTGTAACAGGCTGTCCTTCTTCAACCAAGCAACGTTGACCTACAGTGACATGACCAAACAGCAGGATGCTGACCTCTTCTGGCAGAAACTTGCCAGACACATCAAGCGTCTCAAGCAAAGGCCAATTACCCCTGAACAATGCTATCGTGGCAGCAGACGTCCACAACAGATCTGCAACTCCAAGGCGCTTGAGCATGGGCCATTTGCCTGTGTTCAGCAGTCTCATTGCATCACCCCCAAACAAATTTCTGCCAAGCTCTAGTACTTGCAGATATGGAAACTTGCACTTCACCAGCTGTGCAACTGCTAAGTTGTCTAAGCTATTGCAGAACAGATCAAGATGCTCCAAGGTTGGCATGTCTGCTGCTATAAGCCTTTCTATGGCAGCATCATCTAGATTGTTGTCTCTAAGAGAAAGATGCCTGAGACAGGGCCAACAGCCTTGGCTCAGGCAAGAAATGGACAATGTGCTCAACCGATTTTTGTCCAACAGCAAGGTACTAAGCCTGGGGAAGCTGGCCTGAACTAAAAATGAGACAGGCACTGATTCTGTGATGCTTGCATCAACAGAGACTGGCCAGTCAGCCTCAAGCCCCTCATGATCATCTTCGACTGCGCAGTTTATCAAGTTCAGGTCAGACAGGAGGGGCCAATCTGCCTTGGCTAAAGACTGCAAGCCTTTGCTGCAAGCTGGGTTGTGAGACAGGTCAAGCATTGTGAGTTGTGGCCAATTGCATCCAGCAAGGTGAGCAATAGCAGCCGGTCCCTCTATACCTTGGCTCAACTCAACATGAGTCAGCATGGGGCAGTGAATGTGTGCCAAAGAAGCAACTGCGCCTTCATCCATGTCATTGTGTGACAAGTCAAGATCTTGCAAAAGTGGGCAGCTCAGGTGCTTCAGCAACAGGTCCAGCTGTGCTGGTGCAACAATTCCCAAGCTCTCTAAAGCTGGCAATAAGCCTTGAGCAAATTGCCTGGCTTGTGCACACGTTATTCCTTCGCCCCAGATGCTAAGACGCTTCAACCTGGGCAGCCTGATCGTCTTTACCAGCATTTTCACGTTGAGATCGTCAGTGATCGTGATGCCGGTTGTAATTTCGTGCACCTTACGCCGGATGCTTCTGTTGGTTGCCACCAGATTCCCGAGACAGACTGGAGACATAACCTCCCAGAGTCGGGGACACTTATGAAGAGCATCCTCGAGCTGCATTGTTGACTTGTCTGCGACGACAACATAAAGCATCATAATTTGGGCTTCCACCAAAAGCAAGCGTAGATAGCGCGACAACCGCGCGAGCGAAGGACATGCGCTCTTCATTTTTACCTGCAGCTCAAGAATACGACCTGAACAGAGGCTGCGTGTGGCTGGCAGAAGCAACAAGCAAGTTGGCTGCGAGATTCTTCTGCAAACCAACATTAATAGGATCCACCGTTTGTGCTTGGCACCGCGAGCGCAATGTGTATTGGAGTTTTCAGCACAGACCTTTTCAGTCATCCATGTGCAGACTGACTTCTGCGAACCGGGTAGGGTCTTGTGAAGCGCAATCGTGAGGGCTTGGGCGTGAACAGTATGGCCTTTTGTTGTTTCATTAGACAATCATTAGTTTGATCATTCACCTTATGATCAATCTTCTTCTTCTGATGTCAATTGATGTCCACTCACACTGATCCATTCACTTCTTCAAGCTTGCTCGCTAGTGCAAGTTTGGGAAGCTGTCTTCGGATTCCTAACTAAGGTAAAAACAGTCCCAGCAAGGCAGCCATGTAGGGAGCATATCTAAAAGCGTGCACACCAGACAGTGTGCACAGACATGCAAATACTGTGTTGCAACAACTGTGCATGACCATGTATCGACTATGTGAGGATATCGAGTATTCGTTAAAAATTGAACATTGTGACATATTTGAGTACACATCTGCAGTGACCCCAAGCATAAGGATGTGTGTTTTCATATGCTAGCTGGCCTCAGCCTGAGTATTTGAGCCTGCAGTTGTAGTAGCAAGTGCTCGTCGCACTGCTGCAGCCCTCGTCTTGTGAAGCTCAGAGGCAGCAGGCCTTTTGTATGGCCGCAGCACTTGCCCACTAAAGCCTGGTACATGCAGCTGCCTGCAGCGCACAGTCAGTGCAGTTGTTATACATCATTAGTGAGCATCTGATCCGGCACATGATTCTGGTCAACAGCTGTTTGTTGGCCAGCACACCAGCTCACCATTCTGCACAAAGATTTTGCAAATTGCAAAAGCCATCTAGCATGCGCAAGCTGTGGCAGGAAGGCCTTGCTGCAGCCAGGATCCCATACTGCAGCACAACCAGACGTTGAAAAGGGCATTTGGAAACACATGGTCTGCCCATGCGAGAATTTGCCTCTGCCCAAAATCTGAAGTTTTTGCCCTCTTCAGATGCATTGGCATACTGCAGACAGTGCGATTTTGGAGGGCTGCCCATGGCCAGCCTTCGCCCGTACAGGAGCAGGGCATTTGCTTTTGCAGGATTTGAGTGGGTACTTGTGTTCTATACAGATTTGCCAGCTGTTGTAGGGTAGAACCCCACATTGAGCTAGCGATAACCTCTGGTTAATGCCTTCCAGCATCAAGCCAACAGCTTTAAGCAACTTACCCTGCAACACCAGCTCAACAGTACCATAAATGCATACCATGTGTGCTCTAGGAAGGCAGCCACATCTGCAGGTTGCAGGGTCAAGTCTTCAGCAGAGGCTGCAGCGCCCTGCCGCCGCCGGGCCATGCTGCAGCCAAAGCTGAGGGCTTGCCCAACTAAGTCCTCTGTCATCTCACTCAGTGCGGCCTCTACCTCAGGCTTCATATGCAGCTTTGGGCCGCCGACCTTTGCCAGCAGCTGCTGCATCGCCTGCATTGCAGATGGGGTCAGTCAGACACACAGGATTCATTTCTGCAACTGGCATTGCACCCTTCAGGTATGCCTCCGCTCTGATCTGAGAGTTGTTGAATATCACTATCTGCATTGCTTGGTCGCTACTCTCATCAGCAGATTGCATGCAGCGCAGCCTATCTCAAACTCAAATGCAAAGATGTGCCCTATACACCTTGATTCACAGCTGCTGCATTGCCTGCGTCAATCAAAAAGCTGTTTTGTTATGAGTTAAAATCCTCTTGTGGCGAGCAGTGCCAGAGCTTGTACTTTGTGCTGTTTTGTCAGCCCAAAAGTTTCCTGCTGTAAATTGATTTGTGAGGTATAGATACTCTTGTGAGGTATGAAATAACAATCCTGTTCACATGTTGACGCATAGCCAGCAGGCAGATTGACAAGATTGTAACAATGATTCCCACATGTCAGATGTGGATCTTTCTGCATAGTATGCCCACATCACGCTATGTGTTTCAATTTGCAAGAAAAGCCCAGAATATTAATATACACAGTATCCAAGTTTTTGAGACCCTTTGCTAGCTTGCTGGAGGGCCAGCAGCATTTTTGAACTTACATCAAAACAAACCTTGTTGTGCTAGAGACATGATGGCATGTAAGCAACACGGCCCTAGCCTTGATTCAGAAGCATGAGTCGTACAACACTTACAGGCTTGTTCAGAATCTTCTTGTCATCCTCAGTGAGAGGTGGGGGCTGAGGGGTGGGTACCCTTGGGGGTCCCTGCACTGCTGCTTGCCCCAGCTGTGGCCTTGGCTGGGAGCTGACGATGAAGGTGTTACCCTGTGGGTTCATTGACACGCTTCCTGCAAGCACACATGTATTAGGATGAAGATTTGCTGTCTGCATCCATTGCTGCACACGAATTTTGCCAGCCGACTGTTGCTGGCTAAGGGTGAGCAGCTACTGGCAGCCTCCACTGATGCAGTACACACACTGTTGCTGGCAGACAGCACTCTAAACAGTTCCGCCAGTTGAGAAGCGCTCTGACAGATACAACCGTCCTGCAGACAGCCATGATCAACGCATTGCTTCGGCATGTGGCAAATGATGACATGTGCAACAGCAGGGAAGGTGCCCTGAGCACCAAGCTGCATCAAGAACAGTGATGATAAGAGACAAGCATGAGAAGCCAGGGACAGCACCTGCAGTCACAGGGCCACCAGTGGGGGTGCCTGACCTTGATGGGGCCTGGCTGAACCCAGTGGGGTAGCCTGGCCTGGGGTTTGAATACGAGGCTGGCTGCTGTGCATATGATGCCTGCAGACGTAAGGAGTTTATTGGTGAGCTTGATAAGAGGGTGAACAGAGAGTCTATGCATTACACGAGCAATCGTGACAGAAGCCTCCTGAGGGCAGCAGCGCAGAATGTTTGCCAGCTTGTTGGGTCACAGGACTAAGCAGGTGCCACTGCAATCTTCTTTGGGAGCCGCAATTGCGCTGAGAAGAGGCAGTGCCTTTTGTTTGGCAGAACATATAATTGATTGCATGATGTGTGTATTGGCGTCAAGGGACATGCTTGCCAATGAAGCAGAGCATTGCGTCAACACCCCTGAAATGCTTGTCATGTGGTGACTACTCCTGTTCACTACTGTAGTTTACATGCTTAGCGGCTGCAATGTATGCCAATGCTGCTATCAGACTTAATCATAAGTGCAGCGACCCACAGAAATCCTGCAAGAGGTATGTGCCTGAACTGATACACTTTGGCAAGCCAGCATCTTGATCCAATATGCTTCCAGCCTTGAAAAAGGTTACACATGCAAGTGTGTGCCTATCTTTGGTCTGTACTTTAAATTCAGGACATTTTCGGGTTTGCATCTAGGACAGGCTCATATTCAAGATGAGTCAGAGGGCTCAAGGATGTTGAGCGGCATCAGCACATCCTCTGTTGAGCTGATCAACTGACAACAGCAAGTTTCATCAGAAGCCTTTTACCTGTTGGGGGTTGAAGTAGGGGCCAGCTCGGGCTTGGTTGAGCCGGGCTTGTTGACTCCCAAGGACACCTGCAGCCTGCACCCCTCCAGTAGGCCCTGCGCCCTGCAGCTGCTGCCCTGCCGGGGCTGCTTGATACGGCCCCCCTGGGCCCCGCCTGGCGGCTGTTGGGTTGGCCGCGTTCACAGTTGGAGCTGGAGACGCCCTTCTCACCTGCTGACCTTGCACCCCTGAGAGCATGCAATGTAGCTCAATCATACAATAGTTTGTAGAAGGTTTTTGTAATATCAGTTGTAAAACAGACACAGTTGATGTATTGTAAGACTTATATCAAAAATTACAATAATGCTGCTTGTATTTTTGGGATATATTCCTCGTAAATTGGTATGATGTGTTGAAGTACTTGTTATACGTTCAATCATTTTGACAGCACACATTGTTTACATTTTACCTCAAAGTTGTCATTTTGGCCCTCTCATAGCATTGTCCAAGCAATTAGTAATGCTCATCAAAGCAGCAAAAGACCACATGCATAATGCAGCTACCACCTTTGGTCTTCTTGGGATGGTTGCCTTGGATGTCAGCAAGCATGCACAGGTAGCAGAAGTCAAACAGGCTAAGCCTGCATTTTGTGTTGTTACTATTATCATTACTACATTTACTATTACTATTGCAATTGATACTGTGACTGTTATGACAATTATTGCTACTATTGTTATTGTCATTACTACGATTGCTACTATAGCTACTATTCTCATTGTCATTACTGTGAGAATTGTTGTTATTATTGTTCTTTTTCTTATTGTTCTTATGATAACTGCTACTATTACTATCATTAAAAGTCAGATGGGGGGTGAAGCCCACCTGCAGGCTGCTGCTGAGGGAGTGCTGTCTGCATGAGGGCTCCCCCAGGACCAGTCTGCCTCACTGCCAGCTGACGAGCCAGATACATTCTGCCCTGTTTGCCATCAGAAAGCAGGGACTCTGTACCAGCTTTGTCTATCCCCAACGTCCTGCCTATGACATCTGCTGTGGGCATGTTTGATAGCAGCCGAGCCACTACTGTGGGGTCTGGGTTTGGGGGAACAGCAGCCCCTTGGGCAGGCCTAGCTTGTGCCTGCATGAAAGCAAAATTTGTACTGATCATGCTCGAAGGTGATCAACACCAGAATAGTCATGAGAATGATAATAATATAATTAGAATTGGGATGTTATAGGGACGAGAACCGCAGGGGCCAGAATAGCCACATACAGCTGCCACAAACTAGACCTGCAATGCAGTGAGACACCTTGCAATTGGACGTTTGATAAGCCACAAGGTGTGCCACAGCCTGCTGACTTTGCTTAATGTCTGAATACGTCAAGGGTGGAACTGTCAAGACGCACGGGCTCACACAGCAGACGGCGTGATGACCTAGGAATGCTTCCTGGGATCACTGGGAATGCGCGTGCAAGCTTGTTTACAGCATTCATAAACTTGTCTTGGCTTGTGTGACTGCTCAGCCCTGCATTTGCTCTGTGCATATTTATGGAAAAGCGTCTGCAACGGCTAGACAGCATGCTATTTTTGCTCACTAGCAGCGTGTGCATGGCTGTGCACATGCATTGGAGGTGTTTTGGTTAATTGATCATAGCAATAGCATCACAGGCAGGAAGAGCCAAGGACCGCTGCAATGGAGAGAGAAGCAAGCATCCTGATGAGTAATGACTGGGGTGAGCATCAGAGGCAGCACAGAGACATACTTGCTGCTGTGCTTGGGCACCCTGGTGTTGATGCTGCTGCTGCTGTTGCTGAAGCACCTGCTGCTGTTGTCGTTGCTGTTGCTGTTGTTGATGCAGCTGCTGCTGTTGCTGCATGGTGTATTGCGTGGCCGGAGGCCTGGGACCTTGCTGCACACGTGCGCTTTGCTGCATGCCAGGCTGCATGGTTTGTTGAGCCTGGCCAGGTGCTATGTTGGCATGTGCTTGCTGCTGTTGTTGTTGCTGCTGCTGCTGCTGCTGCTGCTGGCGGTACTGTCCTTGCTGAGTTGCCATGTGTGACTGGGCTTGAAGATATTGCTGATGCTGCTGATGCAGCTGAGCTTGGCCCTGTAGGACCAAAAAGGGAGCAGTTGATATGCTAGTGACTTCGTCAGGTTGGGCTGTGTCACCTTAGTATGTATGCAACACACCTGTTGTTGCTGATACTGGTAGGCGTTAGGTTGCACAGGGGCAGCAGAAGGTTGAGATACACGAGCAGGTGCTTGGCCAGGCAGCATGTTTTGCTGTTGTTGCATCGCTGGTCGAGCAGCTGATGCCGAGTACTGTGGTCTTGCTTGGCCAGTGCCTGTTGCATGTTTCACAAGATAGTAAACATACAGGTAGTCGTGCGCAGCGCGTTCGGCAGCTTGAGGCGGCCAGCAGCAGATTGCTGCTGACCTTGGGGCTGAGCTGCAAAACTCGGGTTGCCCTGGCCGCCTTGCATGGTCTAGCTCTGGTTTGCCAAACACACGAAGGTTTTGATCAGTCGTAAGCTGAAGGTTAACAGTAGAACAGCGGCCCTGCTATACTCTACAGCGGCTCTTGAATGCAACAGCGCGTCAGGTGCCCGTTCTACTCTACGAACCAGACCTCACACTTCAGTCCAGAGCTCCGTCGCAGTCCTAGAGAAGCAGTAGTGCCCTGTTTTGCTCTTGTGCTGCAAGCTACGCTGTGACGGTACGTCCGTAACTCTCTTCGCGTTCAACCACCTTCGCCCCGCACTTGACATCTGACACAGCAACAAAGACTGTGTGTAAAGGCCTATAACCATGTCCGTGATGGTAAGAAGCATTGCACGCGCCTGCTTGCATGTCGGGGCTTTCCGGACTGACACAGCAGGCATCAAGTCCGATGGTAATGTGTCTGCAGGGTGACCACGGTGGCCTTGTCACATCCGATCAGGAGCAGCAGAAATGGCTGGATGAAGCCAGCACGTCTGTTAAGCGGAATGCCTTTTTTATGAAGAAAGCGCTGGTATGTGTCACACTGATGTGGGCAAACAGCGTGCATCGTGGTGCATCAATACTCAAGATGGCTCCTGCAGGACGAGGACAACCTACGAGAAGCTCTCAGATACTCAGCAGCCATGTTGGGCGAGCTTCGCACCTCACAGCTTACCCCTCAGAAGTACTTTGAGTTGTACATGCAGACTTTCACAGAGCTGCAGCACCTGGAGGTATGCTTGATCAACACTCTGACACAGCTGCAGCACGTGTGTGGCTTCTGGATCAGTGATAACGTTTGTTTGCTTTGCAGATGTTTTTCAAGGAGGAGCATAAGAAAGGTCGCCAGTACTCTGACCTGTATGAGCTGGTACAGCATGCTGGCTACGTCCTGCCACGCATGTGAGTTTGCCACGGCATCGACAGTTGCAATTATCTCGCGCATGTCACTTGACATGATGCAAAAGAGCCAGTCCAGATTCCCCAGGCCATGCATGAATAGTTTTGCTATACAGGTACCTGTTGTGCACAGTTGGAAGCTGCTACATCCGCAGCAAGGAAACTGCTGCCAAAGACATCCTGAAGGACCTTGTGGAGTTGTGCAAGGGTGTGCAGCATCCCACCAGAGGTCTTTTCCTGCGCAGCTATCTTTGCCAGGTCAGCTTCAGAGCTCAGTCACATTCTAAACACACAGGATACTGCCATGGGCCAAAGCAACCTCAGCAGCCTGTTTAAGCTTCAGCGTTATAAGCTTTGAGCAGCAGAATGTGAGCAGAGACAAAACGAATTGTGGCTTATTGCTGGATGTCACTCATCACTTGTGACTGGGAATACTACATGTGACAGCTACTTTTGCATTCAATGTATGCTGTTGCTGTCTGCGCCATCTAAGCATGTGGGCCAGGCTGGCAATGTTTCAGCTCAGCAAAACCAGAAAGTACATGTCGAACGCACGGTGCAGGTCTCCAGAGGCCTTTTGCCAGATGTGGGGTCGGAGTATGAAGGCGCTGGCGGTGACATCATAGACGCTGTTGACTTCCTGCTGGTCAATTTCACAGAGATGAACAAGCTGTGGGTACGCATGCAGCATCAGGGCAGCAATCGGGACAAGTATGTCACACCTCTCAGTTCCTGTCGCACAATCATACGCCTCACAGGCATGGCTGTATGTATATGTCGCTGTCAATTGTTAGAGGTGTTTTATCTGCAATGTCAGTCTTACAGATGTTTGCAAGCATCTGGTGTCTGACAGCGCAGTGCCTGCATGCATGGACCAGGTGCACAGAACTTTTGTGCCATGCACAAACCCTATACAGTGCATGTTCTGAAAATGCATGATGGTTGAAGGTCATGGAATACTTGAGCCAGATCCTTGCTTGCTCTCTGTCAATACTGCAATGGTAGATGTCATAATCAACTTGTTCCCATGGACAATGCATGCGCTCCATGTGGCACGGCAGACACAGTACAAAGTTTCATCCAGATATCATGGCTAGCTGATCTCACATGTTGAACATAGCATGTCATGATGCCTGCAATAGCTTGCTGCATGTCAGCTCTGGGTTTTGCGGCAGCACAGACCATCGCAACAGTCAGATCAATAAAATTTGCACCAGCAGAGAAGTAGAACAAGCAGCCTGGGCAGTGCAATGTCATGTTGATCAAAGGGCTGTCAACAAGAATGGCATTCTGGACAGCAGTTCCAACTCATTTTGTAGCAATCTGGTCATAGGTTTCCACTGTCACTGCTATCACTTGCAGCATTGCCAATCTACATTGCAGAATTACTGCCACAGTGTCTGCAGTGTCTGTAGTACCTGTAGCAGTGACGACTGCAGCTGTGGTAGTACAGGGACTGCAGGGAAAGGAATCTAGCCACAGTGTCTTCGATGTCTGATAGTACATGTAGCAGTGTTGACTGCAGCTGTGGTAGTAGGGAAAGGAATCCAGCCACAGTTTCTGCAATGTCTGATAGTACATGTAGCGGTGTAGAGTGCAGCTGTGGCAATGCAGGGACCGCAGGGAAAAGGAGCGACAGCAACTGGCAGACTTGGTTGGCCGCAACCTGACATATGCAAGCCAGCTGGATGGGCTAGACTACAAGCTGTACCAGGTCTGCCTTCTCATGTCGCACCTTGTTCATGTGTGACCAATGAAGCAGACCTCTCATTGCATGGACATTGCTGTGCAGCAGTAACTCAAGCAGAGGTTGACACACAGCTTTCCTGATGGAATGCCAGCATGCTTGGATCAGATGTATCTGCAGGAGAATTTCACAGATTTCGTAGACACCGGTTTTTTTGCTTGTTTGTTTGAATCCTTGAGTTGTGCATCAACATGCAGATGCAATCCATGGGCGTGTTTACAGCCTTTGTTTACTGTAGGGCGTGGTGCTGCCTCGCGTGATGGAGCAGATCATTCAGTGCAAGGACAACATTGCACAGCAGTACCTAATGCAGTGCGTCATTCAAGGCTTCCCAGACGAGTTTCACGTCAGCACGCTTGATGTACTTCTGGGCGCTCTTCCTGAGCTGCAAGGCTCAGTCAAGGTTCATGTCATCCTGGCAAGCATGCTAGATCGTCTGGCCAGGTAACAAGCTTCAGCCTCCCTATCACTGTGACGCCTTGATCCCATTTTGTGTAAAACTAGCATGTTGGATTGCCAGTCTGAGCAGTATGCACACCATGCTTATATGGACAGAGTAAGTTTGGTGTAGCCAAGTCAACACTGATGCTGGTTTTTGGGATTTATGACCAAGGCTGGTAAGTATGCTGAGCGAGGGTTTTGGATGATTATGAGGAGTGACTTTCATACATTACACAAATATCAGGTAGGGGCCTCTTTCAACCAGCATGCTGTATTTGCTTTCCATGTAAGACACGTCAAGCACGGACCTTCATGATGTGTTTCTTTATCAGGGCCTGTCATGATGTTTTGGTGATGTTAGTATGGGTGGTATGCTGGTATGGGTGCAAGGGCACATCTGTGACGACAAGCATGCTGCAACGTCTAGCTGAGCAGATTCACATGTGTTAGTACTCGTTCAGCAGTATTGCCAACATAGGGTCCAGTAAAGGTGCGTGTGGTGGACGCTGATGTTGTCATGTTTGTGTCTGTAATGACGCATTGTCATCCATAATATAGTTGTGTCACAGATGAGTTTGGAGCATATCAACAGAAACATACCGTGGACACCAGTGCAGTCATTATGACACAGATACTAAAGATATGTGGATGTTATGAGTACATCAGCAGCGATTTTACTTGTTTTATTCTCTGCCTTGGTACCTCCTTTGTTGCCCCTTGTTCTGTGTCGTTCACTGACTGCCAAAACAGGACTTCATACTCGTACGTGCCTAACCCTAAGAAAGCCCCGTGTGACTGAGTAACGATTGAACTGTTTGAGGTCACCAGTTTAGGAATTTGCGCTTACAAACTTGCAAAGATGAGCTTCGGCTCTCACTTGGCAGTTGCAATTCAAGCATGACAGCTGCCTGTGTTACTGTTGCCTGCATGCACTGCACCTACGCCACCAAAGATGAGTCAGAACTGCTGACTTTGTCTGTGCGCAATGCAATCATGCTACCACAGATGAGTCAATGCTGGACACTTTGGTTTGTGCAATGCAGTCATGCCACCACAGATGAGTCAGTGCTGCAAACATAGGGCTTGTATGCATTGCAGTTATGCTACCACAGGGGAGTCAGTGCTGGAGACGTACAGCCAAGCAGACGCATTCAGCAAGCTCAGCGCTGCTGCGACTAAAGTTGCACAGCAACAGAGCGAGATGCCGGCTGGGGACATTGCCTCCATGTACATTGCTCTGCTGGGATTCACAGGGAAGGTGTATCCAGACAAGTTGGACTACACAGACAAAGTACTGACAGAATGCTATCAGGCAAGCTTCTGTTGTGTACTGAGTCAGAACCCAGCTTGAATGGTGGGAGTGCTTCCATGTATGCAAGTAGCGCCCTTCCTTCTTGGGCTCTTCACAGGCACTGATTGTTCAGACGAGCTCATCTACATAGACAAAAGGCACATGAACTACCGTCAGTCAGACAGTCTGCCAAACAAGTGTCGTCAGACCGGCACAATCAAATTTACTAGATGCCTTTGTTGGTTATACTAGCTTTCCTTGTTCGGGTCACTTAATGTTGGTCTGGGCTGACTGGACATATACTGTATATATACTACATACATACTATTACTAGATGTATATATTGTACACAATTACTGTATATACATATAGTAATAGTCATAGCATGTATGTATATTGTACTATCGCTACTACTATATATACTTTGTACACAGTAAATGTACTGTATACAGACTACATATAACAGCATATGTGGACAGAAAGCATTTGCCTGGATATGCCATTCCCACGCGACTTCACTGCTGGACTGGTTTACAGGTGGCTGATCGCCCACATCTGGCCCAACAACTGCTTGTGTGTGCGTCTGCAGGCCTTGCAGAGACGTGAGCTAAGCTCAGACCCTCGCGCTGAGAAGCAGGTTGTTGCTCTCCTGTCAATCCCTCTGGACACCTACGATGCCGTCACAGTGCTGGGCTTACGCAATTACCCCAGCGTGATGAGCTTGCTGAGCCCGCCGATGTACAAGCAGATGTCTGTGACCATTGTGCAATCCATGCTGAAAGCTGGCACGCTGGTGGGTAGCGAGGCCAAGGTTGGGATGCTGTTTGACTTCATATCCCCGCTGGTCAAGGATGTACCAGGAGCTTTAGATCACACTGACGATGAGGTAAGCTTCACCATGTTATTTCTTTTTGTGTCATAGGCATAAGCCAGTGTTCTTTGCTACATGACGGCAGAACCATGCAAAGTCATGCAAAGTTGGCTGCAGCTGAATGCATGCATATGGCAGTGCACAAGATGTTGCTGAAACGTCACTGAAATTTTGTTTGATCACATTGCACCATATGCTTATTGCAGCTTTTGACCAGGACTGGCTGCAGCAGAGCAAGTGCACCATCTGGCGCAGATGGTGCATCCCAATTGACGTCTGTCACCCTAGCATTTTGTCTTCGTACTTGCTTATTGCACTGCTCCATCCATATGGTGTCAAAGTTGCTTCCCATTTCTGCAGCAGCCCTTTGATAAGCATCTCAAGCTACGTCATGCGTGTACATCACCCTCATGGTATCTATCAGCAAAGCTCAAACTTGCATCAAGTCAGGAAGTTGTTGATCCTGGTTGCAGGACTTTGCAGAAGAGCAGAATCTGGTGGCAAGGATGGTGCACCAGCTCAGGTCAGATGATCCCGACGAGCATTTCCAGATCCTGAAGACTGCCAGGCAGCACTTCAGCACAGGAGGACCACGGCGTGTCAGGCACACCCTGCCACCCCTGGCCTTCTCTGCACTACAGGTACCCAACACATCCCCCCAATGTAGAAACACGTTTTTACTGTCCCCAGGTGTATCCGAGTTCAAATTTCCGCTGTGAAATGGACGTTTCTGAATTAAAATAGACGTTTGGGGATTGACAAGAGCTAATGTCTCTCCCTAAAGTAGGAAACACCTTATACTTCTCTCCAGGCACATCAAGCTGATGGTCATCAAGCTGATGTGTGGCAAAGTCTGCATATGTGCAGCGTACTTGCCCAGCCAGTCATGCGTCCACACCAGTTTGGCACATGCTGCCATCTCTGGCATCCTCTGCACTACAGGCATCTTTAATATCCCTCTAAAGTAGGGAACGCCTTATGCTAGTCCCCAAGCGTTGCTGAGTTCAGATTTACTCTGGGAAACAGGCGTCACTGTAGAAGTAGACATGTGTCTGCATCCTCAAGAGACTGCACACCTCGATGAATCTTTGTATGCATGGCAAAGTGTGTACGTGTGCAGCATTCTTGCTCAGCAATTGTGCAACTGCAGCAGATTGGCAACGTGCCAAACATAGTCTGCAGTTTGTTATTTGGTTTCCTGAGCTCACTTGCGTGATATTTGTGACTCTGTCCTCCTGTGCTCGACTCAGCAGGGACTTTACATTGGAATGTTGTGGGAATGGTCGGCACAACAGGTGCACTGTGGACATTCACTGAGCCACATTGTGCTGTTCAAGCCAAAAGTTCAAGGTTGACATGCTTTTGGCCTGATGCAATGCAGCTAGTCGCAAGTGGGATGTACTTACAGAACCTGTCAATAGGTTATTTGTCCTATCTATTGTAGTAGTTGTCACATGGGCTTAGCCAACAGGCATCACGCATGGGCAACGCAAGTCAGCTCCCTCTAGACAGGCTTGTTTCGTCAGTCAATTTGAGTGACAGGAAACGCTATTTGGTTAATCCAGATCCCCAAAATTCAAGGCACAGTATGGTGTAGCAGTAGGGATAGTTTGCAGTGACGTGTGGTCACTAAGCTTTTTGGTAATGAGAGAGGCAGCCCTGTGCAGAGTTGTGCACGCCTAAAACATCTCCCCAATGTAGAAACGCGTTTTTACTGTCCCCAGCCGTTTCTGAGTTTAGATTTCCAGTGTAGGGATGACGCTTCTGAATTAATACACGTTTCGGGATTGAAAAGAGCTCATTTGGCTCTTTGCTCATCTCTTCTACAACTGCCCTGTTTGTCTTGCAGTTGGTGAGAGTGATGAAGAAAAGGCAAGACAGTGGGAGTGCCGCAGAGACGTCCTGCAAAACAGTGAGTCCACGTGCAACAGCAGCTGATCCTGTTTTGCAACCTTTTGTGTTGCTCGTTAGAGGCAAACCTGCCAACCCTACTGCTTGATCACACGTTGCTGTTGAAGCTGCAGAATTGGATGCACCAAAACATTGCAATCTCCCGTCAGCATGTGTGAAAATGATTCTAACTGCATTGCCTGCCTTTGTGCATCTTTTCAGTACCCTGGTGGCAAACTCACTGAGCTGAAATCAAATCAGGGTCACAGATGGTCCATGCTTTGCTTGACATGCTGAGCATGTATGCAAAGCTCAGGCGTCATGGGCACTGCTGTATGACTTTAGTGTTGCTGCTCACCAGCGACGTGTGGAGGTATCAACTTTCCCAGCCTTGTTGATAATCGTATGGTCATCATGCTATGCAGGTGCTTCAGTTTGTGCATGGCATAGTTGCGCCTCTGGCAGACGTTCCAGTTGCTGAGCTGGCGCTTCAGGTTTACCTGCAAGCTGCCTACTCAGCCTCTGAGGTGGCTCACCTTGAGATGATCGCCTATGAGTTCATGGAACAGGCATCCTTTCTGACTTGCACCTGAAATTGCACACATGTTGTCTCTGAGTGCACTAGACAGGCATGCTTTCTAAATTGCAGGCTCACGCCCACAGACGCTATTGTGTCTGCTGTGTCCACTACAAGTTAGGGGTTGGGGTTGAGGGCATCAGCTGTGTGTTATCTGAGGACACAAAACACAGGCCCATAAGTTCCTTGCATCCCCAAAAGTATTATAGACAGATCAAAGCGTGTTATTAACACCATGCATTGGAGACAGCTCTGTCCAAGACTGCCTGCACATGATGAAAGTCACAGGTCTGTATGCAGAGTCCAATTGCATGATGTATCACAGCTGTCCAGCCACATTGCAGTTTGCGACTGACCCTGCTGCAAATTGCAGGCATTCATACTGTATGAAGAAGCCATACCAGACAGCAAAGCAGAGATCACTGCGCTGCAAAGCATTGTGGGTACTCTGCACAAGTGCCGAGTCTTCTCCCCAGAGAACAGGGACGTGCTGGTACACAAAGCCACCGGCTACAGCGCCAAGCTGCTGAAGAAGGCAGACCAATGCAGAGCTGTCTGCACCTGCTCGCATCTTTTCTGGCAAGAAGAGGTCAGTCTTGTCTCGCATTGCATTTTGTCAGCTGCCTAGCCTGGGTAACAGTCACAAACAGTGCTGCCCACAGGATGCTAACAGTCTATACAGATGTGTCTGAGAGAGCGTATGTGTGTCTGTGTGTGTGCACGTGCAGGTGCCTTCAAGTCAAGGCGTAGGTGAGAAATCGGCAGGCAGCGCTGGTGACACTGATAACAGCTTAGTCCAGCCACCAGTCTGCAATGCTGACAGTCTTCTTGTGTGCATACAGACACCTTCAACCCAGGATGCTGAAGACGAAGAGCCAAGCAGCACTGGTGACAGTGGCAGCAGCGCTGTCCAGCCCTTGGTTCGTGATGCCGACAATGTGCTGAGCTGTTTGAAGCGAGCGCTCAAGATTGCCAATGCAGCACAGCAGCAACTGGCAGTAGCACTGAAGGCCTCGGATACATCCCCGGCCTTCCTGTATGTGGAGATCCTGAATCAGTATCTATATTACTTTGAGCGGGGGTTGCCAAACATCACAGCATCAGTCATCCAGGTGAATCTTTACTCTGCTGACAGTACTTGATGAGATCCTATTGTGACCTGTATCGACACTCTTGATTTACATGTCGGGAAAGTGTCTCTATGCCGACACACATGCGTGTCTTGATTTGGACAATCTGCAATGCTAGCTGCATAGTCATGACTGTCACTCTGCTGCCCAGGACAGGTGGACACAGCACATGGGTGCTATGTCATGCACTGGCCAGGGCTTCTAGTCCTCTTCCCCATTGCATCTCAGCATGATGCCAGCTGACTCAGCTCATGAGCTGGAGACACAAGAGCAGAGTTTCTATTGTGCCCCAGTTAGCCCTGATGCGGTTACTTGTGTCTTTGCCCACTGAACAAATCCAGACATCTTTTCGGTTGTTGACCAGTATGCTGTTTTGCTCTCACTGTTTGCCTGTTGATGCAGAGCCTGCTAGAGCTGGTGGCAAATGAAGTCTCAAGTGACAACTGCAAGCAGGATGAGAGGTTGCAGAAGTTCTACAGCAACAGCATGGAGCACCTGAAAGCACAGAAAGACAGAGAAGGTGACCTAGGAGAGCAATATGAAGCTCTCAAGCTATGACCACCTGAGACCAGCATTAACACATTTTTGCACCTTTTTTTTACACAAACATGTTATGGCTTTGGCATTGACTGTGGAAGAGCCCAAGGCTAAGGTATGTTGGGCTTCCCAGTGAGGACCCGTGTGACCTCATGAGGGTCATGACATATGCATTGTCCCCTGCAACATAGGTTCGGACCCTAAGCCAACTGTTGTTGAGCGTTGTTGACTTCTTGCATGCCATGGAGGCACACGCTGGAGTGCATAATGGCCAACTTTCATCATTAATCACCATTGAAAGTATACCACTTGGACAGTTGTTTTCATCAGCTGATCTCCTCATTCGTGGCTCAGACTGTGATGCTGTGTTTGTCTTACACTGACGTCACAAACTCATATGCATGCATGCGCACACTGCTCAGCATAAGACAGCTGCATGATGCTATGATGACTGTCACTGCTCAAAAATTATATCATGGGTATGAGCATTGTGTCCACATCATCAGCGTGTGAGTCTGTGACGCGTACCAGGGTATGCTGCGCAGACTGCTTTGCAAGCAGACCGGGTAAAACTGTAATGGCGGGTGTTAGAAGGTGATTGACAACAGCAACAGCAGTGCTGTGTCCCAGGGGTGTTGTGTTGTGTTGTTGAGAAAGGCCTACCAAAGCTTATGTATGCTATGGGCTCTACCTCCAAGTCTAAATCAATTAGGAAAAATACTTTCGACTTTTCTCAACCATGTTGCAGCAACACGACTGCCTATGCGTCTGAAATAGGCCTGGACAAACAACAGCCAGTCAGCATCTAGCTGTAAGTTGGAACAGGCCTGGCCATCTTAAATATTGGCCAGCACAACATGATGATGCCTACAATACACTGGCTCATATGCATGCTTGCATGCAATTTGCAAAAAAAAAAAATGGGGTTCAGTCCAGAGACATCCAGATATGACCAAACCAGACAATGTCCACATTCTGCAGATGGCATATATGTATATGCCATCTACTTAAAAGCTACAGCAAGCATTGCAACTATCCTGGGACATCCTAAAACCTGTTGCTTACCATGTGCATGCTGAGCCCTACTGCATGGTTTGATTGGTATCAGTTGAAAATTCAAACCTGCTTGGACAACAATACTTCAGTGCCCTTTATGAACCTTTGACGGTCGATTAGATCCAGTTAACGTTTCCCAGGGATGCACTGATCTGCACAGCCAGGATGGTACAATACTATACAAGAATCTTCTCCATGACCATCTGATGTGGTATGATGACTGAGGTTTCAGTTCTTTCTGGTGCCAGAGGAGCCCATCAGAAGACCAACAGCTGCAGCAAACATGCAAAGCATGGCTGCCAGCAGGATGTAGGTCTTTGTGGTTGCGCGCCGGTACTCCCCAAAAATGACAACGCCCCAGAAGGTACTGACCAGCGGTAGGGCCTGCACACACACCAGCCTTTGCCAAGGTGTGCTGCTAGGAATTTGGGCAGGGCAGGGCAGTCTTGTCTGCAATTGAAACACCAGCAGGAAGCAGCCCAAACCTGGCAGAATGTCTTTTTATGCTCTGCAAAGGGTGCTTGTTTGATCAACATGCATGAGATCATGCAAGTGGACAGCAGGTAGGGCAGGCCTGCATGCATCACTCATGTTGAGAAATGATGGCAGCTTCCTACAGAAGCGATCAAAAAATTGAGTTGCCAAGGTTTACAGAATCTTCACAAGAAGCCTGACACACGACTTGCCTCCTGTATGCAGGAACATACATTGAAACACATGCAAAACCAGATTAAACCTCACCTGGACTGCATCAGCAGCGGCATATCCTGCAGCTTGTCCTCCCATGAATTGGAAACCATTTCCCCAGCCACACAGGATTCCCGCCAACAGCGCAATCCAGCGCCCATTCCAGTCCTTTAGGTATCCACCAATGCTGGATTTGGGCACTCCAAAAGCTGGCTTGTACAAAAAGCAGATGTTGATGAGAACGGCGCATCCAAAGAAGGCCAGGGAGAAGTAGAAGAATGCAGTGTAGATGACTAGTTTGTCTACCCCTGGAGCTAGCTTGTGCCACTGGTCATTGGTAGACAGATTGAAGGCTGGGGAGAAAATGGAGTAGCAGGCGCCAGCTGTGAAGACGATGGCCAGACCAATGAACTTGCTTGAAGCATTCACCTGTACAGTCACAAGAATATCCATAAGGGTGTTGCATTCAATACACAGTTCGAATTGCCAGAGGTGTGACATGCAATGCTTTAAATGGCAATGAACAAGCCATGGTAGGAACAAAGGTTCAAGCATTCAGAAAGCTGCCTAGACAGTACGTGCATGTGACCGTTTGTTTGTTGTTTATCGACACAAGTGAAGAGTTGGTGCCACCTTGAGCTGCTGTACGGATTAGAAGCGCCTGCTGGTGTGACTTTGGTGTGCTGTCATCTCCATATGCTGCAGGCATCTGACAGCTCTCCAGAGGTGCAAAAGCTACTGGTCTCATGCATGTACTGCTTGCTGCTACTGGCATACCTTGACACAGCGCCTGTTCTCTATTTCTTGTAAGTGAGCAGCACTGCCAATTTCTGCCTTGGTGGGCGGGGGTGCCACCCCTGTTTTCCCTTCCTCCAGCTTGCGCATCTTCATTTCAGCATCTGTAGACAATGAACAAAAACTCAGCCACCGCAGCCTAAGACCTTTATTGTACGGACTCAAAACACATCCAGTCAAACACCACTGCTGTGATATCTAGCTGCAACTGCTGCTTCATTCTGTCTGCATCTGCTCACAAACAGCAAGAACTTCATCACAAAGCCATGCACCCAATTTCAGAAGGAGCAAATGAGAACCTACATGCACCTCACTGTTTGAATGCTAATGTTGTGTGACAGGGCGTACATTAGCACTGACAACACAAGAGTATGTCAGCACATGCTAAAGAAGTTTCATTCAGATCAGGCCTATTTCTTATTAACATAGACAATGCAGCCTTCCTGGAGAAGCAAGAGTGGCGTCGCGCCCACTTGCTTATGCTTGCACCTGTTTTCAGTTACTGTTGGTTTCAGACAGGGGTGATTTGGTAATGGCTGATGGCATGCTTACCAACATCAAGGCTAGGTTGCTCAAAGCCAACAGGGAGCATCATAGTGGGACCACCTGCTTCTGCAGCTCTGGCCCGGGACCTGCACACACACATGTTGCATCTTAGTCATGATGACTCACTGGATGACGCAGTTGGCCACTTGGTCAAGACTTGGTCAAGGTTACTTGCATTATTGAACATGTGTAGCTATACTTGTTAATGAACTTGTGAATGTTGTGTCAGGCAGGTAGGACTGCGAGGGTGTCATTTTCTGTAGCTTTGGAGTATGCATGTGCAAATTAGGGATGGCACTTTCTGACCAGACGTCTGTGCATTGTCACAAGTAAAGCACAACTAAGGTGTGGAAGTCATGCGGTCAAAAGCACATGATGCGCAGGTTTGGGTTTGATGCCCAAACCCGGTGTGAGTTGCAGCTGCTGCTAGGCCAGCAAAATGCGTCAGCAGCAGCAGCAGCAGCAACAGCCAAGCTGCTGCAGCAGCAGCCAAGTTACTCGCACTTTGCATGCCAAAGAACCAAAGTGCTCTTGACCGGTTTGGATGACTACTGATCACATACCTGTCAATCACATCACCACCTCTCTTGATGCCCAGCTTCTTGTCAATGTCAGCTACATTGGATGCATGCAGCCAGGAGCCCAGGCACGCAGCTATCAGGAAGCAGCCCACACCAGGAAACAAGACAGCAGCGTTGTTAATGCGGTCATCCAAGAAGTAATTCATTGTGGTTCCTGCACATATACCCGGTCCTGTGAGCTTCTTGATAGTACAAGATCGACTGAGATGACATCAAAGAGTGCGCGGAGCAGCAGTTCGTGCCATGCAGCCTGCTGTTCTTGGCAGGCAGCTGTGTTACCTGCCACTACTGTGATGCTGGACGCCACAACTTCCGTGACGGACAGCCCAACGAAAGCCTGCGACACGATACGCGCGATTCAATTTTATTAGGCTTTGTAAAGGTATCGGACTGCAATTCATGTAGGAGTGGGAGAACCTCTGCAATGTAACCTGTACGACAGCTGCAGTCGATGACCAAAAGTGTTCTGCTTTGCATACTTACCAGAGCATACTGAGTGGCCAGGTTGCCGCAACACAGGAAAACTCCTCCCGCCACTGCGAACCCGACCGATGGTCCGTTGTTCTGCAGCGGAAAATCTTGTAAACGGCTTCACGCATGCGAAGGCTGCATGCGCATCCTGCGCAGCTGACAGCACAGCCTTACAAGCACAAGTCATGCGCCATGGCAGGACTGGTCTAAGGTGCTTATAGCATTACAAGTGAAAGAAAGACCTCGAGAGATGAGTCTGCTTCGCTGCTACTGAAAGTCAGCCACACCCGTGATGGTGCTCATGATTAGTCTGACAGGCGAACAACACCTGACTTAGTTGAGTTGTGAAGTTTGGCTCTCCGGGCTTTGGTGCGCCAATCTGTCCTAGCGTCAAGGCAATGATGACGGCCACAAGAAAATTTGTGAGCGAATAGTCAAGGTAGGTGTGGACGGGATTGCGTCCTCGCCTCTCTAGCAGATTCAGCAACGCCGGCCAAGTTCCCAGAAAGACTAGCGCGACAATCATGAGCGCGATAGCACCTCCTTTGTCTTCCACGATCTTCATGGTGGCGTTTGGTACTGCGTGTGTTTCAGATCACAAGCAAATGGCCACAGTACTCGCTTGCATGAAAATGGTCTCCCTGCAGAGCTCATCATATTGACGGGCACAAATTTTGCACGTGCGGATATGATTTGCAATCAAATGCAGCGATCATATGATTGCATGATGCCATCTTATCAGCACTTTACGAACTTTTGTCAGGAGGTGCGCGGGGGCGTTCGAGGTGACGAAGGAGCAGTCTGCCAAGTAACTTTAGCTGTATGTGACCGATTTGCTGGCAGAGCTGCTGCGCCTGAAGAAGAACGATCGGTGATCATTACAAGCTTTGGCTGGATTGATCGAGCCTCGCGACATGCGGTGCGTGAGGCTGACATGGAGAGTCTTCAGCAAAGCTGCAAACTTGCGCATGAACTGCTGCGATCCCCACAAGTGTGCTTCAGTGACGCCTCTGGTGCGCCACATCGGCCAGATATTTCACATTTGCGAATGACAGAATCTTTCCATGCTACAGCTGTGTCGTCGATACGAAAACTAGATCTACTGGTTATTGATGTCAGGCAGGCAGGTGGTCTGCCTCTTTGCGAGCCACAGAAGACCAAAGGCAACTATCCCCCAACCGGCATACTCATCGAAGAGCTGTCGCCAGATACGGCAGCTAAGGCTCAGGAGAGGCAGCTGCAAGAGCAGCTCCTGTCCGACAGCTGTCTGGTGGTGGCGCTGTATGCAGCAGACCCTGTGCTTCTGACACCATGGACAACCCATCAGCTTGACATTGCATCCAGAGACCTGCTGCAAGCGTTAGCCTCATCAGGATTGTCAGCAGTGGCCAAGAACATACTTCAGGGCGCCTCACGGCAGCAGCAACCAACAGTTGAGCAGTTTTTGGTATCTGTGCTACCTCAACTGCTGAGTCAGTTCAAGCTCTGTTTTAGCCAAGATGTGTACCAGTATGAGAAGGCAGAGCTCCCAAAACAACCAGGTAGGGTTCAGAGTCTTCTTCATGTCATGTGACTTGTACACCAGCCTGAGCCCAGGCCTCTGCTGATGCAGTACGCAGTTCACCTGATTGCTTCACAGTGTTTGCATCACACAAGGTAAATCTGCAGATGTCTGACCGTTTCATTGTGCTGCAAACAAGCAACATACTGTCAATAGCTTCAAGGGTGCTTGCAGTAAGGTTGGTGCCATCTTGCATTATGTAGGTCTGAGACCAGCATGAGTATCACAGGCAGTGCAGCTATATCACTTGGCATCTGTTGTGCACTGGGTCCAATAGCACCAAATCAATATTCCTTTCCCACCTATAACACCACCTACTCAGCTCACATCGCTTGTACTCTGCATTGTGTTTTTGTTCTGCATGACGTCAGACTCTGTCAAGTTGGCCATGAAAGCGAATGGATGTACAACACTCAGTCTCAAAGAATAACCAACTTTCACCACTTGGCAGTACACTCGCACAATAATAGCACCTGTTACTTGAGCTCTACCATGTTGCCCTGCCATCTACAATGCTGCTAACACCACAGGAAGCCCAGGCAATGCTTGCTTGCTGTAATACTGTCCAGTGTTGCTGCAAGGGAAGCACAAAATGCCTATACAGCCAAATATGATCTGATTGCCGGCCTGGACTGCCAGCATCCAAGTGTTGTTGTAAGGCGACGTGACCTTGCCTGACTGCTACATCTGTCTGCAGCTCATTCTCCTGCATTGGTTTACGAGTCTGTGACTAAGTGTTTGGAAGGCTATACATTGAATGAGCATTTGTGCGTGATGTTGTGCAGGACCGGACGCTTTCACCAGATGCTTGGCCAGCCGTCAGCTGGCCTTCCTAGTGAGGCAGCTTGGCTACCAGCAGCTTGGCACCATTCTACCAGCAGCCTTGCCTTGTGTCCTGGCCACCATCAAAGATCAATCACCTGCAGTGCAATGCTACGGTCTGCATGCCTTACAGCATATAGCTGAAGGTGAGTGTATACGTGCATGGTTGCTAGCCGCTGTTACGCAATGTACATCAGCTTGTGGGACTGCACGCACACAGGGCCAATTGCTTGACCTAAGCCAATAGGTGCACTTCACAAAGCCAGCCATGCAGTCAGTCACGCCTACTGAGCTTACGTTGTTACAGGATGTGGTTCATCAAGAGTGTTATATTGATGGCTGTAGTTCACAAGGCTACGTGTCCCTGACTAGAGACAAATACCTAGCTTACTTTGGGCCAGGCTATGGGTTATGATTGTTGTAGTGCGGACGACTGCGGTCAAGAAGCCAACAAACGCGCATGGTCACATGACAAGAACACCTCAACTAGCACTGGCTTGATGTGCACTTGGTGCTGCCTGTGATGCAGAGGCTCTGTCAGCTGATCTCAAGCCACATCAGCGGCAGCTGATGACTGTAGCAGCAGAAAGCCTGGTGGGGTGTGAAGATGCCGTCTGGACTGTGGCAGCTCCAACAGCCTGTGCGATTTTATGCAGCATTGGTGAGCCGTCTGTGCGTGCAGCCTCTGCTCCGTGATGCTGTTAAGCCGCGTGGCATTGCCCATGGAAGCGAGCATGTGCGAGTCCCTTCGAACAACTCTGCCAGCAATTGTTCTTGTTGTCTGATGATCAGCTGTGGGGCAAACTCATGCTTTGCAAGCCTGTTGAGGTGCATTGCATGTTTAAGCATCAACTACAGAGCAATGGGCATGGAGAAACCTCTGGGCGTGTGCTTTTTCAGTGCAGTTTGAGCCGATTTGAAGACCAGTTGTGCAGTAGCAACAGTTTCAGACACTACACCTAGCTACACCAACACAACAGAACACATCTATCCTGACCCGTTCGGTCAAGCATTGTTGCATGTTACATCTGAATTTGTTGCAACATGCTGTACACAGCCACTACTGATACATGCGTATGCCTTGGCTGCTGTCATGCCTGTCATTTGTAAGTATCATTCATGTCACGATTTGTGCGTATGTGCCTTCATTGCTATGATGCATGTTGCTAGCGTGTGTATGCATCCACGTACTGCGTCATTGGCTGCAGGCAGCAGTTGTCAAGGACCAGGCCATCAGGAAGTGATGGGTGAAATGCTTCGGCAGGTTGAGACGCAGTGCCACAAGAAAGCAAGGAGGTTAGTCTGGCTTGAAGCTATCAAGCCTGTCTTTGCGGTGGGTCCCTTTACTTCTCTGCAATGTAACATGCTGCAATCGTGATGATGACACATTGACCATGTGAGGTGTTTGTGGACCTGGCCTTCGTCCTGAACATGCCCTGTCAGCGTCAGATTCAAAGTAGCATTTGCATAGATGTTCAGCACGGATGTATTGCTTGCACAGGTTCTGGGCCTCCAGACCTTGCAATTCTTCAGCAAGCTGATGCCCCAATTGCTAAACTGGTGTCAGGAGCCTGATCTGGCAACTCAGCTCAAAGCTCTGGAAGTCCTCCAGGAAGTTGTCAGACACACATGGCCACGGATGCCAGCACATGCCAGCTTCCTTTGGTCCCAACTGCATGTTGTTCAGAAGCAGTTGCAGGCCAACACAGCTTCTGACCTAGATGGCAGTCATCATGATGCACTTCAAAAGAAGATGCAAATGCAGCTTGCCAGCATTGCAAAGATGCTGTACTTGTGTGGGGGCTCAGATTTCCAACGTGCTATGAGAGATGCATGCTGTAAGTCAGGCAGTGTCAAAGCAGACTTCATGCTGCATGCCGTTGCAGGTCTTGTGTGAGAACCTAAAATGCATTGTCTAGTGTAATTTGCAGTGGCTTCATGTGATATCTTGTTTTTTTCCTCCATAGAAAGGGTAGAATGTGCAATGAGAAACCACATTTTGTAATACATCTTTATTGTATATTTCCAATATGTAAAACCTTGTATGTCTTCAACAATAGCAAGCGTGCCTTTCTTGTTTGGGCTGTTTTACAACACTGAGTACATTGTAGTCCCTGGCCTGTTCAGTTGTGGAGGGGCAGGACCTTTTTGGCGAATGTGCGATACGTTTTCACCAAATGCACTAAATCTAGCAGCATGCACAAGTTGGCCAACAAGCAATGCACACAATAAGTAGTTTTTCCTGATGGACAAAGACATACATCAGTAGGCCCCGCTCTATGTTCGCCCCTTGAGTACTGTTTTAAGGCATCCTGCACAGCTGCCAGCGTGATTTACAATCCATCTCGACAGCTGTACATTAGGATACTCATTGCTCACCAACAACTTAAACAAAATGCGGCAAATCAGGTTGCTTGCAGAATGTTGAGTACTGATGGGTCTGCAGTGCATGTGGTGCTCTGTACAATGCCTCCAAATTGGCTCACACTCTCGGTGCTAGCACTGCTACCTGGAGGAGCTGGACTCAGACCTGCAAGACATGACAGCACCCTGAGTCACGTCACTGCACACATCAAATTTCCATGGCAGTTGGCGTTTACCTGCACAGACTGAAACTCTGCAACTACAGACACTTCACACCATAGCAGACAGCATTGATGCTGTAACAACACACAATGATCACAGCAATTGAGGATGGGGTTCAAGTCCAACACTGGCATTGGAAAACCAAAGTGAGTGCAGTCACACATGTGTGGATTAACATACATCAAAACACAAGCCCAATCTTAACCCCGTCTTGGTAGGCAGTCACTACAGAAGTAAAAGTGACAGACAGCTGTCAGCTATCAGCGACTGCTCCCCAATGTAGAAATGCATTTCTACTGGTTTCAAGCGTCATTCTGTTTGGATTAACACTGTTCAATAGACGTTGTCTCTGGAAAACTTGGCGGTTCTGAATCCCAAAGAGCAACAAACATTCCAGAGTGAGCCAGGTTACCTGGACCAGACACTGCGGAGGCCACAGCGTTGTTGGTCCCTGAAGCAAAGGCATTCTGATTGCCTGAGCCGCTTGCAAATGCTCCTTGGTTGCCTGATCCAACAGAGTTCACATTGCCAGATCCAGATGCAATGTTGTTGAAAGCTGTGTTGAAGTTTGAGAAGAAGTCCGAGTTGAACTGCAACGCACAGCACAGATGGTCAGACTCAGCCTACATTCGAAAGATCTGCAGCATGACAGGTTTTCGTGTTGTGTACGATGCTGGTGCAACCACCTCGTCACAGCAACTGGACTTCAACAATGCAGTGACATGTTTTGTGCATGGACAGGGCAAGAGTTGCCCCTCCAACAACCTGGAACAAGACTGATGCAAATGTGTTTCCAAAGGAGGAACCACCCCCTGGGTATCACAAATTGTGGTGATGGCCAGCTGATGTACCTGCTTTAGCTTTCTGCCAGAGATGGAACTGGCAAAGGCAGGGGCATTAGTGGTGAAGGCACTGGACTCAGAGGTGATGGGGGAGCCTGGGGGCACCCCCTGCCCATTGTTGATGGCACTTGCCAGTGCTGCTTGCCCTGGGCTGCCCACTACATTGGCACTCTGTGCGCCAGTCACCACAGCAGCTGCATACCACAGAACAGGTTTACGCAACATGCTTACTTTTATCAGCAGACCAAAATGAGTGTGCTGGGCACCAAAGACTGCTGCATGGGCAGATTATGCGCCACTTACATCAGCAGCTGCAAGGCAACACACTGGCTGACAGAGTCACACACTTCTGTCTGTTTCAGAGACAAACTGGAGTGCCAAGATGTAGTGCAATCAAGCTTGATGTCAGCATGTGACCTATCTGCCCATGCATGACATTCAGGCTAGATAAAAAGCACGGGCGACGTAAAACCCAAACTGGCATCAGACAAGACCTAACGCTGCAGTTGGGCAAACATCTTGCACAAAGGACAGAGCAGCAGTATCATGCCAAGAATGCACGACAAGCGGCCTAGCACATAGTTCAACATGTTGCACAAAGGTCAGAGCAGCGAAATCAAGCCAAGAGTGCAAGGTAAGCAGCCTGGCACATAGTGCGCATTATGTGCTATTTGTTTGCATACAGCTTTCAGATGACCAAATAGTCAGTCCAGAGTCACAGCACCCAGCAGACTCTTCAGAATTTGCAGTGTGGCAAAACGCCAGTCGCACAGCAGCACAGCAGCATCACAATCCCGATGAGCAGACTAATCTCCCCGGGTTCGAAATTCAGTGCCGAGGATTTTGCCAGGATCTGGATTTGCAGCCACTCACAACAGCGCAATGAAGGCAAGGAGTATGTGGGGTTGGCTTCTACCTGGTACGGTGGTGCCGCTGGCTGCTGCAAGGCTGGGCCCTTGAGCCACTGCCATGATACTTGGAGACAGCGTCACCCCCCCAACAGCTGCGTCACCTGCAGGACCATGACTGAGGGCTTGCCAGGGTCTGGACTCATATGGACACAATGAAGAAAAGCGTGCAGCGTTTGCTGCAAGCACAGTGCCATGTTGACAATTGAAAGCAGATCTGGGAGCATTTGCAATAGTCAGGGGTAGATGTGTCTGGGGCTTGTGACCAGAGTGTGCAAGGGCATTGTGACATGCCCACAGACAGCGCAGGCTACAGAACATATCAGGGTCACAAGGCTTGTCTAGCAGAATCTTGATTGGCGCCCTGCGCAAGGTGTCAAAGGGGCAAGGCCTTGGGAGTGTGTATAAAGAAGAGCCAAAGTCATGTTGAGGGGGGGCGTACAGCAAGAGCAACACAAGGCAGAGCGTTCCAAAGCAAATGATCCAGTGCATATGCCAGTCCTTGTGTACATACCAAATACACAGGTGTCTGTCATGCCTGTCTGACTCGCTGTTCTGACCCTACTGTGGACTGTACACAGCAGATAGCACCGGCAATATGCAGACAGTGTGGGACTATGCGTAGGCAGCTGTGCATTAGTGACAGAGCAGCTGTGATTTTGAAGTGAAGGGGATCTCACTTTGAGTGCAGGTGAAGTTGCCAGTAACGACCAGGCCACATGACCACTGGGGGTTGATGGTGGGGATTGCTACTGCTGTCTGCTGTGCACAAGGGCCGCCAAACCCAAATGGGCTCTGTACAGGCAATGACACAGACTCACAGTCAGTCTTTACAGTCTTTAATCGTATGGTTACAAACTGATGCTCCAGACTCTGTGTTCCATCAGGAAGGCTTGCATAAGGGGCAAAAAACTTGCAGCTCGGTTTGCATGGCAACAATCACTCTTCCAATGTGATCGCAGCTTTGCAGATGCTGGAGGACACCTCATTAGGTGGAAGATGACTCCTGGTATGTGCACACATATATACAAACACATACATCGCACACATGCATACATATACATTCAAAGTTCTATGCAGCTGTGTGCATGGCAAGACACTGTTGGGTATGAGATGACTGCTGTTTGACAGAGGAGGCTTACCGGTATGGTGCAGACTCCAGCCTGGTAATACACACTGTTCACGCCGCTGGTGGTGCCAGTGATAGCTACATCGGCTGCATCACCCACATATACCTTGTCAAAGATGCTGTGCTTCAGCTTTTTGAAACCTTTTAGACTAGTTTTTGACAGGCATTGCACTGTTCCTCATGCTGTGATTCAGCTTTGGAAACAATGCAATCATACACTGCTGAACGGCACAGCATGTATGGGCGGACAGGCGGTCAGATGACTAGACACCTGCGCACTGACACACAGGCAGACAGATAGGGAAAACCGATGCTGGTCATTCTGCAATGTTGTCAATGGGGCGTGATCATGGAATTTTCTGTGTTGTAAAGGTCCAGCAAGCAAGTAGCTATACACATGAGCAGACTGGCAATTTGCATGCATGGGGCATCATCTTCTGCTTTGTAGTCAGGAGGTCAGGACGTAGGGCACGAGAGGCAGTATCACATGCAAAGGCAAGACAGACCATTGGCGTTTCTGAGGTACAAGCTGGACACTCCTGCCAGATTCACTCCGACACTGGTGTTTGCTCCCAGAAGGTATACGTTTCCAGTGCCAGATGAGTCAACGATGGCGTTTCCAATTGTGCCATTTACCAGCACGCTGCCAGTCCTGCATGCCAGAACAGTACTCTGCATCAGACAAGCAGTGACATTCACTGTCAGCACATATCAAGCCACAATTAGTGGCTGTTGCAACAACCCAATGTTGTGGCAATCATGCACTTAAGTCGAGCAGTGTGACCAGAGCACACTGTCACTCTCACAACAAGGCTTTGTACTGAGATCTCCCATTCTTGGAAGCGCCACTCACTGTAAGGCCAAGCATATGTGGCTTGGGTACGGTCAACATTGTATCTGGCACTTGAGTAGCACAGGAGCTGGACTCAAGTCAAGCGACATCTGAGCTTACCCTGAGTTGGCGATGGACAGGTTGCCAGCATCAATGCCTAACACATAGACACTGCCAGATGAGAAAGGGGACGAAATGCCAAAAGTAGGGGCGGTGAAGCCGCTCTCTACGGTGACTGAAGTGGCGGGGGAGCTCAATATCAGGCCAGTGAAGTTGTCTGCAGGCAGTGCTACCTGCACCAGCATAGGAAGTGTGTGACAGCTTGGTCGTAGCTTTCAGAGCTATAAGCTGTCTACTGAGATTCCGCATGTGTTTAATCTTTCACAGCTTATGATCAGGCCTTCTTGCCTGCACTGAGACGATGTTGTTGGTGCTGAAGTTGCCGGCGCTCTGCAGCTGCAGTGTACCATTTGCAACCATCGGCACCAGAGACTGTAGAACGCTTGAATCGGCCTGGCCGGTGACGGTGTAGTTTGTGCCGTTGCTCGGCACCACGAGAACGTTGACGGGCGCGCAGACTTGGATCGTCGAGAAAGGTTGTACGCCAACTACAGCAATCGGCAGAGCTGCGGAAGGCGCAGCAGCCGGCACAGCGCTGGTGTCTGCAAATGTGATTTGCGCAGCCGCTGGTGCAGCTGCAAGAACAGCAACGCACGCTGTCAGGGCTAGAAGGCGGCAGGCGACCGTCCTCATACTGCGCTGAGAAAAGCACACGCCAATCTCGCGTACAGCTTCAATGTATCTCGCCGCAAGTGCTAAAGTGCTCGCAAGTGTCAGCTGAGGTGGTAGCTGCAGTCAGCTGCATGCATGCTCAGATGCATGCTCATGCAAGATAGCTGGTACAAGGATCCAACACGTGTATGCGAACACGTGTATCCGCTCGATGGTGGCGGCTTCTCGAGGGTTCTTCCAAGTCATGCTAACAATTCTCTGAGTGAGCTGAGTCAGACTAAACGTGGGCACAGCAAGCAGCCTTGGCTGATTCATAGGATCAGGCAGACTCTTTCGAATGCTCCCAAGAGTCTTTGCACAAGCTTGAGACCTGGCACCAGCTGTGTACATGCACCAGCCACATCAGCTATGGTACTCGCCTCTCTGGCAAACTTTGGAGCAGAGGCTCAAAATTAATTGACTGACATGGTGCACCTGCTGTGTTCGCCGAAGCACTCCACAACAGGATACATGTGAAGATGTGCTTATGCTAATCAAAGAGTCATCAACAGATCAATGCCTTGGAGAGGCACACCACTGAACGTGGTAAACACGTGAATCTCAATAGTGCTACCAAAGGCAAACCACATCTGCTATTTACAAGGATACAAACAGTAATGTTGTGTACTCCTATAACTGCAGTACTACAGAAGTCCTAGTACGAAGCTGGCCTGAGGACACTCTATCTAGAACCAATACATCCAAATATCAGAACAAAATGCTGAAAAAGGACTTGCTGCTCAAACTAAACACAACTGTCTACCTATCAAAAACAAACAGCCTCTGAAATCTGCCTGCAAATTATCAAGTCAGAACTGCATGCAGTTACACGGTGTGAACAGCTCACTTGGAGTCAGAGCTTTGTGTTACGCCGCTAGTCGTTTCCAGATAGCCAGCATGTAACCCAAGTTGCTCACAGTCAATAAGCCCATCAGCCCAAACAGCATGAACCCAAAACGGTACACCTCCGAGTCAGTGTCCACACCAGTGATTCTACTGACCAGAGACAGACACAAGTTGCCAGTCAGTCTACCCAGAGTGCCGGCTTCTGTGGACATCAGACCAGCATTCCAAGTACCCCTTGCCAAACTAGGATGCATGATCTTACTCATTAGGCTCATGCCTGACCCCTCCAGGATCACAGTGCACATGAACACCAGGGTACCTCCCAAGAAGTACATCCACACCGGCCTGCCTCCACACATCAGTAAACCACAGCCTACTGCTGTAATGAACAGTGTAACTGCGTTCAAGCCACGGTCACTGACATGGTCAGAGATCTGACCAACAGCGGTGTTGACTGGAATCACAGTGAGGCCAAAGACAGCAAGCATGAGACCTGCTTGTGATGATGACCAGCCGTACAGCTTGCCTGAGAACAGCGGCAAGCTATCGAGGTATGCTTGCTGTACTAGCTTCAGCAAGAAGAGGATGCAAAACGTGGCAATCATGGCTTGGAGTGTGCTTTGCATCGAGGGAATCTTGGGTGAATCTGTTGCCTTCATTTTGGCAGGAGAAATGTAGCCATTGCCATTTTCAGTGGTTTGGCCGCTCTCCAAACCCCCTGGAGATGGGGGCTCTGATAGGAGGGGTTGCTGAAGGGTTGACTCCGGGATGCTGTCCTTGCTGTGGTCAATGGCATCAGCCCTGTAATTGTACAAATAGTGTCTATGCAAATCACAATCCTTACGTATGAAGCTCACTGCACAGCTGGACATGCGTAGTCACACAAGCCATCATGTGCGGGAATGGCAGCCTGTTACTGACCGATCAATGGCAGTCCTTGGCAATGCATCAAACACGCCATCATACAGGCATTCCGACACAGACAATAGAATCAAGAAGGACAGCAGTTGCACGAGGAGATGCACAGCAAGACAAAACTTCACGCTTTGTAGATGAGCAATCAAGCTTGTCGCTGACAGTGAGCTTTTCCCTATCCTTAGTCTTGTCTAAATACAGCAAAAGAGCCGCATGGCAGGGCTTGATGTGTTACCTGATAGGTGGCTCTTCAAAGCAGAAGATTGTGACAGCCAAGAAGACAAGCCAGATGAGGCTCATGACATAAGCTCCAGCTGTGATGGAGTTGAAGGTGATGAAGCCCAGCT
>JAABUP010002764.1_pt1 | contig 32918 bp, 30 predicted proteins | sample 5559201 | NCBI WGS metagenome assembly JAABUP01 (sample SAMN10711887, study PRJNA513373) | rock metagenome | isolation source: Antarctica rocks | place: Antarctica
ACAGAAATCTGAGAGTACAGTATCAAAATATATATAAATTTCTTACATCTGTGAAAATTTTGAACTGATTATTACATAGATGATTGTGTTATTGAAGTTTTCAGTGAGTTTTACATATAAATTGCAACAAAATCAACAAAATTCTTAGTTTTGTCACTGTTACAGTGTTTATACATAATTTTATCAACTACATATGCATTTGCTCAGTGACACACTCAATTTTTAAATGGTTGAAAGATCTATATATAAAGTATGATTCTGTATACTCAGATTATAAAACTAACTTGTGATTGTAAAGTAGTTATGATATTTGTGATTTTTAAAATCTTGAGCATTCCAAAAAAAAAGTGGTTTTCTGAGCATCATGAACGGCCCAGAGTTTTTGTCCCTACTGTAAACTGTCAGATATATAACATTTACACAACTTCATGCCTTAAGAGACTACTGAAATTCATGTGAATATCTAATTTATAAAGAACCATTATAAATAGAACCTTAAGATATATATATATCTCTCTCTCATCGGTGCCACTTCTGTTGCACAATACTGAATTCTACATGATGTGTCTTCACAAGACCTGAAACTTGAAATGCCCTGACGTTCATGTTTCTCAACATATTTGTCTTCGCTGAATACCTAAGGTATGTTGACTAGAATTTATTCTTGAATCTGACCAACAATCTACGCAAGTGAAGTGCCAGCATCCCACAGCATCCGCATTCTGCGCCGTGTATTACAACAACCCCACGCGCGATCCCAGGGACCTTGAAACCAAGGAATGCGACGTACGTCGTCACAGAGGCACCGCACCTTCGTCAACAGCGTTTATAATGGCTGCCGCCATCCTCACTTCCCGCGCCTTCTCGACCGTCCGAGCCGTGGCCGTCGGACTGGGATTGGTCTTAGTGCGTGGGTGACAAGTGGCGCCGACGTCTTCACTCTGATATTGTTCGATATCTCGCGACCGAGCTTCAGTAGGTGGTTTTAAGCATCATGCCGTTGAGGGTGCTGACAACGGTGCAGAGGGCTGAGGCAACGCTGGCGAGGGAGGCACGGGCTCCGATGCATCGCATTGACCAGAGACCCTCTGGTCAATGCTGGGACTGAGGTCTTCGATTGTCGTTTTGATCGCGGCCAAGTCATTCCAGACATGCTGTTTCTATCATACATTTTAATCTGCACTGATATCAATCTAGGAAGACGGAATAATGTCCGCTGAGCTCTTCCTGTTCTATGTCGCGCCGCTTGTGTCCAGCTGGAGTTCCTGAACCAAAGACTATGTGGGCGGCGAAATGGTAGTTCCTAAGAGTACATGACAGAGCTATTCAGAAGTTCCATTGTTTCAACCAGATCTCCATCAAGTTTTCGCCCACCGGTGCCAAATTGGCCATAGTTTTACTGGCTGCTACAGTGTGCTTCGTCTCAAAGGATTGTCTTAGATCACTGGCTCTCGAGGTCCTTTCGATATCTTCATAGAATTCGAGGATCTTCACCGCAGGCTTCGAGGCCAGCTCGGTCGCGTCAGACGAGTCGACGCGTTTCAGAACGCGAATCCATTGCGCAAGAGGGATGGCTTCGATTGCTGCCGCTGCAAAATACTTCTGGATCGCGCGGATGAAGGAAGTCCATGGGACAATGTTGGGATTCACGAGGTGGAAAATCCGAGGCGTTTTAGTATCGTAGCCGGTGTACACCAGGTCAACAATGATGCGGGCCATCACATCGACAGGGATCCAGTCTATCTCTTGCATAGAGTTGGGTATACAGCCGATCTCTTTTGAGGTTTGGACCAACGCAGGCAGGAATTCGTGCCTGTTCCACACTCCCCCGTTGATGGTGGTTGGGCCAGCAACTTGACCCACGCGTAAGACACTGGCAGGCACGCCGGAGCGCGCCTTGGCGATCTGCAAAATGCGCTCGGAGACGTGCTTAGACTCGCCGTAACCGAAGTCCTGTGCAACGCTATAGTCGTCCATCTCGGATTCTGGCACAGATCCTTTATGAGGGTTACGGGCGGTCCAGGATGCAACTGAAGATATCGAGGAGACGAAGAAGATGTGCGGATGCCGGTTGCTGGCCAAACTCCAGTCAATGAAGCGACGCACTCCGCGAATGTGCTCGTGCTCAAAGGACTCAAGTCGGTGGTTGAAATTAACTTTCCATGCGTTGTGGATTATAACATCTACTTCGCTTTTCAGTCTGCTGAATTTATCATCTGGTTGGCCAAATTGAGCATGGCCGAATTCTGCTTTGAGGAATTCCACTTTAGAGCTTTTGAGGAGGTGTTTAAGGCCTCTCTCTGCAAAGCTCCTCTCATGTCTAAGTTGAGCATCTGCCGCACGGTTTAGGCAATACACCTTGGATATCGTGGAATCCTCTAGCAGTGCTTGTAAAAGATTGGTTCCTAGTGTGCCGGTCGATCCTGTCAAGACGACACACAACGTGTTGGTATGACTCACACCGTTCACGTGGCTGACACCGTTGACACCATTGACATCGTTGACAATTGATGTCCTCAGAGGAAGATCCTTAGTGTATTTCTGTACCATCGCGTCCATACGCGCGACCCGACGAGTTTCCCCATTCGCGTCTTCTTTTTGGTCAACTGACTCGGCATTCAAAAGGCCATTGACGAAACGGGCGATGCCTTCCACGGTAGGATTAGCATATATTGTTTTGGATGTAATTGACGATAGATCCGAAGCTTTCAGACAAGAACCAAGTCCGGCTTTGAGTCCGTTTGTAATCTCCAGGGTCTGTAGTGAATCAAGACCAAGGATGAAAAGGTCGTCTTGATTGGTGGTATCGCGGTTTGATAGGAAAGAACTCGCGCACGCGCGCACAAATTGTTCGATGGAAGCTATGTCGTACGGTGATTCTAGCTTCGGAGCCCGTCGAAGTGTGTGTGCGTTGGCACCTGAATATAGAGCTTCCAGTTCAGGTTGGTACTCCTTTGTGGTCAATCCACGCACGACTGTGCCCTTACCAACCCTATGGAATGGCTTGTCAAGACTGGCAATTAAGATCTTTGATCGGAAGATCTGAGCGTGGGCTGGGCCCTCGACGTTGGCTTTTTGTACAAAGGGCCAGATTTCTTCGATGAGAGAGTCATGGTCCGTAGTGTGCTTCTTGAGTTCAACCATAAGAGCTGCCTGAAATCTGCCTTGTCCAACAATCAGGGCCCCTGATAGGAGTGGATGACCTTGAATGATTCCTTCCATTGTGACTGGATTAAACTTCTCTCCGTTGGACAACACAATGATATCATCGGTTCTGCCGTGAAATTTCCACAGATTTGGCTTTGACGGATGAGGTCTGAAGAGATCCTTAGTTCGCCACTCATCTGTTTCTGGGGCTGTTCGACATATACACCGGAGCCATGAAAGGGATGGATCATAGGGAATGACCAGTTCATATATGTCCTCGGCCACGTGCTGCATCTGGCTTCCATAAACTGGATGCCATTCAAAGTAGTTCCAGCACTTTCGTTCAGGTAAAAGCACAGGAATGATCCCTACTTCTGTTGAACCTATGAATTGACCGACATTGGTCACCTTAGCGAGACGATCTCCAGCGGAGGGCGAGAGCGGTCCACCGGTAGACAATACAAAGTCCAGCTGTGCTGCTTTCTCGAGACCCCCTGACTCTTGAAGCAGTTGCTCCACCACTGTTGGCGGACTGTAGAGCGCTTGAAGCTTGACTTGATGCATGATTCGATTAAGTAATTCTCCAGTTGCCGGTTTCTCCGCAGGCCCCAAGACCACGATCGAATTGTGGAAAACCGGTAGCGCAATCATGGCACCAATCCCTGCGACCTGTAATTGGCATCGTCAAGATAGATCTCAGACCAAATCATTCCAGAACTTACATGGAAAGGCGGAAAGCCGGAATAAAATCGACCACGAGGATTCCAGCCGAAGCTTGAATAATTCAGATTACGTCGACCCTCCACTTGAGGTAACTTGGCCTGAGCGTCGTAAGCCGCGATGTATCCGTTGACGAGTATAATTGGCTTAGGGGCGCCTAAGAGCGATTAGATAATTGACTCTCTGCAGCAATGAGCAACCCAACCTGTTGATCCGGATGTGTGACAGATCAAGACTGGATCGTTGCGTGCCTCGGCGTACGTCTTCTCGTAGGGATAGTGTTCAGTTGGCCTATTCAGCATCTCATCGAACAGTGGAATAGTCCAAATTAGAAGGTCTGGCTTCGCATTCTTCAAGTTGCTGACTTTGGAATTGAACTCAGCAGAACAGAAGAATTTGGTGCATTCGAGCTCGTTCAACAACGACAAATTTCCAGACTCGGAATTTCGAACGGAGGATAACAATATCTGTACAACAGTGGTGAGCTCCTTCTCTCTTCAGAAAACTTAGCTTGTCAGATTCTCACCTTGTAGCCACATTTGATGGCAGCCAAGACCATGATCGCATAACGGATGTCGGAAACACCCATGTAAGCAATGGTCTCGAAATTCGTGCTGGGACCAATCAGACCATCAATCCACCAAGCTACATAATTCACGGCGTGGGCCAGCTCTTTGAAAGTCACATCATGAAAGCTCTGAGAGATGTCTGTGCGGGCGATTGACGCCCAAATCCTTTCAGGATCTGATGCTGCATGGGCGTCGACGACCTGTGGGGACAGTCTTTGGCCAATGGGCCCACCAGCAGCATGGCTGCCGTTCATCCTATGGGTCAAATATAGACGGAGAGAATGTTTTCGCGTCTCCTGTACGTATGACCTGATGATGACCTTGGCGTCCGCGAGTTTGCTTGAGCTTCATGACTTTTATGTGGGTTGAGAAGGGGACTTCGGCTTCGGAGGACTATTCCCGGCTGGGTGGTGAACAAAGTGGCGGGGATTGCCTACGCGCTGTACTCGTAACCGACGTAGAATCCTCATCAACAAGAGGCGACGGCGCCTTGCGATAATCTGTGATGCGGTTAGCAGGCGTCGAAATCGCGTGTAAGAATGCGGAGGACTACACTATGGCATACGGCCCAGCTAATGTTTCCTACGCTGAATGGGTCGGGGTCAAAGCAGGTCAGCGGCCACTGAGTACCGGAGCAAGTGAATTGAAGTGAGGGCGTCGCAAAGGAGTCGTAGGCATCAGAACCTGAACCCAAGATACCGCGCCATCCCCATAGGGTTATGCCCAGAGCGACGGTCCAAATGCGGGGGATGGAAATAGTCTCCATGCAAGAGGATCAAACGCTCAGGTCGAAAGCATTTGCGCGCGTTCTGAGTAGGGCGAGGGCTGACATAGGCCAGGGCGTTTGAAGCTCGCCGCTTGCCGCAAGTGTTGACTGTTCGAAAAGCCCGCCGGTCCCACGGCTAGTCTCCTTATGACATAGCGTTTGACGTTCATGTCTCAAACTCTCAATGGGAATAATACACAGTACCATCAAATGATTTTAGTGCGGGTTCCAACGCCATTCATCGATGAGTTGTGAAGAATCCCCATGTTACGTTCTTGATTGCACCTTCTCCATCTCGGGGTCCGATGACCGTTCAAGGCAAGGTAGAGGCGGGGGTTCGAAGGTTCGATTGTCCGACATGATGCTATTCGCTGGGTGGATCCTCATGGCAACTCCTCCTCATGCTAGGGACGATTGTGGGGATTGTGGGGAGCGTGCGCGAAGTTCGGGCTTCAAGTACCGAGTCGAGTTGAGTCGATGCCCGGAATGTCGTCATATCCAATCCCCGAGTGCGAGATACCTTCTCTTGGGCAGTGCGTTAATGCGGCTATGCGGCATTGGAGGCTTGTAGGATTGAAGCCGAAAAATATTGAAGCTGCAATGCATCTGTGTATCGAACTATTGCGGTGTTGTTTCCTGAGGGGACCTTTTCCCGGTAGCGGGACGAGGAAGGAGTCACTCCCTACGAAGACCAGAGCTAAAATACAGCCACATCACCTTTCTTTACTCCTTTCACACGAACCATCTAGCCCTGGTATCTAACGATCGCTTGGCTTTAGGGTTTGGACAGACGTGCCAAGATTTAGAATGCTTCAACGTAAATACTGTGTCGATTTCCCGTCCATTTATTGTTTTGCCTGCGTTCATGTGTTTTGCCATCCTTTCTACCTTGTCCTCTGCTTTCACCTCGATTTCCTTTGACCAAAGTATCTCTGTATAGTATGACGGCCGAGAACGCGGCCGTTAAGGATGTCGAGATGGTCGAGATGATCGACAGCAATTTGTCCACTCCGCCTTACGCCCACCGCGATGATGTTGACACTCGTAACGTGGAAAAGGGAAACCATGGTCACGGGACCATAGATCTGTCTGACGATGACTATATCGTCACGGTCAAGACCTGGGTTGTGGTTACGGTAACATGGGGTCGACACTTTTGGCGTATGACAAGCTAACCATTTCTCGCCGAAGGTCTTGTCCTTCTCTTATGGTATCTCATTCTGGGCAGTCCCGTCCATCAGCGCTATTCAAGGCTCAATCGCCACGCAGCTTGGCACTCCCAGCGATGCGACATTCTTTACGGCTGTATACACTATCGGCGGCGCTGTTGCATTCATGGTCTGCGGGGCCAATTCCGATCTGTTCGGTCGGCGATGGTTCATCATTGGGGGCAACATCATCACGTTTGTTGGGTACATTGTTGGAGGTGAGTTTTTCCGGCGTCACGATCCAGCCTCGCCATGGTCGTCAAAGGCGCTCACAACCCCCTCCCAGGCACGGCCAATAGCACAAGAGCTATGATTGCGGCCATGGCTTTGATTGGATTTGGCGGAGGAAACTGTCAACTGGCTGCCTTTGCGTTGCCGGAGCTCCTTCCAAATAAGTGGCGTCCAATGGCTGTTGTAATGGCTGGTAAGTTTCCGAGTACCGACTTTCCGCGCTTGCAGATCCGTACTCTGACCCAGCACAGATTCAAGCACCATCTTCTCCGTTATCGTGGGACCGGTTGCAGCGCGTTTCGCTATTCAACACGGCGAGGCAGTAAGTGCATCGGAATCCTCCGCAGCCGTAAGCACTGACAATGCTGCAGTGGCGTTGGCTTTGTTATGGACCAGCCATTGCCCAGGCTATCACTTGTGTTCTGCTCATCTGGCTCTACTACCCTCCCAAACACCCGAGAGGAGTACGTCTAGTTCTATTTCATGACTTCTAAGACCTGCCTTGCTCACCGAAGAATCAGATTCCGTGGCATCAAGCTATCAAAGAGTTGGACTACTTTGGAGCTGCACTGTTCACTGTCGGCTTAGTCCTTATCTTGACCGGCATTGTCTATTCAATATTTTTGAAATCCAGCGATCCTAAGATCGTCGCCTCATTGGGTAAGTCGCGTCTGCCGTTCCATCGTATAGACCTGCAAAACCCGCTGAATTTGTGTAGTCGCTGGCTTTGGAACGATGATATTGTTCGGACTCTGGGAGACGTTTGCGGATTTGAAGCAGCCCCTGACGCCAACGCGGATATGGACCCGTGACTTCGACAGGGAGTTCACCGCACCGTTCGTGGTGGGCTTCATCGTCACTATGTAAATGTTCATGTTCATATACATGGAGGGGTCCGGTTGCTGACGGAGAGGACAGGTTCTTCTACGGCACAAATATCACATATCCAACGATGATCTCCGTTTTCTTCACCAATGCTAATAGTCCCGCAACATTGCCTATGAAGCTTTCCCTCCCGCAGGGTCTCGGAATTTCCACTGGCGCTGTTCTCTTGACAATATTTGGAAACAAAGTTCGGCATTACAAGTGGACCTTGACCGCGAGTGTTACCTTGATGGTTTTCTTCGGAGGGCTTACTGCCCTGGCCACACCTGACCGCTTGGCCATGACCATCGCGTTTGTCTTTCTTGAGCAAATGTTTTATGGCTGGTGTCAGTACCTCTCAATCACCTACATCCAGATGGGCGTAGATCAGATCGAATTGGGTATTGCAGGTGGTCTTGCGTAAGCTTACAGCAATGGATCGATTTTGCCTGGAGGTGCTAATCTTCAAGGACAGTGGTGTTTCACGTACCGCCGGGGGATCCATCGCCGTTGCCGTCTACTCCAGTATTCTTGGCAACGCCCAAGGCAAGGAGGCCATGCGGTTGGTCCCAGCCGCTGTCGAAGCTGCGGGGCTGGACGCTTCCGCTGCCCCGGCTGTGTTGGCTGCGCTGCCTCTCGGCGCCAAAGCTCTCTCGGCAGTCCCTGGTATGACCACAGATATTGCTGCTGCAGCTGGAGCTGCCTTCCAACAAAGTTATGTTTATGGCCTAAAGTAAGATGGTCCCAGAGTTCTTCCCTCAAGAGCACGTACTGATGCCCCAACACAGGATCACCGCCATAAGCTCAGTTGCCTTCGGCGTCGTAGGCATCGTTGCTTGTCTGTTTTGTAACGGCATTGACCATAAGATGACCAACAAGATCGAGGTCTTCTTGGAGAACACCGAGAACGCCGACAAGAACGTCTATCATTGACTGATTTCAATGAAAAGCCGAGGTTGTCGATTGGGAATAAGGCGAGGTGCATTTGGTGACCATGATACGAGATTAAGAATGCCGTCTCCTGATTGGATTTCAGGCGAACTGAGGTGTCTCATGCGATTGCTTGATACGTCTCCGTACTTGAACAGACAGGGACTTCAATGCTTGCGTCTAGTGAACTTTGCGAGCAGTGTTCTCGACCCATATCGTCCAGAGCGAGCCTCCGGTCTGTATTATGCTCCAAGGCACTCGTTCGCCTCTACCACGTCTTGCTGCAATCGATTTCCGTACTCATCCTCTTCTTTCATGTCGTTTATGGCGTCCGTGAAGGGTTCTGACCGCAGGAATTGATTGAACATGTCAGGGTCTCCAGGTACGGAGGGTGTGGCGCGAAACGACAACGATCCGAGAGATTTGTTCTTGTATGTGGAGTTTCAGACGGACTGTGTCTGTTTCTTCGCTCCCCTAATCCAACGCTCTTGATCTGCCCACTTGCGGCCAAAATCACGCCCATTTTTGTGACGGACTGAGAAGATTTGCAGCTGTATCCACCGGGCCGCATTGACTCGTGACAGGGAGGTCCGGACAGGGAACTCGCCCATAATAATCAAGATACATACATATCCCTAATAACCCTAACCATCCTAACCACCCTGACCCCCTAACCTAACCGCCAGAGCCGTGTTGTCCATCTCGCAGTGGATGTCATTCACTTTTCAGCCTCATCATCTAATCGAATCAGGTTAGAATTCCCTGTCCGGACCTCCCTGTCTCGGTTCAATGCGGTATCCACCGGGGCTATTATGCATGAGACGGTACTATTGACTGAGCTTCATCCGCGCGTTAATTATTGCTGGCCACACGTGCGTTATGCTCTTCTCTGTGCGCGTACGTAATCTTTTACTTGTTTAAGGTGAGTTACAATACGGAGCTACAGCCCTTTAGTAATGGGACTGCCAAGAAGTGGCTTGCAGGGCCACAGGAACGCTAGTAGGGGTAGCGGATATTGCCGGAGTGTTGAAAAGGGGTCAATTGACCTCACTGTCATCACTGTCATATGTGTAGACCTTTGTATACTTCTACTTTATAGCATAGTTAGCAATAATCATGGTCAACAAGCATACAAACCTTTGCACTTGTGCTCAGACCCTTATTCTTGCTGAAATTGAGCATTCAATGCATGAAATAATGACTATTACTAACCTTGCTTGATTCATCATTTATTGATACAAATTCATAACCTAAAAGTGAGAATATGACCTTACTATTAGTTGTATACTTAAAGATGAGTATTTTGTTGATGACTTTAGATTTAAAAGACCTTTTGTTCTCATAAAGAAGCAGAAGAAGAATCTAGTTACATCAGTTAAAAAGAACAGAAACAATCAGAAAAAGAGTGCTTAATGCATTGCTTTTAAGCATGATGTATTTAAATTCACTGTTCTTTAAGTTCTTTATGCAGTCAATCTGTATAAATAAAAGCTCATCATTAAGTTAAACCTCACTGCTTTTATAAAGAAAGCCTAACTTCAATTTGCTCTTTAACATCAGCATTGAATTCTTAAAGACTGAAAGAATGTTATATAAACAGATAAGACAAACATACTCTTAAGACATCACAAAAAGACACTTAAGATGTAAAGAACATCAGAGAAGCAATTTGCATCTGACTGTACAAGACTTCATTAAAATAAGGTGTCAGAGTTTATGTTCTGAGACTCATTTTTATATAACAAAAAGGGTTCATTTCATTGCTAAAAGAAGAAGACAGCAAAGAAGAAAAAAGTGACAATGAAGTTTTTAAAATGCTAAAACAAGAAGTTAAAACCAGCTGCTAAACAGAAATGAGAACTTACTAATAAGATAAGACAACTTTAAATAAATTAAACTAATTCAGACAAGAAGTCTTAATAAAAGTTCACTGTTAAAAGAGAAGCAGTCACATAAGATAAAGAAAGAGAAAAAATTAACTGATACTGTTATTAAAAAGTTATTCTTAAGCTTAAGCTCATACTCTTTGTTAAAGAGTGTATGATAACTTGTTTAAACACAGTTATTCAGAAGAATAAAGCCTCTGCTTATAATTTAAAGCATTAGAAACCTGTTTATGTGTTAGCTTAAATGAAAAGATTCTTATGATCAGAAAACAGCTTTGATCTCAATGTAATTGAGCCTATCTGATTTTATATAAAATAAGAAATCATCAGAAAAGAAGTCTTTTAAGCTTAAAAGACTGCAGAAAGTGTGTGAACTTAAGTGTGAAAAGACCTTTTACAATTCATGATTCAGTGATGAATTGAGTGTATTTCACATTATATTCAAAAGGTCATTTGCCTTGAAGAAGTCAATGAATACTGTGAGAAAGCACTGAACAACAAGAAGAATTGAGTTTGATAAACAGAGAATGAATGACAATAAAGTTAATGATATGTAAGAGTGACAGTGAGAGTGAAGAAGGCTGCAGAGATTATGAAGGCTGTGAAGGCTGTGAAGACTGTGAACAATGATGTTGAGAATGTTAATGAGTCAGAATGAGGCAGTGATGTTGTCATTGACCTATGGTAAACACCATTAGTTATTGATGACAGCAAGGTTATTTTGAACAGAAAACCCCCTTGTAATTGTGGCGTTATTAGCTGCATAATTAGCGTGTCCCATTACTATTGGGCTGTAGCTTCATAGATTAGTTCCAATCACAAGAGTACCTTATCCCGTAGGTATCTGGGGCCTAAACTTAGTTACGGGCTAGTGATTTTCCCTCACTTGGTACTCGGTCGCCGCGATCCGTGCTCGGGCCTGCCAAGACACGAGCCGCGGCGTCCGAGAGGTTTAGGTTTGCAGAGTGCATGAGGAGCAGCATGAGTAAGGCCCGGTTGAGCCGGACCGAGGCATAGAAGTGGCGCTAGCGCACAAGGCTCCACACGCCCCTGAAACTTAGTTATAGTTGTTGACAGCTCGTGGAACAAACTCTAAATGATGTTTAAGGGTCAACGGTATAGCTAGCAAAAGCTTTGATGTGGACGGGATCATCTCAACCTTACCAAGGTCTCATTTCATATCCATACCCGTCATCAATCATATCCTCTCACAATAATGCCTTTCATCCGAGCACTGCTTCCTTCTCTTACTGTACCAACGGGCCAGCTGCCTGTTTGGTACTTGTATCCATGTGTTATTGTTGTTGCCAATCTCTGCGCTACCTCTTCAGCACGTCCCTTCGTAACCTTCCCTTAGTTCCTGAACCATCTCCCTAGTATGAACGTTGGGGATCAATGCGTAGCCAGGAACGGCCAGTCTTCGGCGCCGATTTTCATCGCATGTCAAGCCACTCCTTTCTCCTGAAAAAGCACCGGGTTTCCCCACGTTTATCCTTTCACCACCGCATGTTTAACATTGTCCCTCGTCATTTGGGTTTGCACTGCTCGAGTCACATCAAGCATCTTTTGCTTCATAGATTCCGCCATTCCCTTACGCTTGTTCAATCTACTCGCACCTACGCCCTTCTACCACGTCGTTTCTGACGTCTCATAACTTTGTCATCAACGTCCCTAGGATCACTACAAGCCATGCCTCTGTCCGCGGGTCAACTGAGGGCTATTGAGATCACTGAACGAGTCGCTTCAACCTTCTCACTACTCGGCACTCTCTTCGTCATTGGAACATTTCTTGCTTCTTCAGCCTTTCACAAACCTATCAATCGCCTGGTATTCTGGGCGTCCTGGGGTAACATGATCACCAGTGTCGCCACATTGATATCGCGGGCAGGAATTCGAGCTGGCATCAACTCGCCGCTTTGTCAGATACAAAGCTTCATCATTCAGATGTGACATCTCTTCAATCTGTGCCTCTGCCTCATTCCAAACGCTAATATCTTTATTCTACCAAGGTTTATGCCTGCCGACTCCCTCTGGACTTTGGCCATGGCTTGCAACGTCTATCTTACATTCTTTCACCGATACTCGGCAAGTGAGCTACGAGCTTTGGAGTGGAAGTACATTTTACTGTGCTACGGGATACCTTTTATCCCTGCAATTGTATTTGTTCTTACAGGGACCGAAGCTAAGGGAAAGATCTTTGGTTCGGCCGTTGTAAGCTAAAAGAATCACTTGCACTTTCCGTCGCTAGCTGATTTGCCCTTCTAGTTATGGTGTTGGATCACTGTCGAATGGGATATTCTGCGCGTTGCTCTTTTCTACGGCCCGGTCTGGTAAGTCCCCTTCACATTGGCGAAATGCAGCACCTTGACTCTTGCAGGGCGATCTTAGTCACAACGATGCTCATCTATGCTCGAACCGGAAACGAAATCTATCAGAAGCGCAGGCAGCTCCGAAGCTTCTCGGCTACTCGATCTTGTACCACCGTTGAGAATCTTCCCACAAGCTCAAAAACCACGGAAATCCGAATAAGTAGTCAGGCCGCAGACGACACTCGCAAAATCTTGCAAGATGACGAGAGTCAAAGCAGACAGTCGTTTCAAGGATCCCGAGAATATCAACAATACACCGTTAATATCGAATCTGCTCGAAAGGCTCCGGCCGATAAAGATGACACCTTTGCACAGAGTCCTGCTGCATCAAACACTAATAAAGCTGCGTGGGCCTACACCAAATGCGCTTTATTATTCTTCGCCGCGCTGCTGATCACTTGGGCAAGTTATACTACTTCTTTCACCTGTCAAACGGCCAATCTAATCAAGCTGTCTAGGTTCCTTCAAGTGTCAACCGAGTCTATACTCTCGTCTACGCGGGGGCCGACAGCTTTCCATTGAACTACATTGAAGCACTGGTGTTGCCACTTCAAGGCTTCTGGAACGCCATTATTTACATTGCCACATCTATACCCGCCTGTAAAGCATTGTGGCGATCGCTTCATGGCCGTCGACCAGTGACAAAGCTTGGATTGTCTGTTATGAGGACCAAGCCCCTTGGCCGTGAACAAGATAGCAAGTCTGAGAGCATGATCGAGCTAGCACACCATCAATGATTCTGCGATTTCTGGATTTTTCTGAACATGACCGGGCTGGAAGGTTGATCTCGGTTTTTTGAATGTTCATGCGCACTTTGTATGGTAAAATGCGAGGCGTTCGATAATGATGATTGGGGCGGAATATGTGCGCAACTTTTTTCCGGCGCCCGGCTGTTCAATTATAATTACTCGCGTAATTGAGGGCAAAGCTTCACCAGCATTTGTAGAATAGCAAGGCTGCAACTCTGCGCCGCAGATTGAAGAAATAAAATATTTAACCTAGACGCCATATATTAAGGAGGTTATCCTATCTGAAGAAACTGACTACGTTACATATGAGCATAATGTGAGTATTTGAATTATGGAGCAAATCTTACCTTTTAGACCCTGCTCTATCTCAAGGCTTTACATGTTATTGATGTCTGTTTGCTCTTCTGAACTCACTAGCTTTCTGAATTATGCTTACTCTTCAAGTACTGCTCATTTTCTAGATTCTACTCGTTACTATCATTGATGTCCCGCGAGACATATGAATGAGAGCTGCTCTGACTAAAAAGTTGCAAGCTTCAAACATGTTCAATACTACCATGGCCCCTCTACCTCCAGCACCCACCAGCACACAAGACGGCCGTCAGGTCTCCAGCACCATCATCCTAACTATTGCCACCCATTTCTTCGCCGTGGGAGGTTACGAACATCTCGGCAGCCTTCTACGCCGCTCAACATGGCAGAACCAACAGGTCATAGTCGTCGTCTTCTTTGACCTCTTCCCTTGGCTCACGCCCTGTCATTTGCTCACCAATCTCGTCTGCGGCCCTAGAGAGCAAGGCCGCGCCCAGGCAAGAACCTACACGAAACTATGAGGGTGTCGTCTATCACTTCTCAGGACTCTTGGGGGTGCGTGCCACAAGAGAGAACGCGGAAGAACACAAGAAGCATTTCTGGGACGTCCGACTCCTGGACAGCAAAGTATTGAGGTCAGGCGTGACACATACAAGTGGGATTGCAACGAGAGCAGGTCGCTTGCTCATCGTTAAATTCTTTCTGACCCAAGGCATTGGGGTGACGATAACGTACGTTCGACGAAGCCAGATGCCCATTGAGTCAGCTTATACCGGCTTCGACCATCGGAACGGCTGGATGGGGATTGTCGGGGCCATGGCCGGATGCGTGTCCCTGGCGGTGATGCTGACCGGACACCAGTGGGTGATGATCCCGACGGATCGTTGGTCTGGTCGACACATCCAACGCTTTTGTCTGGGACGGTATGTGGCCTTCTTACTGCACCAGATCACCCTCTACATGTCCCGTCGCTACTTTCCGTTCTACCTGCGGAGAGAGCTGGGAAGGCCCTCTGATGCATGGGCTTTCTTTCTGAAGTTACTGATATCGATTCTATGTCTCTGGATCGGCGTTCCGCGTCTCCTTGTCGAAGTCTGTGCTGCGCGGTCGGCAGTACGGCTGTATCCGAAGACGCCTCTACCAAAAGCATTTTACACGGGAAACATGTGGAGGCTTCTCCTTGTCGTATGTTCACTTTACGTGGTTGCCATGCGACTCAGATCGGATATTGTTCGAGTCGAGTGCCGTTAATCGGGACCACTCTCGGCCATGAAATGTGGGTTGCGGTCAGGAGGATGCGTGGTTGAAGAAAATTCCAATCATCTAGAAGTCTGCGTGATGCAAACATAAGAAACGAAGTATAACATCAAGCAATGGACAGGAACGCGGCGGGTGAGTCCAGTGAGACTTCTTTCTTGAAGAGAAGACAGCTGAATTGCAAGAGGGGTTGAAGCTGAAGGCGAGCCAGGGGTTGTGCCGCTCTTGGTGTCAACGGGTTCCCAGTTGAATGAGCCAACAGCTCCTGAGAGACCTACGAGCCGCCTATATGGGCTCGACCAGCGGGTCCGGGATCTGGACAATTCAGAGGGTGGAGTCACAAGTCCTTTCCCATCCAATATTCTGATAATTCCGTTACAGTCAAGTTTCTAACGGCGGATGATCACAGCAGAACTCAGACGTCCAGATCTTGCAAGCGCTCATGGCGACAGACTCTCCAGAGTGAGACTGCAACCGAATGCGGATTGCTCGCAATGAAGGCGATTTCACCGTTGAGGGACCAAATGGGCAGCATCTTTGCATCGGTTCGAAGTTGCTGGTCCAAGCATCGGCCAATTGAACGGAAGACTACGCACAACTGCAGCTCGTAAAGTAGCCAGGCAGGTGTGCGAAGGCTTGGCGTATATTCATTCAAAAGATATCGTTCACGGAGGTAGGTAGATCCTGCCCGCACTATCACCAACTGGACCCCCACGCTGCTGGCTCACGTGCTCTTCTGCAACAGACCTCATCAGTTCAAATGTACTGCTCAAGCTCAAAGACTTAGATAAGTTGTGCGAGGGAAAGCCGTACTCGCTTTTCGGCAAGCCGGAGATACACTATCTGCGCACACAATCGGGCGAGCCCCTTCCAAGTGGGTTCCCACGGCACGTGATTTCAAGGCTGGATATGGGCCGGGATGAGTCCCGGATGGCTCACAGAAGAAGCTGTCATTATCGATTTTGGCACGTCTTTCTTTTGTGACATCGATCCGCCATCAGATACCGTTTTCGGACCTAGCATTGTTCCGGACTTATTCTTCGGTGGGCGAGCTTCGTTTAAATCGGACATCTGGTCACTTGGCGGTGTGGTATTTGAGATGTGGGCAGGCGGGCATCCATTTGGTGGTGCTGATGACTCCGACCGCGCAGATGATGGTATCATCAGTGATATGGTGGATACTTTGGGACAGCTCCCGGAGCTTGGTCAAGTAGCTGATTGGCCAGGGAGAAAGGTATGCGGGATGAAAGCGGGCAGCGTGTTGGTGAGGCTGCGGGAAATATGTCTGCTAAGCTGCTTGATAAGATTAAACCGATTGGCGAAAGTGATGAGAAGAGTCCAGGAGTCACTTCGCCTCAAAATGATCAGTCAAGAGTGAGACTCACTACGGAAGAAGCAATGTCTCCGTTCGAGTTTCTGAAGGGATGCTTCAGATACAATCCTATAGAGCGGCCATCAGCTGAAGAGCTACTGAAGCACATATGGCTTAATGGTCAACTCTGATTTGACGTCTTCACGCAACCTTCATGCTTTGGAGCTTCTGCGCCGAGACCAGAGCCCCGGTGAGTTTGTGAACAGTAAAAAGGTTCAATGCAACACGTTCTGTCCACAACCTTGAGTTGATCAACCCCTGCGTTGTGGAGCCTCTACCTACATACGTGCCTTCGCCTCTTCCATTGCTTTTCGCGCAGCTTCTCGTACCTCCTCGACAATATCCCCAGCCGCTTTGATCTCGCTGACAAGCCCCACACCAGTCCCAGCCCAGACGGCCGCTCTTCTTCCCTCAATGCCAAACCCGGCGTCTTCTCCCTCCACGGCCTCTTTGTGCAGCCTCCTGATCTCCTCAATGTCCATCCCACCTATGTGATCAGTATAGCTCTCTGTCACAATGCCCCTCCCATCGTAGAGTACCGGCCAAATATTGGGCCCCTTGAGCTCATCAAACACTTTCGCCCTTATAGTATTTTGCCCGCCATCCTTGGTCTCCAGCAGCGCGGCCCGATATCCCTCATGAGGTAAGGTGATCTCCGTCGACGCCAGAAACCGCGTCCCCATCACCACACCGTCCGCCCCTAGCGCTAACGCAGCAGCAACGCCCCGTCCATCAACGATACCACCAGCCGCTACGAGCGGGACGTGGCCAAAACCGTTGACCCTTAGCGTATCCGCAGCTTCCGGGAGCAACGAGATGATGCCCGCCCCTTTCTCGAAGCCGTGGCCTCCCGCGTCTAGGCCTTGCATGACCAGCACGTCAGGGGCACAGCGCCGTGCGACCTCGAGCGCACCGGCCACGCTGCCGATTTGGATCCAGATCTTCGTCTGAGGACTCACGGACCTGATCTTCTGGGCCCATAGCGCGTAGTCTTCCAGTTCCTTGGCGGCGAAGAGCCACACGATCGCGGGCGGGTACTTGGCGATGACGGCGGCTGCTTCGTCTAGCTTGGCGACGAATGTCAGGAAGCCAACGCCAACGGGGATGGTGGAATCATGATGGGCACGAGCCGCCCCGCGTAGCGCAGAAGAAGCTTGCTCGAGCTCTTTCGAGAGAGAGTCCATGTCGAAGGCCGTGCCGATGAAGCCCACACCGCCGGCTTGGGTGACTGCTGTTGCCAGAGCGGAGCCGGCGAAGCCGCCCATGGGCGCGTTCGCTATTATTGGAGTCGAGGTCCATGGGTAGGCGGCTTGGAGTGGACGAGACATCGATAGATCCCGAGAAGCAGAGGTAGTACTCATATCAGTAGTCTCCAGCTCGACTTCCGTTGTCGGTGTTTATGATGTTCGTCCTGCTAGCAATTATTCTTTCGATCTTATATAGAGAACATACGAGGTTATACTTATGGAGACGGCGGCTCTTTGGCGTTCCCAGAAATGCCTTGGCCCCCCCATCTACACGCTTCTCTTTTCAAGCGATCTTCGTCAGAAGTCAATCACAAACAATGCTTGTCCTCTGACTCTTACCTCAGACCTCAGGTCCTCAGGTCCTCAGGTGGCTGAGTGCTTACTAAGACATCACTAACTATGTTTTGAAGGTCACCTTGGGAGTTACTTCACAATCGTTGTAACACTCTTCAAAATTGAAACCCTACACCTCAAATGCTTTTAGTAAAAGGGAGTATCATACACTAACGATCATGGCGTAAAAATTGGAATATTAGATCATGATCAAGATATCCCAGGTCAGGGATTGACTATCATGTCGCTGTCACAAAACTACATGTGTTGGGCAACAGCCGACTGGACTACTGCCGAACCTGCAGAATACAGGACAAGCAGGCAGGGTTGAGGGGCGCAACAGTGCGGCGCAGCTACCTCTCATGGAGTGGTGTCATTGGTGGGCATGTCACTGGGGACCCCTAGCTGAGTACAGCATTCCTGCGTTATCATTTAACCCGAGCTAACTGCGTGTTAGACGTAATATCAACGTCTTACTCCGCTCCTCCATCATGCACCCGTTTGATCCATGATCCAGTAGTGTCAAGAGCTCCGTGGGACTCGGCGGGAACGTTTAGCATGTCCTCAGCCTTGTGCTAGACCTCTGCTGCGTCTCTATCTTGCTCACAACAAGTGCCGTCGCGGGCTTACGAACGTGAAGTGCTGGCTGAGGCCTCATCCCTCCCACTTTTCAACGACCCCAGAGACTCAGGAAGGGTTTCGTGTGCTCGTGGTTGGCGGGGGTGAATGAGAATCACAGGTGCTTGACACTGAAATTACTCATCTTATTTTCCAGGGACGACGGGCCTTCTCATTGCACAGGTCTCAAACGGGTAAAATGCAGATTCCCGTTCTACACCTCGCGCTTCTGATGCCCTGAACGATAGGCTGGCATATCGTGCACGGTTTTTGAGCGCGAGACAGGGGAGCTTTACCTCCATCGACCGCGCGAATGGGGCATGAGCTTGCATTGGGGAGCTCAGCATGTTTTCGGGTGCCTGCCTCAAGAGTTACAGAAACGACTGCGGCACATTCGGTGCAACGAGTACTACGATTCTACGCCTGGTAAGGATGATTTCATCCCTTGCTACAATGGCAAGACCGGCGAGCTGCTGTTCAGTATTCATGCCGACAACCCGGTGCGAGTAAGCCGGAAGAAAATGTGGGAGCTGTTCTGTGAGGGGATAGATGTTCAAGTAAGAGCTATCACAGGAAATTTTGCAATACCAAGCTGACCACCATGGGCATAGTACGGTAAGGAACTTGTAGGTATCACTTTCGACGGTTCTCAGGTCAACGCAAGGTTTGCGGATGGCACAGAAAGCTCAGGTAACATCATCATCGGTTGCGATGAAGCGAAGTCAGCGGTCCGCAATGTTCTCGTAGGGACTGAGGCCACACAGCTTTGCAAAGTCCCTATCACCATGTTCAACTTCACGCAAAGTTATACAGCCGAGCAAGCACTCCATTTGCAACAACTGCATCCCGCGTTCCTGGTCGGCTCCTACTCAGTAATTGGCGCGATGTTCTGGATCTCGAGTAAGTCTCGCACTCCCCACCGTTAGAAGCAAGCTAAACTCTTTGAGTAGTACAAGATGTCCCCGACCCGAGAAACCGGAGACACGGATGTTTCAGCTGGTCATAAGTTGGCTCGGTGATCCTATACCAGAAGAGGAGAACGACAACGCGGGGAGAATACGTGCGTTCAAGCAACATACTCAAGGTTGGGCGGAACCGTAAAGATCTGCTGCGCTATGGGTAAAGGACGACACTCAGATCCCTGCTGACGTCTGTACTTATTGGAAGTCCGTACCTTGGGACAATCACGCCGGAATAGTCACTCTCGCCGGCGATGCGGCACATCCGATAACTCCCCGTAAGTCTCCGCCAGATGAGTCACAGTGTGAGACTAAACTGCGCCGTTAAATCGAGGTCAAGGGCTCAATCGGGCGTTGCAGGATGCCGCCGACTTTGTTGAAGCCATCAAGGAAGTTGCCTGCGGCGGAAAGGACTTGAGCAAAGTCATCAACGAGTATGATGAGACTATGCGGACGCGTGGATCTAGGGAGGCACAGACCTCACTCGACCAGACCCTGATGAGCCACGATTGGAAGACGCTGATGGCAAGTCCAATAGTAAAGATGGGCGCGCATCAGCAGAAGAGCGATTGACGTCCATTTCGCATTGTGTTGCCGACCTTGCAACTTGGAGCTTCCCATTCGTTTACAATTTGGAGCGTTCTTGCTAGCTTGCGGTTGCATGTCCGTATTCAAGCTATACGCGTCTCCCTACCGCTCGTTCCAAGTCTGATGTCTTACAATTAGTTCAAAAAACCTAGATTTTATATATGATTTCTGTAGATTTAAAATATCTGTTCTAAATCATGTGACCTGCGTTCAGAACGCCTCGCTGCTAAGGGGTTGATACTCTTGTTTAGTGAACGGGAAGACATATGCTGGGTGTGAGATCCCAGGTACGGGTGTTGTTAATGCAGTACGCTAAGCCCTGCAGCGCGTGGGGTTGACTGGCCCGTGCTCACCCTCGTGAACTTCACTCGTGTGAAATATATGGAGAAACATCCAGTCTGCATCTGACCGTTTGGAAGAACGAACAACTCGCATACAGCCCTCGGTAGCATCTGGTCTCACTAAACGTTCACACGTTGAGTACTGCAGAATGGAGAACGGCGCAACCTCCGAGGGCAAGGATCCTTCTGGTTTCCTAAGTGAGATTCTCGGTGCGCCCGTCACCGTCAAGCTCAACTCGGGAGTGGTCTATAAGGGTACGAAAACCTCTCCATTCTTCCAACAATATAGGCTAATGATATGGGCGAATCAGGGGAACTTCAGTCCGTTGATGGCTACATGAACATCGCACTCGAGAAGACGGAAGAGTACGTCGATGGGAAACTGCGGCGCAACTACGGAGATGCTTTTGTGCGGGGAAACAATGGTACGGTGACCTCGAGGTCTTCTGTCTGAGCCTTTCGCCATTGCCCGGGCTGACAGCTACTCTATCACAGTCATGTACATTTCCTCCGACTCATAACCGTGCGAATGACAACGGATGTCGTGGGCGGAAAGAGAACGGCGTTGTGTGGTCATGGACGGTACGAGCCGAGCATATATGGCGTTAGGATTTGCGCAGTATTTGAGCCAAGGTGTTACAGCATGGGGATTATCAAACTCAAGAACATCTTTGATCAGACTCTGACGGCTTCCTTTACCACCGTGAGGTTGTTCATCATTGCTAAGCTCGTGCACATTGACCATGAACGCGTCGATGAGAGAGTGGTTCGGATGCTTGACGGTGTTGCGACAAAGCCAGGCAGACAATAGTCCTCGACACTGCTAAGCTGCGCTTCCCTGGTGGTAGTGCCATAGCTTGTTCATTGGAGTACCTCGAACGTGTCACGGTTCTGATGATGGACGATTACCCTCCGCTCTTCAAGGGCGCACCAGGTATCGCCGATGTCCAAGCTGAAAATGTGTTTCCGTGAAGCGCTACCTCTCCCTTCTCGTTCGTCTCGATATCGTCTCCTTCCATGGCCTCGAATACCTCTTTTCTCACCTTCTATCATCTCAATTAGCTTCTGCAACTATGCATTCAATTAATGAGGGCTTTGCGGACGAGACAAAATTGGGTGGTCCGCAGTCAAGTTCTAATGTTCGGCTAAGATTCGGTAGAATCGGCTTTAGAGTAATACTGACATCCTTCTCTGCAGGCTCCAGTACGGCGATCTGGCTCAATGTGCTATACCTCTCCCAAACAGCCTCTTTGCTCAACCAGTAAGTGAACTTGACAGACTCCTCTCCCACAGGTAGCGAGAACAGCGGATCAGCTGCATGGATAGTGAAAGGCGTCGTTGAAAGCTGCTTTTCAAAGACCTCTCTCCATTGCTCGTGCCGGAATCGTGGATGTTGGTCGTCGAGTCTCCAGGTTATTGCTTTGATCTTGCCTTCCCAGGTCGTTGTAGGGTTCCAGGATTGGGGCGCATTATCTGTGAGTTGGTCAGAAACACTGTGTAGGGAGGATTCCAGGTGGAACCGGGGTTCAATTGTGGACACGAGAATGCACAGACAGTCTTCAGTATTCCAGATCATAGCGAAGACACCACTTGGTTGAAGGACTCGATAAATCTCCTTTAGTGAATCGTCGTTGGCGAACCTGGCGTCTCCGAAATTTAGCTTCCAAGATCGTCGAGCATGAATTTCAGGTAGGCATCGCCATGAATGACACACCAGTGGAAAGCCTGTATAGCAGGAATCCTCAGCAACGAGGGTTATGGGCACAGATGCAAGCACTTTGATCCGTGAATTCACACTGTGTGAGAGAGGTAGAGCTACCTGCGTGGCTATAACAGCATCGACGCTCTGTGACTCCAGAGGCATATTCGCCGCAACACCTGCGATAATCGACACACCCTTCAATCTCTTTCTTTCCAATTCCTCCCTCATGGCCTCATGAGGCTCAATAGCTAGAATCTCAAAATCTTCCTTTCTCTCCGCCAATAATTCGGTAAATTTGCCCGTCCCTGCTCCAAGGTCGACTATTCTTGCTCCCTGGACACCCTCAATTCGGAGGTGCCTCAGTATATTCTCGACTGCTTCCAAGGGGTAAGAAGGGCGATGCCGGTCATATGATGAGGCATTTGCAAATCCGGTCTGAGCCACGTGGGCAATTGTGGAGGTCATGCTGTGGACTAATGAAGCCTTCTGCCCGCTGTTTGGTATGTCGAACTTGGGACGCTTTCCTATCAGAGAATAAATCCCAGCATTCTTTTTCTTCAGTCACGAGACCGTCAATTCATATATTGAGTCTGTCTACTATTAGACATGATTATTGCAGTGGCAAAGGTCTTAACGATAGTTCAAGTATCGCCGCGAGCCGGACTACTGCCAAGAAGACAGAAATCCGCGTCGGACTCAACCCCGATCGGGCACAGGGTGAGCGCCGCTCTACCGTCGCGCGACTTGGTGACCGTGGCGCGAGCCAGGGGGATCCTAGGTTGCGTAGTGTATTTGCAGCGGTTAGACCAACGGCTTAGGGTTTCAAGTGCAGAGCTATCGGGTGTCTACTGAAAAAGCGGCGACAATGAAAAGTAGATCTAATATCAACCTCATTTCCTCAAGCTCTTCAAACTTTTCTTTCTGTCTTTTTTAACACTCTTTATTTCTTGTTCTTTTACCCTCTTCTTTCTTTTTCTTTTCTCTTCACTCACACAGCTTACACAGCTGTCAGCTTCTTTATTACTGTCTTATAACTGTTCACTTAGACCTGCATCTTACTTTACTTAGCTGTAACAATCTCTTTCAGCTTTAATGTTAACAACCTCAGTTAAAAGTTTTCTCATCACAATTATAATATTTTATGCTTTTGACTTTATTATCTTCATTAACACATTATACTTTAAATTCTTCTTTAAAGTTCACTTTTTATGCTTTTTTAATCACTCTCTTCTTATTTTGTTAAACATAATAGGGTCAGAATGAACATTCTTATATTGCTTAGGTTGTTAAAATAATATCTAACTAAGTTTTATGTGTGCTGAAGGTCATGTGACCTCAAAATGAAACCTAAAATGATCTGATGCAGAACTGCACAATTTTCAACACTTTTTCTCAGATTTAAAAGGTCTGAATTCATAGCAAATTCACCTTATACATTCTGATATTATTTTCTTAATCAACTACTCAATAAGTTAACTCAATTGAATGAGAAAACATTGAAATTTGATAACAGATTGTCATGAGTTAAACTCATACTAAGGTCTTATGATTTAGTTGCTTACTAAGACTCTAGAACTAAAGCACATTATCTTCTCACTTCTGTATGAAGCTTTTCTTTTTCTCTTCATAGTATTCTTCTTGTATTTAGAAATTATCAATTGAGCATTGATCTCATTGCAAACCTGTGACATTAAAATACTATTCTCATTTAAATTTAACCTACACTAAAGGTCTTGCTATACAATTATTGAAATCAGCACAGAATGAGTGCAGAAACCTCTATGACAAATGAAGTGAAGACTGTTGCTGAAGAGACTTTTTCTTAAGTGTAAATACTTATGATAAAACTACACAGCATAAAGAGTCATATGAAAGAGAACATGCAAAACATAAAGGCTTGTATAAATCTTCTTTACACCTTTGTGACAGATTGAGACAATCTCACATCAGCTACATGAGTAGATACAGTTATTTTAACATCAGCTGTTACAACATCATCTTTTTCTCAAGAATCAGTCAATTGTATAAAAAGTCTCACCTTAAAGCAGCTTATTGCAGTAATGAGTGTGAATCAGCACTCAAAATGATGTCTTTTTAATTCACTCAGATTTAAAGAAAAAAGAGTGAAATTCAGACCTTGACTATAACAAATTGTTGTTAAATTGAATGTGAACATGTCAGACAACAATGTCAGTGTGCAGTTCTGATACTTAAACAGTCAGCTTGAAGAGTTGACTTTAAGTCAGGTCACATCTTGAATTGTGACTTGTATTAAGTCAAATGAAGTTTTAAATCATATGATCATTGAGAAGCTGATCAATCAGCTTCAACACATGTACAATGACTCAGAATTAAAGAAAAAAGTGACTCATATTTTAAAAGCTTTAAAACAGAAAGAAAAATCATTCACTAAACATCTGATCACCTTTAAACAAATGCTGTTAAAAGCAGAAGACTTGAAATGAGATAATGCTGTTAAGAAAACATTTCTTAGTAACAGTCTTAACACAACACTTACACAAGCTTTGATTGTCATCTCAATTTTTGTGTTGTATGATGAGTACATTATCTTGCTACAGCAGATCAGTCACAACTTAAACTCAATTCAAAAGACTGTTACTTAAGAGTGTTGTACAACAGCTATTATCATCACATAACAGTCTCACACAAACAACATGAACTGAGAACTCACTGAGCACATCATTGTTGTAGCTACAGAAACTGAAGAGAGATGCAGAGCACAATGAGTGTCAGAGAAGAAAGTGACAAACATTATATGAAATAACTATGCATGTACTGTGAAGACAACAGTTACTTCATTAAGAACTGCAAACTTCTGTCTGCTGTATGATCTTGTGTCATTAACATTGTCACTGCTGAGACTGTAAAGAAGACAACAGAAGAAGAGAAAAACTCAGAAAAAGAGTAGCTTTTAGCAGAAGTTACAGCTGAGAGCATATGAAATGTGATAAAAGCTGAAAGAAGTTTGAGAAACAGATGAATAGTGTTCTCTTTATCATGTCAATATTAGTTAATAAGAAGTTATATACACATATCTTGTATAACACAGAGTGTCTGTTTATGAAATAATCACTTCTCACTTTGCTAGAAATCACAATTTACAGTGCATTAAGATTAAGCCTCATACAATCACAAAATTTGATAAGTCTTTAAACTCAGTAGTAAATGAGGTGACTGTCATACAAATTAATATCAACAGTCATCAGAAGTCAAGAACATACTTTTACATTGTTTTTAAGTTAGCATTCTATGATCTTATACTAAATCTATCATGAATGAAGCAGAACAAGATCATATTAAATGCAGACAGAGTCTTTCTTACAATTGAATTCACAGAAACTATCATACAAAACAGAGAAGCTTCTGCTGAGAGTGAGTTCAATCATGTTATGATGTCAGCTATGTTCTTTATGAATCTTATACAGAAGAAAGAAGAGAAACAAAAGAAGATTGAGATGTTCTCAGTCAGCATAACTGATATTGAAAAAGTCTTAACCTCACAGAAGAAGACTGATTTGAGAACTATACTCTTTGATCATTATCACAAGTTTTTAAATGTGTTCAATCATACAATGACTGAGAAATTGCCGTTCTTAAGAGAAGAAGACACAGATCATCAAATTGAATTAAAAGAAATGAACAGAAAAGAATTAAAAGTACTTTGAGATTCTTTATACAATATGACAAGAGAGAAACTACTAGTGTTGTAAAAGAAATTAACAGAACTTTTGAATAAGCAGTTCATACAAGTCAGTAACTCATTTGCTACAGCATCAGTCTTGTTTATACAGAAGTCAGAAGATGAACTTTGATTCTGTGTGAATTACTGTGACTTGAAATGAATCACTTAAAAGAATTGTTACTTTCTTTCACTAATATATGAGACTCTGTGAAACATTGAATGAGCTCAATGATACATCAAGTTAAATGTTATAGCAGCATTTCACAAGATTCAAATTGTCACAGAAGACAAATAAAAGATGATGTTTCATATGAGGTACAGGTTATATGAATGAATGATGACTTCTTTTAAGCTAGTTAATGTTTTGAGCATTCTTCAAAGATATATTAACTGAGTCTTACAGAACTTTCTGAATGAGTTCTGTTCAGCCTATGTGAATAATATTCTTATTTTCACTGATGAATTGCTGCATCAACACTAAAATCATGTATAAAAGATACTACTACAGCTTTGAGAAGCTGATCTACAAATTGACATTGACAAATGTGAGTTTGAAGTTAAGTCAATCAAGTACCTAAAGTTTATTTTAAAAGTGAGAAAAGATGTACACATGAATTCTTAAAAGATGAAGACAATCATGAACTGACAAGCTTTTAAATCAGTGAAGAATGTACAGAGTTTCATAAACTTTACAAACTTTTATCAGAAGTTCATTAAGAACTTTTTTAATCTGATCATGTTTATAATGATTCTTGTACAAATGAATGCACTTTTTAAGTGAACAGAGAAAGCTGATCAGAGTTTTAAGAAGTTAAAGATCATGTTCATTTCAGTGTCAATTTTAGTTTCATTTGATCACACATGTACAACAATGATGAAAACAGATTTCTCAAATTGATGCATAGATGAAACTCTGTTACAGTTAATGAACAATGTGTGAAGACTTTATGTCTACTATTCAAAGAAAAACACATCTGCAGAGTGCAATTATGAAATTTATGATAAAGAGATGCTGATCATCATATGATGCTTGAAAAAGTGAGATGCAGAATTGAGAAGTGTGTCAAGTTTTCAGATTTGTACAGATCACAAAAATCTGAAATACTTTATGACAGTTAAAAAGCTTACAGAGTGACAAATGAGGTGGTCTTTAATACTGTCACAATATAACTTCTTCATACTATACTTGCTGAGCAAGCAGAATGAAAGAGCAGATGTTTTATTGAGACAAAAGCAGAATGTGTCAATGAATCTTTCAGATGACAGAGTACAACATTATACAACACAGATAATACATTTTGAGATGATAAGCAAGCCTATACAGACTACCTCAATGACAGTAACAGACATATCAGTCTCTGTGCTTGTACAAGATCAGAACTTGTTCAGTGAGATTACAGATCTTAAACAGATGTGAATGAATGCTGAAGCAGAAGATGAGTCATACAATGAGCTTTGTCAGTCAATTCACAAGAAATAAAGATCATTTTCTACTGTACTGAGAGTGAGAGTGTTCATAACAAAATGCTTTTTGAGCAGTGAAGAAAAGTTGCTCTTTTGAGAAAGACACTGAGTATTAAACTCAGAATCTCTTTGTATGAGACTTATTCAGTATACACATGACTTAACAATGATCAGACACTAAAAAAGAAATGTAACTGATGTTTTTTTATTGAGACAGTTCTTTTGACTTGAAATGTTACAGAATGTCTGTACATTCTGCAGAAATTGTGACAAATGCTATATAAACAACAGCTGAAAGAATTGTTGACAAGACTTCTTAAAGCCTTTATCTGTACTGAAGAGAATTTGACAAAAGATATTCATTGACTTTGTAGTGAATCTGCTGTTAAGTAAGAGTTGTACAAATCTTCTGATGATTACAAATTGTCTCAGCAAGAAAGTAATACTGAAATCATGTAAAGAGATGACTGCAGAATGAGTGACTCAGACATTCATACAACATTTTTACTGAGCTCATGAGCTTTTTACCACAATAGTCTCAGATTGAGAAACTCAGTTTGTGAGCAGTCTGTGAAAAAGAATCTGTCAGTTATTAAAGATTGTATAAAGAGTGTTCACAGCTTATCACTCAGAAACTGATGAGATGACAGAATATATGAATCAGAATGTTGAACTTTACATTTGTATGTTCTTTAACTACAGTTAAGACAACTGAGCAAATCTGCTTCTCATGACTGAGCTCATCATAAATAATCATGACTCAGTCTTTACAGAGGTGAGCTCTTTCTTCTTATCTCACAGATATCACATGAAGCTCTTGCAGTTATTTGAGAAGCTGAAACTCATACAATCTGCAAAGAGTTCAGTGCAAAAAGCAGATTAAATTGTTCAAAAGATGAAGAAAGTCACAGAGTGAGCACAGATGATCATGACTGTTGCTCAACAGATGCAGAAAAAGATGATCAATCAGAAGAGACAGCAGTTGTATGACTTTAAGAAAGAGAACAAGATCTGACTAAATCTTAAGAACATATATACAGACTGACTGTGCAAGAAGTTTAATGTGAAGAATGTCAAGTACATCATTGTTAAAAAGATTAGCTCACATTTCTTCTGTCTGAATACACTGTTAAAGATTCACAATGTGTTTCACTCAGTTATGCTTCAGTCAGCAGCAATAAATTCTCTTTTTTTTAGTGTATGACAGACTCACAATCCTCATCACAAATTGTAAGTGACAAAGAAGAGTTTGAGATAAAGAAGATTTAAAAGAAGAGATTTGTATGACATAAAAAAGAATTCAAGAAGAAGTACTTGATAAAATGAGTCAGTTATATCTGATTCACATGAGAATTGACATTTGCTCTGAAAGACACAGTGACATTAAATCAATAAGAGTTAATGCAACTTAAGATGACTAAATCTTAATTATACACAAGAAGATCTTCAAAGACCTTGTTAACATTGAACAAAAGCTCAAAGAGTGAAATCATGTCACAGAAGACTGAGATGCTTCATGAGTTCAAAGAATTGTACAGAGTTCAAAATTTAGTGTTGAAGTTTATTTGATTTATTTTCATGCTAATTACTAATGATGCCTTCTTAATTTTGCTGAAGCTACTTGTTTTGAGCATCATGCAGAGATGAGGCATACAGCTCAAATGTTATACACAGTCTGTATAACTAAACCTATACTAAGAACAATGTAAGAAAAGAAAAAGAAGTCATATGTATCTAAAGATTGAGATTGATAACAACTGTCTTTGTCAACAATGAGACTGATGCAATTCATCTCAGTCTAGCAATACACTCACTCTCATTGATGCTGTTGTTGTTCTCATCATTTAAGAAAACAATGAGTACATTATTGTTGCATACTGAGCAGTGAGCAGCATGATCATGTCATTTGCAGTTGCTGCAACATTCATCAAAATGTTCTGACATACAATGACATTTCAGAAAGAGCATCATATCACATTTTTAACAGTCAGTATAACTGACAGAAATCAACATGTCTCAACTCTGAATCAGAATCACATTGATGTACAACAGCTGATGAGTTCTCATCTGATTTGATGTGATACAGTTCTGTATGAACAGAATGTTGTCACTGAGCAAAGTAAGAATAATCATTGTCTGAGAGAAGTTAGTGTACAAAGCAAGCTGCTGTTGATCAATCTCAAGAACAGAATTGACATTAGTGTTTACACAAATGAGAATAGCAATGTAAGCATTGTACAAGACAAGAACCCTATAAGTTGTCAGCTTTAAGACACATATTTGTACAATACTTACATGATGATAGTTATCAATGTTGTTGTTGCTGTTAAGCTTGTCATACAAAAGTCAGTGCTGAAATGTGTCAATCAAGAGAGATTTCACATATGAGAGATGAAGGTGAAGAAGTTGAAGAAGAAAGAAAAAGAGATTTGAGAAGAAGAATGAGAAGATTTATAACTCACTTCACTGAGAGATAAGCTGAAGTGAATTGTCATCTGAATTGTACAAGAAAGAAAATCACATGTTGACAAGCAATAAGAACTTTATCTGTAAATCTTACTTGTATAAAGCAGGCAAACATGTGTTAACAGACAATGACAACTGTACAATAATCTTTTCAGACACTTAAAGCACAACCTTAAAGAGAAAGAAAGAGATGATGTCATGAGTTGAACTCATATTAAGGTCTTATGATCTAGTTGCTTACTAAGACTTTAAGACTAAAGCACATTATCTTCTTGCTTCTGTATGAAGCTCTTCTTTTCTTCTTTTCTCTTCATGATATTCTTCTTGTATTTAGACATTATTAATTGAGCGTCAGTCTCATTGCAAACTCATGACAGCACTAGACTTTGTATTTAAGAATGATTTAAAGATCAAATTAAAAGTTGAGTTCAAGTTTAATGTGAAATTATTACTGAATTTATCATTAAATTCATCAGACTTTTCATTCTTCTTCTTTTTAGTTATTTCAAATTTCTTCTTCTTATGTGAGTATTTATTTCAGCACATGAGTTCTTTGTAACTCATTCTTTTACAATGAGAATATTGTTTAAAGAACATAAAGATGTTATTACTGTAAAAGATCATGATGACAGAGAACTTATTACTGTCAATTTAAGACTCATCAATAAGTTCAGTCATTAAAGCATCAAAGAAAGAAATGTGAACTTAAATAGTCTGTCATTTAGCTGTAGTAAATGTGTTAAACAAGAATTCTAGATTGTTCAAAAAGACTGAGTATAATTTAATCTGAAAAGATAAAGTTCATCTCTAAGACTAAAGCACATTATCTTCTTGCTTTTGTATGAAGCTTTTCTTTTCTCTTCATAGTATTCTTCTTGTATTTAAAAATTATCAATTGAGCATCAGTCTCATTGCAAACCTGTGACACAGATAGAGATTTAATGAGACTGTCAGTGACTTGATTGATCATAAAAATATATTTAAGGTTGATGAGATGTCATTTAACAGTCTTACAGACAAAGTGATACTGAATATTGATGTGCTTCATACAGACATGAAACTTAGAATTTCTAAACAGCTCAATTGCTTTCTTATTGTCAGCCTTAATAATGACAGAATTCATGACACAGAAACCAGTTTCATGAGAAAAACAGCATAATCAAATAGCTTTCTTAATAGCCTGAGTTTTTGTCATGTATTCAGCTTCTGTAAAAGACAGAGTGACAGTTTGTTGACACTTAGATGATTAATTAATAAGGTCTCTGAATAGAAGAAAGAGATAAATGTCAGTAGACTTTCTAGAGTTCTGATCATCATCTCAGTCAGTGTTAGTATAACTCAGTAAATCCATATTAATGAATCTATAAGTAACACCTTGAGTAGTCATCTTAACTAGGTAGTGAAAGATTCATTTAACAGTGTTGTAATGAGTAGTGTTAAGATTTTAAGTGAACTGACTAACAGAAGAGACAGCAAAGACAATATTGAGATGTGTTTATAACATAATGTACATTAGAAAGTCAATTGCTCACTGATAACAACAAATAGTGACAACATTAGTCTGTTTATTAGACTTCTTTATAAGAATAACATCAGAATTCATAAAGATATTTACTGAATTTGCCTCATTCTGATGAAAAGTATGTAGAATCTTGCAAATGTAGACTGTTTAAGTAAGACAAATAGTGCATTCAGTATGATTCTGTTCAATCTGTATACTCAGATAATAAGCAACAGACTTTAAGTCTGTCATGTTAAAGACTGAATTCAGCTTGTTTTTTATGCACTGAATGACTGACTTGCTGCTATTAATAAGAAGTAGATTGTCAATGTAGACAGTGATAATAATGCTGTTCTTTAAAAAGATGCTGTGATTCAGTTCTGAACATTGAAACCTCAGTGAGATAAGGCAGTCAAATAGAATCTTATATCATAGATGAGATGACTGCTTTAGATCATAAAGAGCCTTGTTTAATAACACAATCTTGTCAGATAGTCTGTAGCTGTGCAGTAATTTGACATATATAATCTGATCAATAGAACTGTAAAGAAAGATTATAATAATGTTTATTTGATCTGTCTTAAGATTAAAATGTGTCATTAAAACAAACAGAGCTTTGTATGTCTGAGATTTAATCACTGAGACAAATGTTTGATTATAATCAACATTAAACTTCTGCTCATATTTCTTAACTACTCAGCAAGCTTTATAATGAATAATCTGACTGTCAGCACTGCATTTGATCTTGTATACTCACTGACTCTGTAGAATGTGCTGATTCTGTGAACTAGTCATCACATTTTACATGTTATTATGCTTAAGCAAGCATATTTTCTTCTTCATAGCTTTCTTTCACTTATTGCACAAAGACAAGTCTGTAATCTGCTTATATGTTATAGATTTGATGATGTCATTCATAGAGACAGCAGCATATGTATATAAAATATGTGTTTTTAAGTTGTCATCAAAGAAAGTAGAAATAATAGACAATGACTGAAAGTTAAAAAGCAAAGAATAATTGATATTGCTAAATAAAGTCAGTGAGAAAGAATTCACAAAGAAATATTAAACAGAAGAATTCACAAAGAGATATTAAACAGACAGTGTGAATTCTGCTGTATTAAATGTAACAAATGTATCATTAATATGAAGACTCTGAAAATGCTGTAGCAATGAATGCTGCTAAATTGATGAAATAATAACTGACATAATGAGTGAAAAAGCAGATAAAGTAAATAATAAAGATGTTCAAGATGTAGAAGTAGAAACTCTTTTTGAAACAGAAAAAACAACAAAAACAAAAGAAACAATTGAGAAGTCTTTCTTGCTGTCAATCTGTAAATTAGTCATATTTTCATACACTTTAATATCTTCATTAACAAAACAATTGTGAACCTGTAGAACTCTTTTAAATTCAGAGTCTCAGACACAGTAAATGAAGTCACTGACAGTGTTTAAATAACAGCACTTTAGACTTCTATCTTCAAACTTAGCTTTCTGTTAATGACATTTCTTGAAAATGTGTGTGTTCATACAGTTATATCAAAGATACAAAGCTTGTAAAGATTCAGTTTTTTGTCAGTTCATGCTTCATATGATGTCTTATTCTTAAGACA
>JAABUP010002766.1_pt1 | contig 32915 bp, 38 predicted proteins | sample 5559201 | NCBI WGS metagenome assembly JAABUP01 (sample SAMN10711887, study PRJNA513373) | rock metagenome | isolation source: Antarctica rocks | place: Antarctica
CAATCCACGTATGCGAAGTAGAAGTACGTACAGAGTCATGCTTTTATTATACCATGGACGAAGTATTAGCATCTTGAATACAAAAGTACCTTCGTGCAACATCTGCCAAGCCTCGGAGACTCCCGTCATCTTAGTCATCCCATATTTGCGAACACCGCACATAAGAGTTCTGACTCTTTCCCCTCTATAATAGTGTGATACACCACAGACGACGACAACAAGGGTCATAGAAACCTCCACCTCGAGAGGTGCAGTCCCAGGACTACGTTCCTTGAGGTTGGTTCACCCTGCTTTGTCTGGTTGAGCCGGCTTGGGATCTGGTCTGCCGGCTACCGCCGATTGCTCATGCCACCACGGACGAAGAAGCAGAACGCCAACCAGCACAATTCCCGCCACGAGAACGGTCTTGTTGGGCCAGGAAAGAGGGTCACAAAGCAAAAGTCGAATGGGCATCTGAACGGCAATCCATATGGGCTATCATTGGCGAACACACCGCCGCAACCTACCCCAGCCGCAGCTCCGCTTATGACGCATGCTTCCGAAAATGCGTCGAATGGAACGTTAGCGGAGACCAAGCCAGGGCACGTTGTGACTGCACAGGCTGCAGGGGGAGAACGAAGATATTCAGAAGCCTCTTCTGAAAGCCTGGAAGCCTATCCAGATGGGTCAGCTTGCGCAAACGCACACCGCAGCATCGATGTCAATGTTACCAAAAGCCCGGCTGTACACGGGAGCAACGCTATGCATCTAGCGGCTACGATTCTAAGGTTGTGTCCACTAGGAGATACCATAGCTATCCTTATCATCCTTCTACAGCTGCCTCCAACCTTCGTCACGATAGTTAACTGCCTTTTCGCCCTTTTGACATTCGTTCCGCCCACCGCAACTACGATCTCCTCCATTCCCTACCTCAATGATATCTTTCAAGGCGCTGGGGGTACACCTACTCTCGCGACCATCGCACTCGTGGATGCTGTGTTCCTGATATTTTGGCTGTTCCTGTGGGCACCGGCGCAGAGCTTTGCGCTGGACCTGGCTCAAGCTGTGGTTGCAATCACTCTGGGTGGTGGGTATTCCAGCATAGGCGGCGGCTCAGACAGCGCGACAACCTGCATAGCGATCATATCTGCGTCTCATCTGTTACAACGGAAGGCTTTCCGTCAATGGTTTTTCCGATACTTTTGGCCTACGGCGGCCATCTCGGATTCTATCTCCTTCAGATTGATGCAGTTCTTTCCGACGATCCAGGACCACGATAGGATCCTTCGTGCGGGTTGGCTTCGAAGTCTCTTTGCTGTCCACATTCTGACTCAAGGATTAGTGCGTATGGTCAGACGCTGGATCTCAATGCGAGAGTTGGTTCAATCTCCATCATCCGTGAAGAAAAGTGATCCGGAAGCTGCTGCTGGCTGGCAGTCGAACCAAGAAATACCTATTCTTACCGAATCGAACTGGAACAATGCAACAACTTCTGGCCCGGAAGGTTTGCCAATCTCATCTCCATCAAGTGGTAAAGATGGGAAAGAGAAAATTTCTAGTGGCAAGAAGAGGCGGAAACAGGGAACGTTTGTTCGGAGTCAACAGCCTCTCTGGGCAGCATTTGCTAGCACCAAGGTGACCATTGTCAGGGAATATGAACAATCACAAGCTACCGCGGAGGCGGCCGGATCACAGGCCACAGGCGTAAACAACTTAGGAAGCGCGCCTTTTGACCTGGACGAAGGCAGCGTATGGATCACACATGTGGGCCCTACCAGCATTCAATTCAACACGAGTTACTTTGAAACGCAAGACAAGGAATGTCATAGATCTTCGAAGCCTTACACTGAAGGGACAAGTGGCATTAAGAAACCAACACCGCTCTATGTTCGTATTAATGATGCCGATTGGACCTCGATAAGAATCAAGAAGCTACCGGAGAGCGATTGTAAGAAAGAGACGGTTGGGGAGCGTTGGACTGGCGACATCTTTGGCCTCAGTCCTTGCTGCACTTATAGATGTGTTTTCTTGAGGAGCGAGGATGGTGACGAGCTTTACAAGACAGAAGTTACTACCCATCCCGCTCCTATGGCAGAACAAGGTAGGCTTCACAAATGACCATGCAGAGGGATCAAACTGACGTCCAACTTAGCAACGTCCCTTGCTTCACCTCCAGTTCGTCAATCTCTTCGACCCTCTTCGCCAACTACAACCCTGAAGAATTCCATCTCGGTTGCAGAAGCCCAACTCAATGACTCTCGCACACGGCAAAAACGCATTCGTAAGGATCACAAGTCTTCCTCCGTCACTTTGAGGAAAGAAGTCGAAACCTCCATCGCGCGACTTACTTCTTCTGGTGGAGGTGATGAACGCCATCGTCAACGAGTACTGCAAATCAATCAACATATCCGCCAAGCAGAAGATGCTATTGCGGCCGTCGCAAGCCAAATTGACACCATGGGCGGCGTCCCGGAGACTGATACCAAGGCCTGGCGGCAGAAGAAGGACGCTTGGGAACAGGAAAGAGATCGACAATCGCGTGCTCGTAACGATGTCTCCGAATCACGAAAATCCGCCAACCGTGAGATCTCAGTAATGCAGTCTGAAGCGTCCGCGACCCAGCAAAAGCGCGAACGCCTACAAGCCCGCCACACAAAGCTCAACGAACAGCACGATCGCATCCTCTCCGCCAACGCCCAAGGTCTAGATGAAAAAGAACGCAAGATCGCCGAAAACAGCGCTCGAGAAACCGACCGCCAGCAGACGGAACAGCAATACCACGATCAATTCTTTACCCTCGACCGGACGATCCGCGAAACGCAGTTCCGAAGCCAACAGGCATGGCAGCAAGTGCACGCCGCCGAGATCGCACATCAGCCCTATCAACATCCACAACCACTCATGGCCTCCCCTATCGCCCAAAGCCCAACTACCCCCGAAGGCAACCTCCCAGGCACCGTCCCATCCGCGGCCGCGGCTGCTGCTGCTCCCAGCTCAGCCGCACGTCAAGGCTTCGGCTTCGCTTTCCCCGCCTCCCATCCCCTTTCCGATCCCCAACTCGGCTCCTACAGCAGACCCGGGTCCCTCCGCCGCGAAGGACGTGGTCGATCAAGCTCCATGCTCTCCGGCGCGAGCGGCACCACCGATTTCTTCGAAGCCGAGCCTGTGCATATGCCGTCGGATGACGTCGCGGAGCAGAATGAAGAGGAGCTGTGTCAAAGACAGAATAATGAGCACAATGGTAGTGGGAGCGGTAGTGGTAGTGGGAGCGGGAGCGGGAGTGGGGGCAGTCAACGCGACCCGATGAGTCCGCTGGCGAGGCATGTCGCTAGTCCTGTGGGCGTGAGGGGCAGTCTTGTGTGGAACCAGTCATCGTAGAATGCGGTGGCAGTAGCGTAACGTACCGCAGCGCCGCGGTGTGGGGTGGTATGATGGTTAGATATGCCGTGACGTATAGCAATATATGATGGTATCATTCTCTCCCTACCAACAATATACGTGAGCTCGGAGTGAGGTACTCATCACTCATACCAAGCCTGTAAAAGCATAGACCATGCATGTGTTTTCCTGTCATCCTGGTCACGTTGATCCCATTACACGCACTCGTCAGTAAGATGGATGAACACGTTGGCGCTGGACAAAGACATCATACCCATCCACTCCTCCCGAACTTCGTAGGTTAGAATCAACAATGCTGGTTCCCATCAACCTTTGTCAATATCATCCATCCATGTATATATTACTCTCAGGTACTATGCACGTGGTGACCATTTTTCTATATTCTATATCGATCGTAGGATGAATTCGACAGATGGTACCGTACCTGCAAGGCTTGACGAGAGGACCTAGGGGAAGAACGAAGGGGTTTGATCTAGGGCTTGACGTCTTTCCGGATGGTGGTGTGCTGCTGACACACTCGCTCTTCGGGTTAAGATAGGATGTTTAGTTGTTCTGTACTAGTAGAGATGATTCGGTCCTGCACTGCTTTGTTCGTCAAGCTTGACTCATTTGTAGAGTACATGTATATATCACTCTTGAGCAATATGCACGTGTGACTATTTTTTCTGGTTCTAGATCTCCTAGGATCTTGATTGAAAGATGGTATAGATTGACATGTCTGATACACCATTGTGTGGAAGGAATCGTCAAGTGTCGCCCACTTGGACCTGATTTTTCTACATCTTTCGACCACCTGTCATGCGGATTTCAAGGGAAATTGTGTTCGTACAGAGGCTTGGCGCTTTCGATAAGGGGGGTCCACTGTGGGTCCTGCTATCTTTGTATGCAGTGTCTGAGCTTTCGATATCCTCGTGTCTCTATCAGCTGCTTACTACCTACCTGGGCGCTGAGTGTGCGCATGACAACTTGTGCCAGCCGGATTCTTGCTGCTGGAGTGCATCCTTCTTGATCCCAACCCAGGACTAGATACGTCGTCAGCTCCTAGTGACGAGGCTTTCCAAGCCTTGGAGAGGGAAGGGCGAGTTTATCATTTGACAGGTGTCCATTCCGGGGTGTTCTGGAGAAATTCGCCAAGTCTACATGGAGCTATCTTAGCTTCTGTGTGCATCTCGGTACCTAGCATATAGGATTTTACTCACTCCTCAACTTTGTTGGCCGTGGCGGGACCCTTAATACCTGACTGTATTTTCTTTCTATAATTTTCAGTACGATCGAACATTCTGGCACCTGCTTCGCTCAGTGGACCGCTGACTAGGCGATAACTTGTGGTGTTGCGAGGAAGAGTATCATGAGATTCTTTCTCGTGCTCCTGGGGAAGGTCTGCGAACGAGGGAGCGCCAGATATAGAAGGCCTGACCTTGTCCGACGGATATCCCGCCGAGATTCCTGGACCAGGATTCGTCGGAGAGGCGAAGGTTTTCCCGGGTTTTCTGTAGCACCTGTTCACGTACACCAGTCCCAGAGTTCGTACGCGGTCGACGCGACGGTCTGGGACGTGACTGTGGTTTACCACCCTACCTAGAACAACGACGTGGTCGCCTATCTCCACGCTCTCAGGAAGCAGTTCGCAATTCAGGGCAAACATGACATGATCAGAAATTATGACGGGCCGATGTCTTCCTCCGGGCGTTGAATTACTCCCAGCGAGGAACAGGGCTTCTGGCTTGCCTTGGAGTTGCTCCGCCTCTAAGAAGGCATCTTTACCGTTTCCGAGCGAGAAGCGCTCAGCGATGGCTGCACCGTGGGAGGACCCCTCAAGGACGTGAACCTCGAATCTACCGGATGCTTTCATGGCATCGTAAGTCGATGATGGCCGTTTCACATTGAAGGAGACGATCGTACTTGGCTCCAAGGTGACGGTGTTGAAAGATGAGACGGTCATACCGCGATAGCTGTCTGGAGATGTGTAGGGGGCCATGTTCGAGGTGATTACTGCCACAGGGTGCGGAACGCGCCGCATGAGGTTGCGGACGTGCATCCCAGGGTGAGTGCCAACATGCTGGGAAAGGAATGGATGTGAAAACAAAGCAGGTGGCTGGTCGAGTGTCTTGAGCCGATCCGCGTGGTCCTGGACAGGGTTTGGAGTGCTAGCAGGGGGGGCCGCATCAGGGCTTGTTTCGCTGGTTGTTCTCGACTTTGATGGGTGTCTTCTGATCTGTAGACCTAGCCATTGAGTCTTTCCATTAGCCTATGAAAGCACGAACATTTTCTGGTATAGACTTACGTCCAACCGGCCGCCGAACGAGGATATTCTCGCGTTTGCGTTGGGACGTAGAAAAGAATCGCTGAAAAGCCCATTCCTGTTGCGGCCTCATTGCATGCCATAGAAGTCCTTGCGCGGCCTTACCGGGTGCCATTGAAATAAGGTTGCAGAGGCCCGACAGCCTCCAATGATTCCACTATGTCATGACCACAACAACTCAGAGGCCAGAGACCATCTCATCAACAATTCTTGGCGAGTTAGTTGTGTCGGTGCAGTGATAACACGAAGATCTACGGTGACCGCTCCCGCCACCCGCGCTACGGTAGCATCCGTACATCCTGGTATCAACTTCATCTGAGAGTATCACAACACTTAACCCTCAAGATGTCTGTCCATTTACCAATACGGCGAGCTTCAATTGTACCCCACTCCAACTTCCATCCCCACTGTCAATGCCGCCACGCCTCGCTCCTCCGCCGTCCCAAACGCCCCTACACCTTCACCCAACTCATCACCCTTTCCGACGGCTCGACCTTCACCCACCGCACCACCTCCCCGCTTCCCGTCTACAAATCGACCAAAGACACGCGCAACTCTCCACTCTGGAACCCATCGAGTCAGAAGCTACTGAACGTGGAAGAAGATGAAGCGGGCCGATTACGCGCGTTCCGGAGTAAATTCGGGAGAGGATGGGATGCGGAGACGGTCTCTGACGGGCAGGAAGTTAGAGATGGGGAGGATGGGTTGGGGGAACGAGAAGAGGATGAGAGTTTGTTGGATTTGATTAGTGGCTATGGGCAGGAGGCTGGGACAAGGGGAGAGGCGGCGGGGGTCAGGGAGGAGAAGGTGAAAAGTGGGAAGGGGAAGGGTGGACAGCGATGACACCAGCAACTCATGTTGACAATGTAAAGAGCTTTCTGGAGGTTTGGAAGATGGACGCAACGAGGGTGTGGAGGGTAGTAACGGATGCCGATTGGAAGACAAAACTAAGACGGCTTGTCATGTACATAAAACGTATAACAAAAGGATCTTGGCAGAGACTAAGAGGCCTGGGGCAGTTACAAGCTTGCTTTCCAACACTCCGTTCTAAAACGATAGATCCCTCCGTCCATGCTACAATCGCAACAACATGTATAAACCCAAAGCTCCATTCTCAACCATCTGAGATCAGCGCAGTACAGCAGAGAATTTCCTTGTGTGAAGCCGTGTATTCTGTCCGCCGTCTGACTCAGCTATCCAAGCTTTGCTGTCTGCCCTACAATATGCAAGTATATGGGATCTTCCTTCAATCATACATACGCTATCCTACTTCGTGACAGGGTTCCACACATGCAAGTATTGTTGTACCCACCTCCCGTGTTCATCTCTCTGTCCGCGCAGTGCATAGCCCCATTCGCGATCCCAGCTTCACTTACCCCAGTAACCATCAGCCTCCCCATGTAATGAATACCTTCCGTAATCACCACGCGGCTAGATCGCACACATCACAGCATCACTTTGACATCTCACAAGTAACATGCCTAGTAGTTATATCAACTACGGGCCTCTACTACTGCTACGCCTGCTACAGCGACAAAAAGTTAAAGCCAGCATTAACAAGCGGATCCTAATGTCCTAGAAGTGTCCCTCAAGCCCCGTAAGATCCTACTTAAGAAAACAGCACAGACTCCACCGAGACAATCACTCTTCTTGCTCTACCGTCGTCGTAGCCGCAGCCTCTTGGCCGGTCCCGCTATCTGGAGGCTTTTGACTTGACTCTGCTGTCGGTGGTGATGCGGTGGGAGGTGCCGCTTCTACTAAGGATGGTTTGTGAAATGGCTGCCCGCCCTCTTCGGCGTCGAGTTGCATGAGGAAAGTTTCCCATAGCTCGATTAACTATTTCCCAAAGCACTATGATCAGCATTGGCAGTTCAAGATGGGGTTGGGAGAGGTGTTGACTGACCTCCTTCTGCGCCTCAATCGCACTCTCCAAAAACGTCTCCACCCCATTCTTGAAATCCTCCACCTTCTCCCTCTCGAACCTCTCCAACTCGCCCCTCATCAACCTCCCCATATCCTCAAAAAGCAATCTCGCCTGATGCACCTTCCTCTCCGCATCCCCAACATCCGCACCCATCTGGTTCAACCGATCTTGCTGCGTCTTGCCTTGTCTTAGTAGCTTGTCTTGAGTAGTCTTGCGCTTTTGCATTTCAGACTCTGCAGCGTGCCAAGTGTGAAAAGCCTTTTGCCTCTGCGTGAACGCGGTTTTGATGCTTCCGATTAGGCGGATGTATTCGTCCACTGTGATGCCAAGTGTGAGGACGTCTTGTTGCGCTTGTCGTTCGTACAGCTCTCGTATCCGGAGTTGCAGATCGGACAAGCCTTCAAGCGGTCCCGATAGTGAAGCTGATAATTCGACAGTGGAGAGAGCATGGAGAGAGGCAGAAAAGTCGCCGGTCGCTTCCGCAAGACCTTTACGTTGCTGAACAACAACGTCAATGGCTTTTAGGAGAGCTTTGAGCTGGTTTTCTAGAGCATCCAGATAGATTTTCCGGTCGTGGAACCACTGCGTTGACCATCAACAACAGCCGATAATGGAAGGATTGCAAGCTTACGTCGTCATGCTCTATGAATTTCCCTCCACCTCCAACTGAGAATCCTATCGAGCTGAACATGCCTTTGCTTTCTCCCAACCCAGGCTCTTTATGCTCTTTGTGCTTTATATCCATGCTAAAGGCATCACTTTCGAGAAAAAGTTTCAGATCGCCATCATGTTGTAATATCGGATGTGCAGCGGTCTTATTTAGCATCCTTTCTAGCGCCGCACGTCTTGACTCAACGAAATTGGAATCAAACCGTCCAACAGCTTGCTTCTCTGGAGGCGGTGGTACCACCAATCCCGGATTGTTGTTGTGTAAAGAATCGTAGAGCCATAAAAAGTCCCGATACCGTCGGCTGACCGCAAATTCGGGTTGTCTGTACGCCTTTGATGATGTCTATTTTCCTGTCATCAGCATACATGGCTCCCTGTCAGCACCATATCCAGCGTTTATACCTTCGTCCGCACTTGATACACGATATGACTGCTTGTCAGATCCCCCACCTTATGAGGATCCCCCACGGTAATATGAAAAGTTGGCTTTGCCGCCTGTTCAATGCTCACACTCGGCTGTGCTTGCCTCCTTATGTTTTCCGGTCCGCTAGGTGGTGGTTGTACAGGCGGTGGTACCCTCGATCGTGCGCCAGGTGGTTCCGCATCATCATCCCCTAGATCTACAGAGTCCATCATACTCTTGTTCATCGAGCTCTGTGATGTTGAAGGTGTGTGGGGCCCATTGCGGGTGGGTAATGACTGCTCTTTCTGAGGGGGTGCTGGAGGCTCGTTTGGTTGGGAGGATGCGCCAAAGGATGGGTCACCAAGTGGACCGAGAGGACCGAGAGAGTCATCGACAGCTTCAAGCCGAGTGGGGTGAGTGCCTACTCGACGTGGTGTTCGTGAACCACGGCCCGCTGGAGATTTGGGAGCGGATGATGCCGGTGGTGCCGGGGGTTGTGATGATTTTGATTGGGATGGAGACTCTGCTGAAGGTATGAGTCTGCTAGTGAGCACGAACCAAGAAGCTTGACATACCAGGCTCTTCTGTTTGAGAATCTTTGGGAATGTCAGCTGTCGAACTCGACCGTGAAGGAACATCTATTCGATACTAGTGAGCATTTCTGCCTCCAAGCTCCAAGTCAAGAAGACATACCACCCCACGGCGAATCTCCAGCGTCTCCCAGGTCCATGTCAGGAGATGGCAATGGTATGTTGGAACTTATGTCAAAGCTTCTGAGCGTCAGAATAGACCATTGAGGTGAAGGCGGTTTCCGACGTGTGCGGCTCTGCGTTCCCATAAGAAGTTCGGCTCGCTGTTCTCGTTCTTCAAGTCCGCTGACGCTAGTCGACCTCTTTGGGGAAGGTTTCGGTTCTCCATTATAATATTATTTTTATTACCTTCGACATATGAAGCAACAGTACTCGTACATTCAGATAAAATGAATGAGAAATCCGGGGTTGGGAGGCGCACGCAAGCTCTTCGATTGCTGCTTGAGTGCTTCAGCTTCTTAGACTAGTCACAGTTTCGTGCTTGAGCAAGTGTTGGATCTATTCTGTTACCAACTCGATGAAAGCGTTTGCTAGAGTGTTACGTCCGTCCTTTAGGAAGATTCACAACACATATAAACTGCCTTCATCACTTGCCCTTGAGGTATTCACTATGGTTTTTCTCTTAATTTACATTTAGGAGTCTTCAAGTCCCCACCTGCAAACAGAAGCCCTAGCTTTACCAAGCATTGTAGAAAGTGAAACACATCAATCACGGACCTAACTAGCTCATAGGGCGAAGAATTGGGGCCTGGGCTGAAATCAGTGTTAAAGCAATAGTAGGAGCAAGAGATGTCGCGAACGCTGCTGAGGGCGGCAGCGAGTCGGTATCGAAAAGCTTGTCGAAGGCATAGGGCTTGCAGTGGCAGCCGCTCAGCATTCAAGCTAGAGATCTTATGGTTATGGGAGCTTCAATTGGCAGCCTTGGCGACTAATTAGATAGTCTAACATGGCCGATCCTCTCCCCGCTTACATCATTGATGCAATTCTAGACGTAGTCCAACACTCTGTTACCACCACCTTGTACGCACAGCGGCTGTCCTTTGCAGTGGCCTCTCTTCAGAGTTGGTCATGGCTGCGACGTCTGCCCTCTTCTCCACCGGCAGCCACATGGTCGCCTTGTGGCCGCCTTGAGCCGCCTGACGCGGCCCTATCTATCCGGACCATCTTTATCGTACTGTTCCAGTATTCGGAAGTGCATCGCTTCGGCCACCTCATATTTGTCCTGTCTCTGATGTACGGACGTCAAATTGGTCAAGCTCGTCAGCGTGTCTGGGTGCTTCCGCACCAGTATCTTCTCTCTAACCTTCTCTGTGGTTGTTCCATCGACTCGGCCAACTTGTACTTGCCCTAGATCAAAAACGGACGCCGGGTTTGCCGAGGCTCGTTAGCGTGTGCGGATGCTTCTTCCCTAGCACTGTCTCGTATTCCTCCTGCATCAGTCACACACATACTCCACCGATCACAAATCCACCGCTGCGTAAGGGGCCGCATCAGCCACTTTTGGTAACGTCATCCCCTTGTTGGGCTTTCTCGGCGGCCTCGCGTACTTCATCAGACCGGATCCATCTCCGAAACACAAGTGTCATCAAGCTTCCAGCAGCAACCTGAAAGCCTTGAAAAATGATCATCGGGATCTGAATCTTAGACTTCGTGAGTGTGGACAGTTCGGCAAACATAACAACTGACAGTGGGACTCCCATCGCTGGTGTCTTGGCAGGAACACAGTAAGCCACAGCAATCGTGTCTTTCTTGTCGAGCCAGGGTAGCGATAGCAGAACACAGATGACCGTCCAGATGGCGTAAAAAGCAATCGAGATAAAAACGATAAAAACGATATCAGTACCCTTTAGACTCCGAAAGGCACCGCTCTCAAAGGCCTGGTCAAACGTTTGCCAGATGATGATCAAAAGGGACAAGGACCCGATCTTGTTGATTTTCCAATCGATGAATATCTTCTTCGTTGGTTTTGGGAAAATATTCTGTATGATTTGTCCAACCACCTGCCCTCATTCTTAGCCCAAACCCTAGAAAACCGAGGTAGATTCATACCAGTGGAAGGAAAATCGACAACCCAAGCTGCATAAACACCCGCCTATACAGCTCACCAAACCCTCCAGCCCCCGTGCGTGGCAAAATCTGTGTATACCAGGCTCCACTTGCAATATACATCTCTACCAACAACGGCGTCAAAAAGGGTCCCAAAAAATTGCCCAGCGTCGATTGCACAACGGTCAAGGCGTGATTGCCATGGGCCTGCCTCGTCATGATAACGTTGGAGGAAATCGTCGTTGGAACACAGCCCATAAAAATCATACCCACCAACAACCCAGGATCCAGGAAATTCCGGTTGGTCGCGCAAATACTCACAATTGCGTAGACCATTGCCGAAGTCATGAGAAATGACTGGCCCTGTACAAACAGATGGATCTTCCAACGCGCATAGTTCTCCGCAAGCACACGTGTGGGGAGGGTACAACCTGTGACGATGAAAATCACTGACACGCAGAGATACGTAACCACTAACTCTTTCTTGCTTTGTCGTGGATCGGGAACTTGTACTTGTGAGGAGATGAGGATCAGACAGCCAAGGGCAACGAGGAACCACTGGTCGAGGAGAAACCATCTGACTGCAGAGAGGTAGCGGCGATATTTGGATTTCGGTGGATTTGAATCTGTGTGTGTATTTGTGTTTGATGTATTTGAACTCAATTGTGTAAGGGAAGGATGGGAAGAAGCGTCGTTCCCGCTCCAAACCCGCTCTTCGCTCTCGTTGGGGGACAAATGCGAGCACTTTCTTGGCGCTGTCGGTTCAGGCAGTGTAGCGGCAGCGGGGTCACTACCCAGTGAAGAAGAAGGGGCAGGTGGAGAAGACATTCTATGCCGACTGTAGACACCAATACAGGCGCTAGGAGAAGAAACAGAAGAGTCAGTGCTCTAGTGCATGATGGAGTATTGTGGACTAGTACTAATAGTGGTGATGTTGGTGGAGTTGGGTACGGGTAAGTCGTAGGGAGAGCGAACAGTGGTTGTGAGAACTACATAACGTGCGATTTGCATTATCTGTATCATGCAACAAAATCCTCATAACGCCATTATCACTCATTGGGATACCTACATTTGATAATCATTAACCGGATGTTTCGATGAAGAGGGTCATCGCTACATATATGCACATATATGATGTCGGGTAGATGAGTATTCGGAACGGAAGCAGCTCGTCCCTCGGCCGAATTGCTACGGAGGCCACTCCGATTGCTTTCCTACCCAACCTCATACGCAAGGGTAGGGAGCGCAGTGAGAGAAAAGCAAAGACTGTGGATAAGTCATGGGCGGTGGCTTCAAGCCATAGGAAGGATTGAAATAAGTCAGCATGACGAACTGTCTGACTTGCATGATCTGCCGGGTAGACGCAGATTGTGATTCTCTTAACAGACTTTCTGAAGGAGATGCTTCCTGAATTACTCGCCAAGTAGGAGTGCTGCATCGGCTCGCATCGTTGTTAATTAATATTGTCATTGAAACATCGACCATCCAGACAAAGACGGCGGTGGTGTCTTCCGTATCCTCTGAGCAGAAGACCTCGCCCATCTATACTCTCGTCCAAGGCAGTCGATACCCTGACCAGTCTTGAGAATCACCCCAAGGTCCCGGCCGAATTCTTCAAGGACAAGGACACCGTCAAAGACAAGCTGCTCTACATCGACCCCAACACTGGACGTGCGTCCGTCCGCTACCGAAAGCATACCCTCCACGATCCCCCTTCTTCCGACGCTGACGCATGTGTGGCTGTCGGAGAACTCGCTAACCTGCTCGCCGCTCCTGCGAAAGTGGGCGGGCATGTCCCTGGATTCGCGTTCAAGGAGAACCACAGTCCTGCTTATGGATAATGCACCATACCTCCATTCAAGGACCAACATTAAGGGTCAAAGGCGATAGCTCCGTCACGTCCGCTTTCACGGTACTCCGGCACGATGAAGGATGATGCGATCCATTCCAATATCGGTATCAACAACTTCTCCCCTTCAGCTGCACCAGCATCCCCTCCCGCTTCCTAGAAAGAGTATACCGAAAATGTGGTTCCGAGACTTTCGAGTACTTCAGACTTCTCTGAGTCTTTCTATCTTCGACGTGATAGTATTTTGATTCAGCAGACTCAGCTGCAGAATGCAGAAACCAGCAGCGGTCAGTTGGTCGAGGATTCTCAATCCCACCCACATGGGTTGGCACGAAGCTCTTCGATTCGTAGCGAGGAGGTGGACAGTGTAGCAAACCAGTCAAATCCGAAGACGCCATAACGGCCGTTCTTGAGTAGTACTAATGGGAAGAAATCATGCGTTCGAAACATACCAGGAGCAGGATTGACATGGATCCTCTTGGTATGTCATTATACTCACCACAATATGACAAATCTTACACCGTTCAATCCAACTTGTTTGATGTGACATTGTAGCGAGCCGTATCCCAAGCTCTGTCCTGAGTCATCATGTTGATTTAATGTTTTGTCTAGACCATGGTGAAGAAATACTGGTGACATTAGCAACAATCTCTTTAGGGAAAGGCGCCTAGTTTGAGCGTTCTACCCGCCGTTTGACCCTAAAACTGTATCTAACAGTGAGATGTACAGGATATTATTGTGATGGGGAGCGCATTCAGTTTCAGTACGAAACAAAGCATGCTGGAAAGCCATTCCGTTTTCTGCTTCTCCGCTCTTGCGTCGGCCTGTTCGCCTGACATTGCCTCATGCTAAAACTCCTTCTTAGGCTTCATGATGTATCGCCCACACAAACACCATTTGAGCCTTGCTCAACGGCCTCTTGGTTCCTAGAACGTGGCTTATCAAATATCGTAGTCCATTTCCGGAGTAAGTTATCGATAACACGATCAGTTTGAACAGACTGCACGTTCTCAGCCCCGTCGTCGCCAAAGTCACTACTCTCGTCGCTCGGCAGGCCATTGACCAAAGCGGATTCGGTAGATTTGTGGGACTCGATTTCGGAAGGAGAGCCCACAGTAGGGTTTTGGACTGCCATCAAGTGTAGACTTCACCGGTCCTAAGATAGTCTCTATACAGCGCTCACGCGTTATAGCGGAATTACTTAAGGTGGTTATCCAATCTGCACTTGACGTCTCACTCAAGGCCATTGGAAGGTTGCCGGCTGTTGATTGATCTTCCTCTGCAGCCTGAGACTCTTCTTCGGCTGCTGCCTTTCGCTTTCGAGATGTGGTTTTGCGGCCCGTAGCGGCCCCTTCTATTTCTATAGGTGGTGATTGTGGACGGTGATCCATTCGTAGATGTTAACGTGCGGGAACACGAGCTGCAATTAATAATGTCACTTTTATCTCATGTACGACAGAAACGCTCACGGGGTCAGCTTCAATCATTGGTATATACCTCTGCACGGAGTCCACATTGGACTGCATGGACGTGTAAGATAAGGGTTGATTAGATATATTGGGCTCCCAAGCCTTCATATCATTCGGTATGGCGGTGAGAGAATTAGACCTCATTTGAACCCGCTGCAGCTGCGGCGGCTGCACCATAGACCTTGCTTGCTGAGACATCTGCCGTTGCTGACGCTTAGCACTGTTTCGTGTCCCCGGCGTTCTATTAGCTTGTTGACGCCGATTGTGTAAAGCCCTCGCTTGCAGATATGTTATTGTTTGCTGATACTCCTGTTGCCGCGCCATAGTCCTTTCTTCTTGAGGTTTTCTCTGATAATACAAATCGTTGACTTGCTGTTGATGTTGCTGATATTGCTGTTGCTCAAAAGCCATTGGTTGCATTGGAAAGTAAGATTGGCTGGCAGGCGGGTACTCTCTGTCTAGTGAGTAGCAGCTGTCAGATGAGTAAAACGGTGAATCATCGGACGTTGAAGCTCCATACACTAGGTCGGGAGGAAAGCCGCAAGGCCCTGCTGGGACAGCAAGCTGTGACGGGTCGTTGAAAGTGTCCATTGACTGGGACACAAAACCATGTGGCGTGGTGGGGTCTACAATGGAGTATATTGACATGGCGCTAGATGCCTGAGTGACCGCGTCAAGCATAGCTGTCTGAGGGATCGGCGGTACGGTCGTGGTGATCGCAGTCGATGCAGAGTCTGACTCGGCGGCAGACACTTGACCCAGAGACAGTTGGTGGCAGTATTGTCTCTGGAGCTCAGGATCATTATGTCTGACCTGTTAGCCAAGTCTCAATCAAGTTGGGTGGACTACCTACTGCCTCTCCATGTGCCTCATCAACAGATCTGGGCGATGAAAACCCTTTTGACATTCAACAATTTCACATGGATAAGATACTTCGGGGCTGTGACTTAGTTCATGCCGTCTAGGTGCTCATGCTTAGTACAAATTCAGTGTATATGTCACTTGCAACAACGGACGCGTACCGGCGATGCTCTACTCGAGTGAAGACCTGGAGTGAAGTCAGTCTGACATGTATACATAGTTGAGCAATGCACATACTTTGTCGCATCCTGGAAATTCGCAAGATTGAACTTCTGAAGCAAGCGTTAGCCTAAGGTATATACATACGGAGGCGTCAACTAATGCATAGTACTCTCAGGTTTAGGCTGATGCTGCTGCATGGCATTGACTCGCCGAGGTAACACCTCAGAAGGTAGAGGCATCTGGTACATCTCCTCCGAGGCCTTGTTCTGTTGGCAAGAAAAGAGCTCTGTCTTCTGCGGATAACCAAATGCAGGAACTCTGTACGCCGTTGTGGACGTCATCATTTGGGTTTGCATCTCGTCGATCAAATGTTTTGTTTGAGACCACAGAATGTCTTCAAAGTATTCAGGGACCCACCGCCTGAGGACAACGTGATCGGGACTATCCTATATTCAAGTCAGCAAGCAGATGAAAACAAAGACCGAGGGAGTCATACTTTGTCTTCCTCATATGTTACCCCACAAACTTGTAGTTGTTCAAAGGATATATCGAGTTTGGATATCTTCTGGCTGATCTCCGTTCTAAGACCAAAAACTTTGTCAAGCCCAAACAGACTGTTAACTGCCAAAGGAATCTGTTTAGTCGACAAGCCAAATTTTTCCAAGCCATCTTGCAGGCGTCCGAGCAGTAGGGACAGCTTCCTTCCTTGTTCTTCGACCGGCCGCAGCTTCATGTTCTCGCTGATCCGTTCAAGCTCCCACTTTGCAGTATCGAGTTTCCTCACGGCAAGTTCTAACCTATCCAGGTCCCCCCAGAAGCGTTTGTAACGCTCTGAAAAATCTCTCGATTCGACTGATATTCGAGATCTTTTCACTTGTGGGAATTGGACACCGAGCGTACTGGACTCAGGGGCTGAATATCGAAGTAGCGAAGGATTCTGGTCAACATTGAAGTGCGCAAAGTTTGCTGGCATGGCAAAGGCCGAAGTCGATGGTGACCAATGCTCAGGCTTCCTTGCCGGCGTGTGGAAACTTCTGATATGGGGGTTGACGGATTGCCTGTTGCTCGACAAGACGTCCAAAACGCCATGCGTAGCTATCGGCCCAGGGCTTCGAAGTCTCTCTGTTCCGAGGCTCTCCAGCTTCTCTGTGTTGGAGTTAGTGAGCTCTCGCAATTCGCTCGTTGCGGTTTCATTTGCAAGGACCAAACTCTTCAGGCAGAGTAGGTCGTCCGCATCATCGTATCGTTTCCTGTTTCTTCATCAGCACTTTGGCATTCTGGAACCGGGTTCGTCAAAGGTCGAACCATACATTGTTGATGCGCGCTTATCTGCATAGGTCAGTACAGCCAACTTGGGCGATATGGTTGACTTGAGAGACTCTAGATTGCTTCGGAGCAATTGTACTCTTTCCTTCCGGAAAACCCATAGAAATCGTTCGACTTTGGGCATGACAACACTGGCCTCGAGAGGCTTTGCCTCTTTCGTCGCCTTCTTAAGAATTTCCTCGATTTCCTCAAAGACATCTTCACACTCTTCTACGATCATCCGGCTTGTCTCGAAAGCATCTTCACGGTATACCTTTGAGGTCTGACCTCGTCCGAGAGCTTGTCCAAGGTCCTTCAGGACTTGTGCGAACAGCGCAATCTCCTTCGCGATGCGCTTCACGTCCCTATTGGCGGATCCCACCGTTTGCGCGACGCTGTATAATGTGAGCGAGAGCCGAGCTCCGAACTGAGCGACTTGGATGACCGATGCAACGGCTCCGAGCTCCGCCATGGCGTATCAGTCATGCTCCCTATCGGGTGAAGTCTAGACCGATGACAGAACACTCGACCTCTGGGGTTTTGACGGCGTTTGAAGGAAGGTAGGCAGCTCATCTTGGTGAGTGAGATGGGTGGGCAGTGAAGAGGCACAGCTACCTAGCATGTGTCATCCACGACCACGGAGCACACTGATAGGTTGAGGTGCAATAGATTGTTAAAGTGTGAATAAGATAGCATATATCGAGGGACCTTACCACGTACTCGAGTACACGATAGAGACACAGAGAACCCTGGAACCTTCCTCAGGGCATGGAAGGCTAGTAAACGGGTAGCGCGCCGTCGGCCCGCAACGCAAATCCGAGTAGCCGCGCCCTCTACGGGAAGTCTCAGCGAACTACCTTGTTGTCGCCATTACCTCAACGAGTACTCTTAACGATGAGTTCAATAGACAATCCCAAAGCATAATAGTAACATGTCCTAAGTACAACCTCATGCATGGCAGATTAGGAGAGCTGGGTGTAAGGCTATTGACCTTAGCTTTCACTCCTAGATTGACTGGCTTTAGGGCTAAGGAATAGTCGCCTCGGCTTCCACAACGTGCCCATCTGTTATGATTACATGAAGAAGCAGAAAGTGGCACAAGGAGGTGCACGACAAAGTAAAACCAGAGAGGATCTAGCCCCCGGCAACTGGAGAATTACAGCCGAAAGAGGTTATGGCGGGATTCGACTGGAACACAGAAATGATCCCCTTGATGGCAGAATAAGCTCCCAAGACCGCACAGCAAGCTGCGCCCAGCATGTAAAAGAAATTGAATGTCTTGAGGTACCACTGTCTAGCGAAACCGCGCTTGAACCTCGCGAAGCCTGAGTCGAAGCGCGTGACACGGCCCGTGGCAGGGTCGAAGCCCTCGCCAGGCTGCATAGCGTGCTGTCTGATTTCGAAGCCGAGCATGAAGAACGGCGGGAAGGTGTATGTGAACTGCAAGATGCAGATGGCTGCGACGAGCGCGGTAAGGTTCGAGAATTGAGGGATGGCGGCGGCGATGACGAAGGCGACGCCCCAGTAGATCGGGACAATGGCAACCCAGAGGAGCTTACCCCTCTTCTCGGTCAGAGGAGGGAAGTGGAAGACATCCGTGAAAAGGTTGTTGTAAAGGACCTTGATACCGATGTTTCCGTAAAGAGCCGCCGCAATCAGGGAGGAAACAAAGGAAATGACGTTACCTGCCGTCTGCCAAGTATACGGCGATATGCCCTGATTCGCGGGGTTGATGGTGAATTGGCCTTGGAAGGAGTAGACATAGAGCCCAAACATGATATAGAAGAAGAAGATGAAAAGTTGGGCGCAAAGCATGCCTTTCCAGAAATCCCACGGACGTTTCATCTCGGACATGAATTCGCAGAAAAGCATGGCACCACCATAGGAATAGACCGCTTGCATCAGTCCAACAACTTGTTGCTCGAATGGCGTACCAGGGGGTGAACCTCCGGTCGTGACGATAGGACCAGGATCAACACCGTTGCTCGACTTTGCCGCAGTAAAATTGGGCGGGCTGTGAGCTACAATACCCATAGTGATGAATATAACCAGTAGGTTCAACCAAATAGCAGCATTGGCTACCCAGCCGAATCTCTGAAGCGTTCGGATCTGACCCAGCAAAGCTCCGGCGACGGTCCAGATTATGCAAAGCGCAATGAAGCAGACTTTGTTCTTGGCCACTTGCGAGAGACCTTGTCCATTGGCAATAATGATCACACCAACGTTGCAAAGTAACTGAATCGACTGGAGGACATTGACCGTGTGGCGGGCCCAGAAGCCGTAGATACGAAAGGCAATATCGCCGTAGGTCTTCAGCGGGTACCGATCAGAATCTAAGCGGAGGAACATTCGCCATAACTGCCAACCGGAGCTATAAATCTGGTAAACCGAAGGAATGCATTTCATCAACAAGAAGAGCACTTACTAGCCGGCTAGTGCGCCAAAAACGGTGTAAAGCACGATACCAGGACCGTAGCCCAACTGCGACAAAGCCCAACTGTAACGGCGCTGTTAGCGTCACGAGCTTGCACACTACAAACGTGCACTTACGGGACAGAGTAAGGTCCCAAGATGTCAGTCGTAATCAGATAGAAGACAGCACCCCAGGTAGCGGTGCGGGCCGCTCGGGATGCCTGCAGCCATTCCATGTCTGACACGGCAGGAGAATAGCCGGGAGCCCTCGACGGGGATGTTCCATCTCGCGCGACTTCGGTCTCCTTATCCATTGCGCTCTTATCCGTTGCGCTCTTCGAAGATAAAGCGCCGACAGGCTTGTCGGCCACAGTCTGGCGTTTCCTTCCATATTTGCCAGGGAGAATGCTCATGACATGGTTCCCACCGCCGTAGCGCGACTCGTCCGCGCGCGAGATGGCGGCATAGTGAAGATATTCCTCGAAGGAGACGCTGGGATCGTGCATGTTGCGAATGGTGCGTCGCGAGTAGTCTGTGATACCCTCACCAGCGACGCTCATGCGGGGATCCCCTCCATCGAGGGCCGCTGCGGCTGGCTGGAATGTCATGGCGACGTTGCGGTCGAGGACGAGCTACGAGGATGGAGTAAGGTACGGCGGGTTTGGTTGAGCAAGCAATCGACTTGCGAGAAGAGAGTTGGGTGGGTCATGCTTCTTTAATGTACGAGCGATTGAGGTACGGATTGGCGCAATGCGGGAACCCTGAGCTAGACGATATCAGGAATGTGGTGAAGGTCTGATAAAGTATGAGCGGGGGGCACTGACAGGACGGGGTAGAGAGCTCGGAACCAATCATCAATTCCGGCCTTTAGAATGGGTGTTATCTGATCCCTTGTACATGTCTGATACGAGTACTCGTCCGGATTACGGTGGCAACCATTCTGTCATTGTGAGCGCCTTGATATGTACAGTACTGAAGAAGAATGAGACTGATCACAAATACTTGTAGCTTGAGTTGTACTATGTGAGCCGCAAAACACAGCAGAGGCTAGACCAAGCTCTATCGCCAAGTATCTTAGCTAGGTAGCTCTTTTCACCAGGATGTACCTTAATCCACAATGGAAACCTTCTCTCCGCATTCCAAAACAGGATGTGGTGTAGACTGAGACCATTCAGACCCAGCCCTCGATCCGAGGCAAAGAAAGCAGAACCATTGACGGTAACCCCGGAATCCAACCAGCAGTAAAGTCCGGAGTAGTGGCATCCCGTTGATGACCGACGTTAGCCGTGGCGCCGGGTGATAAGCGCGTCGGCACTGCATCCAAAGTCGGATTGTGCTCCGATCGTAGATGAAGATAGCGGCGTTTGTGTCTACCTTACTGTTACTTGCCAATGGCCAGGGCTAAAGGTTAGGTCGGCCGACGGTAGGCGTGGCGCACAGACATCCTTCTCATATTATTACCTAACTACGGTACTCAAGGCTGGTCGAGCCGCTAGAATAAATGGAATAATCCATGTCGCGTGACGATCTACTTGTAGCGGGCCTGATTTGGTAAATGACGAACATGCTAAGAATCAGGACGGGACAATCTATCCAAATCGCCTCAGCCCTAGTTTATGGGTTCTTTCCCTCATCTGTGCGGCCTGCTTTTCAATCTGCCATCCCTCATGCCAACTCACTCCTTCCCACGGATACCATCTATCCATTCCCACATCAAGCATGATCAGGTATGACCTAGCCAACTCGTGCACACTCGCTTTCATCCACCCAGAACAAGATTCACAACTGTACTCTTCGTCGAACAGTGACAAATGCTGTAGCATCGTTGTAGTGGAAGTCGAATGATCCGGGAAGAGGCGCGGCTATGACGGAGTGTGAAGCAGAGTCGATCAGAAGGCATGTTTCGTAGGGGGAACCGTTGCCCTCACTCTTGCCTTGGCCTTCTACCCAAGTTTATGGGTTGACGGAGTACGATGGCAACCCTCACAGATATTATTAGAAAGCCCTTAGGGAATTCTTTCATTCGCTAACTGCATAACCCACATTCGTGGTTCGCCCCGATTCTTCTTGCGCTTCTCCGGTATTTTCACTCAACTTCTCATGCTCTAAGGTCTTGACGAAGTCTCTGGCTCTAGCCCAAAGCTCTGCTTCCATCTCCTTTCCTACGGCATCATTCCTACTATTCAACCATCCCACGTCCAGATTACCCGTCCCACTCGCCACAGTATTGCTTTTCTCTGACGGGATCTGGGACAAGGGCGCAACGGTAGCCCCTCCCCCTAGCGCAGTGAAAGCTGCAGGGAGCGCTGAGCTTGTCTGGCTTTCCTTTGCTGGGACCTCCGTGGATACAATATCTGCCTCTTCGAGAGCGTAGATCTGGCGGCGGAGTCGAACATCAATAGAGGAGAGAAGGGAGAAGTATTGGGATGCTGCTGACGTAAAAGCTGCTTTGTGGCTTTCGAGAGTGGCTGGTAGTGGTTCATCCTCGGTAGCTGGTTGTCGAACTTTAGTGAGAGCTTTCATTGCTAGACCAGCAGAATTCAAGAGTCTCGTTATGTCCTCAAAGTAGTGATTAGATGTAGTATTGATGAGGGCGAATTAAACAAACCTTGTCAATGCCGTTCAGTTGCTTGATACGTTCTGCTGAAGAGTGTGTGATGTTCTCTGCATTCTGAAAACCCTGCGACGCCATTCCTGTACGCACAGATAAGGAGCGACTGGAGAAGAAGAAGCAGCTCAAATCACAAGTATTCAGTACGATATATGTGAATGGCGTTGCTAGAAGGTAGCTAAGGAAGTGCGCTTCATCGGAGAGTTCCGAGAGCCGCTCACGATCCTGGCTTAGCGTTATATCAAAGTCACCCATCTAGCCTCATCACCATGTAGCACTGGAAGCGCATCATCAACATCTGGTGCTGTGGAGGCGTCACAGTGAAGAGAAGCTTGCTGAACCCGCAATCGGCCAGCGTTGGAACAACACAACGATGTCAGGCCCACCGTCTGGTGGTGCTGGCACGTCCATACCCCGAAGTTCCAGCAATGGCTCACCGAGCGGTGGTTTGATCATACCGCCACAGCATCAGGCAAATGGTGGGCAGATTGCAGGAGCTGGTTCAGGATCCGGGCAGAATGGCAATATGTCGCAGCAGAACCTGAACAGTATTGTAAGCGGTAATTCTCTGTTGCTCCCTGAAAGCTTATGACCGGTGGCCTTCGTCGTGGTATGATGCAGCTTCTATCTTTTCATCTCGCCGTATATGAAATCTAAGCAATGCGGGACTAGTCTTCCCAGTTTGCTATTTTTATTGTTATGCAATTTGTCACCAGTTTCTAGGCAGGGCATGTGGGAGGCCTTCTCGGAAGTAAGCATCAGCGCATAAGAGCTTGTCAAATCAACGGCATCTCAAAGTTCGGAAACATCCGCGGCTTCATTCACGCGATGAGGTGCTTGACACTACGGGCAACATCTTCCCTCTGTTGTCCGGAAATCACACCTGGCGTTCGCATTGCAGAGAAGCTGTCCGCAAAGCCCGAACATCCCCAATAATCTGATAGACCTGCTTGCCAGCCGCTATATCTCACCTTGCAGAAACCGCAGCAACAGAAACCAACTGGTCCGTATTTAACTTGTGCATGCGAAGCGGGTCGGATACCTCCCATGGTCTGTTCTGTTGGCATTACCTTCCGTATTCTATTTGCAGCTTGCCGTCGATCGTCTACCTTCATACCGTCTTCACATATCTATTTCAACGCTGTATCACATTCTGACGCGAACTCGCATCTCACCCACCTCATCGCCTCAATCTCATCCACATTCCCACTCAATAATTCAAGCGTACCTCATGGATCCTAACGTGACAGCTCAGGTCATTGAATACCTCTCTAAGAAAGGTTATAGCCGTACCGAAGCGATGCTCCGCATGGAGTCAGCCAACCAAGACGCTGAAGGCCGACCGCTGCAATCTCGGTCTGACGAGAGCGGCGGGTCGAAGTACGGCAGAGCCTTTGGTAGGTGTCACGCAAGGGCTTTGCCAGCAGCTGTCTGGTATCAGAACGCTGGTTTGAAGTGTACTGACATCTATACTCTAGATATGACAAGGAGATGGATCGACGAGAACCTAGAGATCTACAAGGTTAGTTGTGGCTACAGTTTTCCGACTCAACCTAACAGTGGATTCTAGCCCGAATTAAGACGAATTCTGTGGCCGATCTTTGTCTACTCCTTTCTGAACCTTGTGTCTGACTTCTATCCGAAAGAAAGCCATCTATTCTTCGGCACCTTCAAAGGAACGTTCGAAACGGAACATGGGGAAGACTTACGAGCGCTAGAGCCAATGAGCCTTCCGGAGCATATCCTCGACAATCCCGTAGCGAAGATTTACAGAGGCTCGAAGTACCGACTCACTCTCAGCACCGTGGCCTTCTGCAACCTCATACAGTTTCTGGAGAGCAAAGAGAAGGATGGCGGAGCAGTCATCATCAGCGTCATTCAGAACTTCATCAACGTTGTGACCATCGAGCGTAGCACAGATGAGCGCCATAGTCTCGCAGCAATGCTAGGGCGTGCGCACGAGACGGAGGACTTCCCAGAAGAGGACGAAGGGATTCCGGGCCACAATCCAGGATCAGCAAACACAGATCGAAATGCAGGTTTCGGAGTTCTGGCGAAATTGAAGCTGGGTCCTCTTCCGATGGAGCCAGAGCTAATGGGTGACGTGCAAGCGGAGCTTGAGGAAGAAGATATACGTAACCCACCGGCAGAGGGGCAGAGCTCGCTTGTTCAGGAATTTGAGCAGCACATCAAACGCGAAGAAAGCGAGGACGCGCCGAACCGAAACGACGTACCATTGCCGCCATCAGTGGCTCGTGACGTCGCAATGGAAGTACAGAAGGTGAAGGAGAATCGAGACCGGTTCAAGATTGAGGGGAGAACAGGCGGAGTGGGTCCGGGCGTAAGCGTGACGATGTTCACATTTCACAATACTTTCGATGGGTAACTAAGCCTACCGGATCAGATCATAGTAGATGCTAAGCGCTTCCTCCTAGTGTTAATTGCCTAGACTTCTCCCAAGACAACTTACTGGTCGCCGCGGGCATGCAGGAGTCCTACATTCGCGTGTGGAGTTTGGAGGGCAAAGCCATAATCTCAGCTCTACCTCCAAGTCCCAATGACCCACAACCATCTTCATCTCGTCGCCTCATCGGCCACGCAGGACCAGTGTACGCCGTCTCATTTTCACCCTCTATAGCCGGCTCCGATCCAGCAGCTCCATCAACAGGACCCAGATACCTCCTATCCTCATCCGCAGATAAGTCCGTCCGGCTCTGGTCTCTTGACACATGGACTTGCCTCGTGGTCTACAAAGGGCACGATCATCCAGTCTGGGATGTGACCTGGGGTCCGTTTGGCCACTACTTTCTCACCGGCTCCCATGACAAGACCGCGAGATTGTGGAGCACAGACCATATTTCCTGTCTCCGCATATTCGCCAAGCATGATCAGGACGTCGATACCGTCTGCTTCCATCCCAATAACGCGTACATCTTCACTGGCAGCTGCGATAAGACCGTCATCATGTGGTCAATCAGCACAGGCAACAGCGTTCGCATGTTCACAGGCCATACTGGCAATATCACGAGTTTGGCTTGCAGTCCAAGTGGCAAGATCTTGGCATCTGCAGACGACGTGGGGACCATCATACTCTGGGATCTCGGCCCTGGGCGACTCCTCAAGCGCATGCGAGGCCACGGCAAAGGCGGTATCTGGTCTCTCAGCTGGAGCGTTGAGTCAACCGTGCTCGTCTCCGGCGGCGCTGATGGTACAGTCCGTGTTTGGGATGTGGCCGGGCCTAGTGACGCCGGTCAAGGGAAGGTCATCGGCGAAGGGGGATCAGGAACGAAGATTGATGGGGCTGGCCAGGTTGGAGCGCAGGGTAGTGCTGGCGTTACAGGTACGGGCAAGAAGAAGGGTAAGGATGTCGTTGTTACGCCAGATCAGATCAGTGCTTTTCCGACGAAGAAGAGTCCGGTGTACAAGGTCAAGTTTACCAGACAGAACTTGGTCGTAGCTGGAGGAGCGTACTTGCCTTGACCCTGGCCACAGTTGGACGGCTTTTTGTTCCGTTACTGGCGCAGACTTGTCTTCATGGGGTACACACGAGGGGTACATCTTATACAATGATACCTGTATGCAAACGCGCTATGCTTCGATAGGCGTCAGAATGTAGAAAAGACCTCCCACAATCTCGACGGTCACAGTTCTACACTACCAATTATCTTCCCAGACCCCGTCGGATGCTCAACATAAGAATGCGTAGCACTATCATTTCCATCACAGCCAAGCAATCCAAAGCTTGGCCTACCAAGACCTTGGCGAGACGTTCGAAGAAAGTCGATTGTTTTCCCTTCAATAATTCCGTAGCCAAGCCCAACATGAAGTACTTGTAACTATTCCACCACATATTTCCAGAAAATTGATTCGGGGCTCTGTCGCTCATCCATACCTTACGGCAGCAGCAACAATTCCTGATGTGAAAGTTGCTGTTTTTCTAGAGGCGTTCACTGAAAAACCTACAAGTAGAAATTCTTGATCTGTTTTTGAGATTTATGAGAAGATGCGCTGCTGCTTGTGACTGTTGTGGGGATCGGGGTTTGTCGTTGTGGATGGTCAGTGGTCATTGTGGAGAATTCTTGGGAGGGGTTGGGCGTCAGGGGTTGATGTTTGTTGGTCATGGTTTGACGGTGGGGTTAGATGAGATAGACGTTTAACGACTGTCTTGAAAAGCCTATTGGGGTTCACCTTCAGGGGTTGATGTTGGTTGTCATGTTATGACGGTGGGGTTTTAGAGTAGACGTTCAATGATATTGAGTTATGCACCCTTTTGGGAAGTTTGGTCTGCCGGGAGGAGGCATTGTGTCAGAGACTAAGTTCACGTTCTATATTCAATTTCGTCTCTTGTGCATTGGTATATTGCTTCCTGGGACGTGCGTTCGTGGCAGTAATGATAAAATTATCGCGAGATTCTATAATATGCTCCCTCAAGATGTGGATGGGGGCTTTCCGGTCCCATCTACATCCCCTTTCTCCCCAGGCTTGATCCGCCTGTCCAGAATCTCATCCACAATCCCCAACTCCAGCGCCTCCTTTGCCCCCATGAAATGATCCCTCTCCATCAACCTCTCAATCTCATCGATGGAGTGCTCCTTTGTCAGATGCCGTCGATAGATCTCATTCAGCTGATGCCGCACCCTCAATATCTCTTTGGCATGGATGGCGATGTCGCTGGCTTGTCCGAAATAGCCCCCGGACGGCTGATGCACCATTATCGAGGAGTGAGGCAGGCAGTATCGTTTGCCAGGCGCGCCGCCGCTCAGGAGGAGGGAGCCCATGGAGGCAGCTTGGCCCACGCAGATGGTTGTGACTGGGGATTGGATGTAGGTCATTGTGTCGTAGACGGCTAGGCCTGCCAGACACATCAAACGCGTTAGTCGGACAGTTTACAGGGCCGAAAAGGAGATTGGACATGTGCACCTGCTGTGACGGAGCCACCGGGCGTGTTGATGTAAAGGTTTATGGGCCGTTCGGGGTTGTCTGCTTCTAGGAAAAGGAGCTGTGCGACTATGGCTGCGGAGACTGTCTCGTCTACTTGGCCATTCAGGCATACGATTCGTTCCTGGCAAGTTGGGTTAGCCTAAATATCCTGTCCATCCGGTTCAGAGCATTATACCTTCAGTAAGCGCGAGAAGATATCATCTGCACAGGAACCTCAGCAGACGTTTCTTCCTTTGAGCATGCCCTTGAGGCTTAGAAGCGTACATGTGTGCCAACCACCTCCCTGGAAAGTCAGCATCCGAGGACAGGAGTGGTTGCAGTCGCGCATACCACTGTCTCCGTCACATATGGCGTCGGAACCCAAGCTTGAGGTGGGCTCGGACTTGAAGAGGTCGTGAGACATCTCCAGCCCAATCTCGTAGCATTGCGTAAGACTGCTGAGCTGAGCAGGCGCGATGATGCTACCCCATACATGCTTCCAGATGCGCTTCAGCTCAGCTCGGAACGTAGTGTTCGAGCGATGGGGTTTCGAATAATACTGTATGGCGGTCAATCGTGTTGCATTGGGTAACAGTAGCTCCGCCGAAGCGAAAGGTTTACAGTACGCCGAGAGCGCTTGCGAGCCTACTTCCTATTTTCCTGACGTGTCGAACGAGGGTTATGAGGCGATGCTGTACAAACAGGGCATGGCGAAATTTACAATTGTTCACTGTTTCGAAATCAACTAAGGCTCCGAAGTGGGAACGGTTTTCAAGCACCACCAGTCGACGCTCAGAGACCGACGAAGACCTTCTCGACCTGCTTCAGGAGGTCAGGAAGGATGTCCGAGATGAAGTCCGATGGTCACGAAGTGAAGAAAATAATGAGCGGCGGACCAAAGCAGCGGCGAATAGAAAGATCCATCGCCCACTACCTTTATCGCCCCTCATGGATCCGTTGAACATAGCTGCGAGGCAGCGGCATCGAACCGCAAAGACACCTCAAGGCGAGGACTTGACCCCTTTCCAGCGGAAGCTGCAATCGAATCCATATGGTATGCCAGAATCATTGTGATCCTACAGTTCCGTAATGCTAAGGCTGACCAAATTCTAGCGCAGGCTTTAGCTACTCCACTCCGCAAGTGCATCGTCACAGGCGCACGAGTTCCCGTCTTCTTCCAGATCGAATTTCATGCCTTGAATCATCCTAAGACTGGTGCTCCATGGTTCGTCCCTGACGAGCTTATCCAGCCCGAAGCACAGTTCAACAATCCCACCGACAACATACAAGGGAAGGATAGTCACGTCATCAAGTCTGAAGCTGCCGGAGTACCTTCAACACCCACAAAATCTGGGAAGCTTTCTTCCAGTAATAAAGCATCGCGATTTGCCCCCTTAGGGTCCGGAGCTTACATGCTCGCTCACCAAGCACTCCTCCGGCTAGTCTCAGAGAAATCGAGAAAGTCAGGGGAAATTCTCAGATTCACCCCGCGCCGTTGGAAAGAGAACAGCAATATCAGAACCAAGGAAGTTGTCTGGCGCGAAGATATGGATGCTTTCGTCCTCAATATGCTTCGCAGGACAATCGTTGGGAAGCTGAAGTACCTCAGGTACCGCAAAAGCGGGTATATAGTAAGAAACCGTGAGGGATTTGATAAAATCCAGAAGAGCAAGAACCTTGGATCTTTGTTGTGGCTTGGCCCTCCCAGCTCATTTTCGAAAGCTGTGAAGGATTTGAGTAAGGAAGAAAATAGCAAGCCTCCCGACGCAGCTCGAACCGGAGGACCCCCACCATTTGCGATGGCGGACTATCATGGGCATTACGTGCCAATCTACAATCTGCGGACAATGCTTGGAGTCGAGCTTGTCAATGCACTTCGCGAGGATAGTGAGCTTTTCGGTGCTGAAGTCGTCACGCTCAAGGCGAAGGCAAATACCGTGAGGACACAAATGCTGTTGTGGAAGCTTCAGATTTACCTCGCAAACACTGAAGTGAGCTGAGCTCAAGCAATCACATAAAGTTGCAATACCGTTATGCTGGCCTTAAGGGCCACTTTACTGGTACATTTTCTCGTTCACGGGGCATTGTGCATGTTATAACAAAAAAATACATGTGTGTCCGAACGTCGATAGATGCATTTGCACTCTTTATTTTATTAAGCAGACGGAGACCCACGTAAGTTCCCGTGCAGGCGGCCCCCAATTGCTGCCCCCGCGCATGTTGCAACGCCTCCTCCCTGCGCCTATGTAACTTTCACTATTTCTAGAAATATAACATGCTGACGTTTCAACCTAGAATACTCCAGCTTTGTTTACAAGCACCTATGGCGCAAATCTCTACTTGTACATCATACATATATGACTGTTTTGGTCGCTCCTGTGACCGCTGTTCGCATGGTGGAAAGCTTTCTCAAATGGCTGGGCACGCTGGTGTAGAAGTCTTTGAAACCTCCATATTACTCTGTACAGCCTCCACTGACATCTATTGACATCCTTCGCTGCCCTAGGCATCTCAGCTACCTACTTTACGTCAGCATGCTGTGCTGTGGCGTTTATTTAGATCACCCACCCTTTCTTTCGCCCTACCACCCTTTCGCCTTCTGTTTCCTTCTCATGAGTCGACTCTTTCAACTCCTCCCTCCTAATCTTATGTTTGCTCCAGCTGTGAATATCTCACCTTCTTGAACAACTCGTTGCAATCGACATGAAATTGAAGATGATGTTGTTGCGCCATTGGTGCATGCTTCAGCTCATTGCCAGCGCAGTGTGCTCGGTCGAGTACTTTGTCAGCAACACCAGCGGTACTTGTCAGGCCGCTGACCAGGTGAACCCAAGTGGTATGCATTTTGCCAGAAGATCGACCGTATAGCTCGCTAACTGGTGTCTCGCCAGACAACCTTGGAAACATGTGCGCTTATGTACCTGAAGCCAATCGAGTATACAGCTGTCCGGCGGGAAATTCGTAAGTTATCACCGTCGACATGCGGTTTTCCATAAGGCCCAACAGCGGTCGCTGACTAACCTCCGTGACTAGTGTTTGTTGGACGTACAATCAACGATGCGGAGGCGGCAACAACAGCGCCGGCACAAATCAGCTCTCTTGCGGAAGTAGGTCATAATTCATCTTATCGTTCGCTCTTAGCCTTAACTGAGAGACGCTTTGCAGCCTGGTGTTGCGACTCGCGGTACGAGGAATGTACACCAAACGCGCGTCAGATCAATGTCTGCAATGCTCTCACCCAAAAGGTCCCCAACCCGCTCTCCGCCTTCGCAGTAGGAACTCCAAGCGCTACAACTTCGACAGCACCTACCAGTAGTACCACCATCACAACATCGTCGTCATCCACGTCTCCTTCTGCTCTCATGTCTCAAACTACTTCCGCGTCCACGCATAACTCTTCTCTTTCCGGCGGGGGCATTGCAGGCGCTGTGGTGGGCGCGGTGCTTGGGGCGGTGATGGTAGGACTAGGAGCATTTTGCCTGGGCAGGAGACTCAGCCAGAAGAACATGATATCACAAGATCAGCATGAGAAAGGTCAGCTGGAACAGAGTTATTTTCCACACGGCGACGATCATCCGACGGCCCCTCGGGAGTTGAACGGAGACGGGACGCAGACGTTTGAGCTGCCCGGAAAAGCGAGGACGCAAGAGTAAAAAGAAACGGACGTTGTTTGGAATGTTATGGATATGTAAGGGATCTTATAACCGTCTGAGACGGCTACAAGAGACTGTCAACAGAACGCGAGGTCGTTGATGGAGACATGGACAATTACTTTCCAGCTCAGGTCCAGAAGGCAGGCTTAAAGGGCCCATCGGGCGTAGTCGGGCGTTACTTAGATACCTTAGTCTCAGATCCATTCTCACGTCACATCTCAAAGTTCCATACGCCTACGCCGAAAGCACCAACGCAGTTCAACCCTTTCCGTCCGCCGCATCACCATACCATCCATCTCACCACAAGGCCCCGCCATTATGCCCCGAAATCAAAAACAAAACAGCCCACCACACTTCTCTATGAAGATCCCGCATCGTATTCTAAACACTCGAAGTCCGTCTTGCCAACCGCGCACATAATCTGACCCCTTCACCAAGTCCTCTACTAAGTAGACGGACACACAACCCCCTCTCCCCAAACCACGGCCCTTTTCCCTGAACCTTGACCTTGATCCTAAAACGTAGAGTAAGCCATCAGCCTGCGTGCCGGTAGGGAGACTCCGACAAGACCAGTTGCTTCGAGATTGAAAGCGGGTTGAGTGGCGCTGCATGCATTGGATGGCCGGTTTGGGTTGCGGTTTTGCTGGGATTTGGACTGTGATGTGATGTCCTCATTGTACTGTACGTTGGGGTTCGGTGGGGACGCTTGCTCCCAATGATCTTTAACCTTGTGGGGGTTTCATGTCTCAGGGTTGTTTCTAGTGATGTGTTCTGGCTACCAAGGTAGGGTTTGGAGTCTAACCATAGCACCGAGGATGTGGAGACATGGGGGCTTTCTTGAGTGGTGAAGCATAGCGATCGTCAGCTTGAGATCCTGATGTAGCAAGCAGATTCGGAGCCTCGGATCTCGACACCGTCGTTCCATTTTCTAGGAAGACTGGATGATTGAATCAATCTAACAAGTGTGGTATTCACTAAATATATGCAAGCAAAAAAAAAACGTCGCTCTCCGCTAATCCAGGCGTTTCCCGCTCATCCTAGTCTACATCCTGAACGCCGATATAGCCCAAACCGCGCTTTCCCCTCTTTCAAAACTTGAGCAGCTAGTCAGCAACCACCCTGCCGCCTTCGACAACAATCTGCTCATCGATCCTCTTCTCCGTGTCGCCGTACTCGACACGCTTGTACGTCGTTATCCGCGCCTCATTGGTGTCAATTTCGAAAAACCGCACTCGTCGGTGATAACCGCCGTAGCCGGCATAGCCGCCGAAGCCGGAGCCGCCGGCGTAGCACATCCAGAGCTGGGGCTTGTCGTCCGGGGTTTTTTCGAGGGCGCAGTAATCGTTCACGTGGTCACTAATATTTTTCGTTAACAAAGACCGACTGCAGGAGTCTAGGGAAATGACAGGGCTAAGACTTACTGCCCGCAACTGACAAGCAGCACACCCTCCTCAACCAACGCGTCCTTGAATCCAGAGTTGAACCCCGGTGCCATGGGCGTCTCCCTGTAACCCCCGACTCTGAAGTTGTCCATGTTCCTGTACTCCGGTAGGGGGATATGGATGAATGCAAGGTCCATGTGCACATGCGTATACTCTTCGTGCGGTTTCTTCAGTCCCTGGGCCGTCTCATGGAACCAGTCAATCTGATTCTTCTTCAGCCAGTCGTAACCCCGAAATTGCCGTTCATCAGGTGAGTAGCCGTGTGTATCGAGTAGGTAGAGAGTCAACGCAGAATGCGTAGACGTTCCTCGAGCTAGGACTTCGACGATATAGTTCCCTACACCGTCGATTGTAGTGGGCCCGGGCTCAGCAAGAGAGAAGGGCAGAGCTTGGGTGAGTGACATTAATGCTGCTCGTGAGAGAGAGCCTGAGTCGTCGTGATTGCCGAAGATGGTGGCGTATGGGATGCTTCGTCGGATGAAGAGCTCGGCGCATTTGAAGACCGCGCTTTGAGCATCAGGAGCGGATTCGCCATTCACTTGGTCTCCGCTCAAGACAACCAGGTCGGGCTTCTCGTGATCAAGTAGCTTACCAACAAATTCCAACGTGCGCGAATCGGCGTCGCAATTGCCGCCATTGTGGCCTGCCGGCTCTGCATCCCTACAGATTCCAAGTCCTGTACTGAGGTGAAGATCTGCAACTTGCATGATCTTAAATTTTCCGTCCTTCCCAATCCTGGGCACTGGCTTCTCGATCTTGCCTGGCGAACCCCTTCGCACACTCAACCTAGCTTCCTGCATCTCTCCGGAAGTAGCAAGCAGGAGCGGAGAATCCTTAATCTCCCATCCTGGCCGTGGCTCGACGGCGTCTGCCCCGAAAAGCACGTCCACTGCAGTGATAACTTTTGATGAATCGCTGG
>JAABUP010002768.1_pt1 | contig 32907 bp, 63 predicted proteins | sample 5559201 | NCBI WGS metagenome assembly JAABUP01 (sample SAMN10711887, study PRJNA513373) | rock metagenome | isolation source: Antarctica rocks | place: Antarctica
CATACGTCCCCGACAGTACCTTTGACGCTGAACCCTCTTTGCCTATCAATCGCCACCTTCGGCCACGATCGCTAGTCGTAGGAGTTGGACGTCGGGCCTTATCACTGGTCGGCGTAGCACCCTGACACTTGCCTCGTGTGGCTTGGACACAATTGCCAATCTAACTAGCAACAGGCTGACAGGCTGGATTGATCAGGGGGACTTTGGACAAATGCTTCGTCATCAACTCGGTGAGCTTAGCGCAGATCCCAGTCGTGATGAACCATCCCTTAATCTCACAAGCAGTGTGATGAGTTCATCATACAAGCCCACTTCATGATTCAGTGTGAACATGGAGAGTTTCGGATGACCTCAAGAGTGATTTGCCCTGTCCTCACCATATCCTGACACCCAATCATTAGCTCCTTGTGCCCTCCCTTTAGAAAAACTCAGTCCCTCGAGATTCTTATGATCCGCTTGGTTTCCATATTCAAGCACACAGACTCGGCCACAACGCCAAGGACTACCTGGTGAGTAAGACTCGGCGGGATCCATATAAGGCAGGAGAATGGTCCGATGCGACTGCCATACATCTAGATCACTCTCTATCCAGGATCTTCATGGGGTGAATTGCTCCAACGTTGGATGAGAAGGGACCCAAACAATGGCTATCAGATTGCACTTGATATCTAAAAGCCTTTTGAACATGGGCAAGATGTGATATTACAAGCTTCTTGTTGCCACAGATGTCGTGAAAACACGTCGACCCACGCTTCACAGATGAGATATACTCCCAGCTTAGACAAATTAATCACAAGCTAGTCTGCATGAACCGTCCAAGACGTCGACCAGTAGACAGAAGATAATTCTGATGTCTGCCGTGTTGCACTGTCCATTCCGGTTCAGAGGATATCTAGGCGCCCGATCGGGAGGTCACCGACTTGCGACAATATCGGAAAATCGTCGCCTGATCGAGAGCGTTAATCTGGACAGGTGGCAATCGCCGATTCGCCTGTTCTACTTGATCCTGAGTCTTTATGACTGAGAACGTAATCGCCACTCCCCTTGGCAGAATCACACCGGTGTGAGTAATCGATGATTCGTCAAATCCGCCAGCAAGGACCGTGTCAGCAGCAAATCACATCACTCTACTTTCTTTCTCCCCTTTCTACCTGCACCATCGCCAAGGCCCCTTATAGCCCAAGCCCCTTCCACCAACCTCTTGATCCCCCACAACCACGCCGCACCAAACACTCCAAACGAGAGTAGCACGTTGAGCACGATGTATAAATCTGGATACCGAGTTGGAGGAGGGAGAAGGGTGGGGAAGATATCGGGGAGGTGGATGAGGGCGATCGCGCTATATATCGCCTGAAAGTCTTCGCGCATGAGCGTTACGCTAAAAAGCAGAGAAGGAGGAGGTGACTGACGTAGCCTGCATAGCGGAGAAGCGTTGATTGGACGGAACAAGGGGAGTAGCCGATGATGTAGTTCCACAAGAAAGTCGCGATGACATATTGTAGCGCTTGCCCATCCCTCACCAGCAGGGGCCACATACTACTCCCATGAGCCATCGCTCCATAGCTTGACGGAGGGAGACTGACCTGAAGACCGCGACATTATTCACCAAAACACCCACGTCCCACACCACGTCTTCCCCTTTCCCAGACCGAGTCGCCATCATGAGGGTAAGCGGCATAAGCGGGAGGAGGATCGATTTCTCGTGCACCTGAAAGGAGAAGAGGAAGAAAGAGAGGGAGGAGGTGAACGCGGCTGTCGGGAGGAGGTGGATCATGGCTGGAGGATTCGCTCTCTGCCTGCTGATCGGCTTGTCGGCGTGGGTCCCATTGATGGGCGGCTGTGTCGGAGCTGAGGCGCGAAGGGAGAGGGCGGTGTCCAGTAAGATGAGGATTATCGGGAAAAGGGCGGCAAGAGTCGCCATCGTAGCTAGCTAGTCCCGTCAGCGCAAGTACGAAATCTAATTCGCGAACTCACCTTGGCCATAGAGGAAACGGTGACCCATTTCCGCCACTTGATGACGACGTTACTCGCACACCAGAAGTTTGCGACCTTATCCTCGAAGATACCCCGAGCGAACGGGAAAATACGGCTGATGACCTGAAGGAGCGGACCGGGAAACGGTCGGAGCCACGGAGCGAATATGATGAGGAAGGTGGATGCCGTGACTGTACCGAGCTTGGCGAAGTGTATCAGCCTGTACGACGCATCAGCATATTTCTCAGAATCGGATTGAGCAGTTACCCTTCTGGTTTGCCAAGCCAGATACATTTGGCGAGGAGGTAACAGCCGATTGCTGGGGCGTAGTATAGCCCCATCTGCTTGAAACATAGGGCGAGGGAGAAGGCGATACAAGCGAGGAGGTCCTGATTGCGCGATAGGAAGAGCAGGGAGACGAGGGAGAGGCCCAGGAGAACGGAATTGTATCTACGTTGATCAGCTGCTGCTTGAAGGCACACTACTAACTTACTGAAAGTGGCCATTGTCGATAAGCATGAGACTAGGTTGCAGAAGAACAGTCATGATTCCCGTCATCTGCGCGACAATCTCCATCAGCACAGTAGACAAGCGATTTCCGGGCCGTCTCACCTGACTCCGCCAACTCCTCCCGCCTTTCCGACCGTCGAAAACCATCCAGGCCACGAGCGCGGACCACCAAAACAGCATCTCGAAGGTGAGGACTGAGAAGCGCATGTAGGTGACTAGTGCGGGAGGTGAGAGTCCCCTCGAATTGTCGAGAGCGAAGTGCAAGGGGTCGAGTGCGGCGCCTCTGTTCAATATCAGCTCGCTTCGGAACGCAAAGAGAGTAAAAGTCAGAATGAAAGCGGAAAAAGGCCGGATTGCGAGATCAGGCGAGAGGGGGCGTATAGGCCAGGAGCAGGTGTGTGAAACGGATGGGAAAGAAATATGAAGGCGGTTCGTGGATGTAAGGAATCGAAAAAAAAACAGAGCACCACACACATCCGCCCACAAAACCAACTCGCATACCCCGTCAACGGCGGATCTACCATCCAACCCCTCGGTCAGCCCCACACCTCCATCCTTCCATCCTTCCAACGCCAAACCCAAAGACAACGTACAATCCAACAACCACCACTCCGGGGCATACGTGTACCACTCCCCCACCGGCTTATGGATGGCCACTTCCATCCAGTGTCGTTGGGCTTCGAAGTCGCCATACCTGGGCGGACAATCCCTACCTACACCTCATCAGCACCGTCTCATCGCTAAGGCTTTTCCCTAGGCCGGAGCGAGTCAAGGTCATCCCAAGACGAGGGTGTCCACTCGTCCCGAGATGGAGCTTCCACTAACACAAGCTTGCAGAGTGAACGCGACATACCTGAGAATCCCCCAAACCCAACCCCAGTCTTGACCATCCCCACCCCCACCAGTCCCACCCCCAAAGTCCACCCACTCAATCCCCGACTCGACATCCACCTCAACCACCTCCTCAACGGCGAGTCAAACTTCTCCGCAGCTAGCGTACTTCTCTTCTCCCTCTCTGCCCTATGTCTCGCCCGGAGCTGCTCACGGTCGCGCTCGGGGCGGGGGATCCCGAGGTGTCGTCCGCCTCCGCCTCCCTCACGCCGCCCTGAGCTCAGTCTTTGTAGGGGTGATTCGTGGAGTTGGGCGGAGGAAGAGGATGTGATGGAAGGAGGAGCGAGGTGTGAGGTGTAGGAGGATGATGATAGGGTTCGACTGGAGGGCTTTGGGAATGGGGGTGAAGGGTGGGTGAGGAGACGGGGTGAGGGAGCGTCCGAGTGGTAGGTATAATGCGAGGATGTGGATATTTGGGTTGAGAATGATGCGAGGGATTCGGCGTCGGTCTCGCTCCTGAGGAGCATAGCGAGTCAGCTCCATCCGCTAAGAGGAGATAGGAAGGTATCGAGCTAAGTTCGTGGATTGGGAGAGGTGGAGAGACGTACTCGACTAAGCTCCCTCGTCGGCGTTTGGTAGCGCGGTGCTGTTCGTACGACCATCTCGGCATCGCCAACCACCACTCAGACTCTAGCTCCACATCGTATATTTCACCTCTTATCCCGAGAAAGTGATGATTTGTTGAAAGGAGAACCTCGAACCGCGTTGCATGGATTCGAACGGAAGACCTTATCAAAAGCTGGGGATTGTACCCGGATTTTCGATAGGCGTGCCAACCGTTGCACTAAACATCCGAAACTGGCTATATTTCAATGAACCAAAAAAGAAACGTGTCCGTTTATCCTGCCCGAGCCCGAATCCTATCCAATCCCGCCAAAACCAAGCTATCTCCCCTCCAACTCCGCCACCAAGCTACCCTATCCCAGCTGATTCCACAACATCGGCCCCTCCAATCCAGACCCATCCCTCACCCCTCCACCGCCCCCACTCCCCGCCGTACCCACCATCTCCGACCCCATCCCCGCCATCCCCACTCCTCCCATCCCAAAGACATCCGCCACCCCCTGCTGCCCCTCTCCCAGCCCCATCCCGATCCCGATCCCCCTCTCGTCATGTATCGGACCCAGCACCGCCTCGTCGAACTGAAAATCCCCTGAATCGTGCCAGAGCTGCGTCATTGCGTTCCAAGCAGTCTCCCCCTCGCTCTGGTCTACTCCGGCTTGGGGCATACTCCTTGGCGCGGGCGGGAGTTGCGGGATGATACTTGGCAACTCGTATGACGGTGCGGCGTCGTGGGTACCGATCGGACCGTGCCGGGAGAGTAACATCTCGCTTAACTTACCGAAGATCTCGCGGTACTTGGCCGTTTCAGGTAGCGCTCGACCGAAAGCCTCGAGGAGCTCGTGGCATTGGCCCACTCGGGTGGAGACCTCTCGTCGCCAGGATGGATCGGACGCGGATCGGGGGGATCGATTATCGTATTCGCACAAGCAGTACAGGAGGGAGATGCACGCCAAGAACTGACATGAAACGTTGATGAGGTTATACGAGACCTTCTGCTCATGCCAAAGCTCGAGGTACAGATCAACACACCGCGTCGACGCCTCATGCAGCGCTCGAAGTCGTTCAGGCGTCGTGGCCGGGTAAAGCGGACTCGGCCGATACAGCAAACACAACCCCTGGTGATAGTTCAGGAGGAACCACGAATGATTATTGATCATCCCTCTCTTCTCCTCTTCCTCGGACGGAGGCATGGGACACTCCGCCAACCACGAGTCGAACCGGGAATGAAGGTCATTGATGATGGAAGCGCGTTCAGGTTCAGGAAGGGAGTTTTGCGATCCGGAGACGGAGTAGACGGTGGTGAGGATCATCCCGGAGAGACGGCGGAGTCTGATTATGTGTTGGGTGAAGACGATGCGGGGGACGCCGCGGTAGGGGGAGTCGGCGGGGAGGACGGAGGGGAGCTACCGAGCGAAGCGAGGGCGAGACGAGCGAGGAGCAGAAGTGTGTGGGAGCAGTTTCGTCAGCAGTGCTGGGAGCAGTGTTGAAGAGCATTCTCACCTCCACGTCAATATCGTCATCCGCAATAGCCAAAGGCTTGCTCAGCGTCGCAGCGACAAGCCGATCGAGATTGTACAGTGAGTAAAACACCCTCTTGCGCTGCTCGACCACTCGTGGCGGTAGAGTAGCACCGTCAACCCGTCGATGCAGGTTGAGTGCCACGGCGACTCGAGCGCCGAAGCCTACGACGTGCCAGAGTGGCATGCCGGAGGGGTCGAACATCGAGTAGAGGCCGAGGAGGATGAGGGACTGGACGCAGAGCTGCGACGCGAGCGTAGCGGCCCGGTCGAGCGGGCAAAGCCAAGCGTTTGAGGAGAAGAGGGGAGGGGGAAGAGGCGGGGAAAAGAGGTTGGAGGGGGGGGGGGAGGGGGGCGAATCGATTCCACAAGCATGGTACAAAAGGGATGTCAAAGAGAGAGAAAAGACATTCCGTCAGCTTGTGATTCCCGCGACCTAGCCCGCCCCACCCACGATATCCTCCCTCGCCACCGCCACGCTCAACCCCATCAGCGCCCTCCCCCTAAAGACCTTACTAGCCCCCCTTTCCACCTCCCCCAATCTCTCCCTATTCGTAGTCCCCACGGCGATCACCATGAATAAAACAAACTCCTTGCCCTCCTCCCCCCGTCCCGCATACGCCTCGTCCATGTCCCTCAAGAACTCTTGCTTGTCGAGGAAAGGGTAGGAGATGGCATTACAGATGAAGAACGTCTCCACCGCTTGAAGGGCTACTTGATACGGCGGGTACGGCTGGGCGGTCTGGTGGTAAGTTGAGGTGGAAGAGGTGGATGGAAGACGGTCGGGTTGGAGTGCACCCATGGGGACGGCACCGAATACGGGTGTGAGGGCGGTGGACCGGACGGAGAGGATGTTCTTGGCGAGCGTCGGGAAGTTGGATGAGGAGGTGCGCGGCCAGGTGATGGTCGGGGAGGAGGTGTCGTGATTGGGAACGCCGACGCCGCCGCCGCCACGCTCGAGGGAGTAGACGAGGGATTCGAGGTGGGCGATCCGGTCTTGTGCGGAGGCGATTTGACTCGTCAGGCCGGTAGTATCGGATTTCAAATTGTGCACGTATCTGTTCCCCCATCAGGTTTCGTTCATGGGACGTAATGAGGAAGAGAGGAGAGGAGGACCCACGTTGACGTCGCTGGGGAGAGTTCAAAAACACAAGCCACATCCGCCTTCCCACACCCCGCGCACCTCGGTCTCGCATTATCGCACTTCCTCTTGATCCGGTGACAGCGCACACAAGCCTGCGCTGTGCCCTTCGGCGGATGCACAAAAACTGGGCCCATCCGAAAGTCTCCTGAGGGGTGCTCAAAGTCGTGCTCCCCCTCCAGATCGTTCTCGGGGGAGGTCTCTCCCTTGGACACCCGAGCCCTCTTCCGCGGTTTCGCTTTCGGACTCTCATCATCCGGCATCTCAAGCGGGGGGTACGCCCCATGATCCCGATATCCATCTTCCCATGGGTGGACGGAGCGAGCCTGGGATTGAGGACGCGGATAAGCCCAGTGCCCCTCGTCGCGAGCGGAGGAGGATTGGAAGGCATACCCCGAAGAAGGGGGATCGCTCCCTCGTCGTTTGGGAGGGAGTCCTTCGGCGCCCATCAGTTCAGGAGCGATGGGGACTGATTGAGAAGTCAGGGCCGCAGAGAGGGTGGAGATGGGTGGGAGTGGGTAGTTGGACATGGTCGTGAACAATTATAGGTAGTTGATGGGGTAAGGAAAGCGGCGGGGGCCGTATCGGTGAGTGCCTTGAGAAGTCAGGGCGAAGGGTGACGTGGCAATCGAGAGTGGACAGCCTGGAGGTCAAATCTCTCCCAAATAAGGCGGCGGCAGACGACCTCGCGGGCTCGAACTTGGCGCCGATAGTCCCCGACGTCAACGCTCCAGAAATGGATCACCTCCCAAAGAGAACGCTGCCTCGAGGACCACCTCGCCCGCCCGAGGGCGCCTTCGACTTCATGATGAGGCGGATGTCGGTGGCATTGTCGAGGGCGCGTGGGAGTACGTGTACGCTGGTACGTAGACTTGTAGGGAGTTTCGTAGTTTATTATCCTTCACAACGTTTGTAACCCTTGGCCATAATGCAGAACGTCAAGTCCGCCGATATCTCCGGTCACCCTGACTCCCAAATCTATTGCAAGTCCTTCTGTAAATATGCACACATCATGACTACCAATGGCCACCCCCCCATCGACATTCTCCTCATCGGCCTGGGCTCCATCGGATCCATATACGCATACATCCTCGAGCACGTCCGTCATTTTCCCTTCCACCCATCCACCAACTAACCAAGATTGCGATTCTCAGTCTGGACGAGCTCGGGTCACAGCCGTGTCACGATCAAATTACGACCTATACACGACGACCGGGGTGACGCTTGAGACTGAGAAGTTCGGGACTGTAAAGGGATGGAAGCCTTATCGAGGTGATCGCCCTCACGCCAGATTGGAAATGGGATTGATGGGGTACAGTGGTGAAGAACCAAGCGGAGGCGCTGAGTGGGGATGTGCATTACGCGTTCTGTCTCATCTGCACGAAATGCTTGCCAGATATCATGCCGACGCCAGTGCTTGTTGCGGATGCTATCGCGTCGGGTAAAGTTGGGGCTTGGTCTCTCATCCAGGTCAGTCCAATTCTTCCTTGCTGAAGATAGTACGGGGACATGCTGATTGCGGTATGTCTTGCGGCAGAATGGACTCGGCGTGGAAGAGGACCTCTACCAAGTCATCAAAACCAGCTCAACACCCATCATCTCAAGCTGCGCCTGGATAGGCATCATGACGAGCTCAGACGGGAGCGTCGTGCATTGGCCCGGTCTCGTGAGTCTCTCCACCATCACTACCGTCTTCTAGCTCGCTGACCTAAGAACGCAACTAGGACGTATTAGTATCCGGTATCTACCCACCACTAGACCCACCGAACAAGCCGCAGGAAAGAAAATTCTCCAAGAGGGAGCTCGAGGCGGCCGAGCAGTGGAAGGAGCTCTTGACTGTAGGCGGGGGAAACGTGCTGCTTGATGATCGGATAGATAGTGTTCGGTTCACGAAGGTGCGCCGAGCTCATCCTGCTCATCCATCTATAGCTGATCTTATCTGAATCTCTCTCTTCTCCTCTCCCCTGCTCTCAAATCATAATCATGTGATTCCTGCGGCTTGATCTGTCCATGACTCCTCGACCGCTCGCTACCTTCCCTCCCCCTCCTCCTCCTCCCTGCCCCGCCCGTCTGCCCCGCCGCCCGCTGCCCCCCCGCCCCCCCAGAACATCGTCAATTCCGGCTGGTCCTCCATCCAAGGCCTCATCCGGACCGTCCCCGCCGCCTTTTCCCCCCTCCCCCCTCACCTCCGAGATATCATGAAACGCCTCTTCCTAGAAATCGTCACTATCGGCTTCTCGTCCGGCTTGCTAAGAGAGGGGATGAAGCAGTTTCCCACTGGCAAACCTATGGGGGATGCAGCCGCCGTTGCTGAGGTCGCCTACTCTTTCGTATGTCCCCGTTCCAATGGTTGTGGGGTGTGTTGATGAGTGCGGGGTGGATAGGTGTATGATAATTCGGTGAAGAAGCGGAGAGAAGGTGTACCGCCGCACAAGATGTCACTCCTCATCGACGTAGAGATGGGCCGGCCATTCGAAGTCGAGGTGAGCCCATCTGTATTCACTTCACTTTGGATCGGAATGGATCGTTGATTGGGCGGGAGTGGGCTGATGAGGTTGGGATAGGTGATCACGGGTGCGGTTGTGAGAGTCGCACAGGAGCATGGGGTTGAGGTCCCGTTGTTGGAGTATACTTATGCGCTGTTGAAAGCGGTGCAAGCGGATATTGTGAGGGCGCAGGGGATGAAGGATGGGTCGGGGTTCTTGGAGAAAGCTACATTGTAGAGTTGGATGGCTTGGGGGAGTTAGTCGATTAGAACTAGATGTATCCAGACGGGTTTTCTACTTGATGAAGATACTACTGGCGAAGATACGTCTCGCTTTCAACGGAGGAGTCCGGATCAGGTATAGCTGCGGGTGACCTGTGGAGGACCCCCGCTTTGCTGACCGGCCACGCGGTTTGCGCTATCGAGCCTAATCTCGCGGTACAGGCCATTGTGTGTGATCTGTCGTCGACGGCGACGTGGTGATATCACGCGAACGCGGCATGACGCTCGAAGAGGTGTCGTTCTTGGTGGGGACCCCTCATACCCCCATGACCGTGGGCCGCCGGGCGGGGACCACCATGTCCAAAAAGCGCATGTTCATGGCCATGACGGTACCATGCTCGGCTCCGCCATGCCCATGCCCATGTGATTGTGAAACCCATGTCCGCCTCCACCGCGATGATCACTGGAGCCTCCACGGCCACGCATACCGCCCCGTCCTTCGGAGCCACCTCGACCACCCCGGCAGAACCCGCCTCGCCCGTGACCGCGATGACCAGGGTGTCCGCCGTGACGAGGACCATGATGAGGTGGAGAGCCACAGTCGTCCAGATGGGGGCACGGTGGCGAGCCGTGTCCTCCGATACCCATGTGCGGTGGCCTGGGCGGGGGAAACATCGGGAACCCCCTGCCTTCACCCCTGCCCCGCCCACCGCGGCCCCGTGCACCGAGATGATCCGGCGGGAAGGCGCGGTGCCTGCGCTCGTGCTCATGATGGTGCGGGCCACGGTGATGGGATTGACGGTAGGGATGGCGGAAGTGGATATGGATCGTCGGCTCACGATCCTGACCTTCTACGGCGGAGTCCGAGTTCCGCGTCTGAGTCCGAGTCGGTGGATTCCTCGGAGGAGTGGTCACTCGCATCTCCATTTCCGACTGCGGTAGATAAAGCGTCAGTATCCATGTGCCTTCGCAAAGATAGGGAGGGAGGATCCTCGCTGAGGGTCGAAGGAGTCCCTTCGCGGCTCCTGTACGTCTCGCCTTGTTCGACCGGGATTACGTCCTTTGAAAGACGACCGGTCTTGCGGGCCTCGGGTGGTCTTCTCGGTACTCATGTCGCCTGGTATGATGTCTGATTTTTATGCCGAATGTTTCTGAATGCTGGTGAGGCCTTGGAGGCAGAAAAGAAGGATTTGAGGGGTTTGATAGAACGGCATATATACCTCTTGGAATGTACAAATGCGCAGTCCGCAGTCCGTTGTCGTTTTCACTGTTTTCTTGGTCGTCTGGTCGGTCGGACCTGCGCAGGTCCCAGTCAACTTCCAGAGTCGTGCGGAAGAAGCGAGCTATCGGAAAGGACTGCAAAAGACAAGGGTTTGACTCAATTGTGTTGGTCGACGGTCTGTGACAGCGACCATCGCCGGTCCTGCCTACTTGAGGGTATTTACCCGCTGCCCGGTGTGGATTGAGGTACCATCAATAACTCTGGAACCTTTGAAATACGCGGCTATCAACGGTCGTATCCGTTCGGTCGTGGAATGTGCTCGACAGGACATGCGGTCATATACGATCAGCGGCGTAGATCTCATGAAAGACTGTTCTTGGTGCGAGTTGATAGGTACGTTGGGTAATGTCGGCGACAGGGGACATCCCAGAGAGCGCTATATTCAACAGGATCGCCGGTAACTTCGCTTCCGTGCCGAACTTCTCCGTGCGAGTGCTGCACGAAGCTTGCATCGCTAACACCTTATCGCCCGTACCTCGACCTCGACCTCGGACCAATCCATTCAAGATGCTTCCCCTTGCTCCTCTGTCCGAACACCCTCGGAAGCTTCACGCTCATCACGTGATTGTCCCGCTGAGCTCTCGCCTGCTCGTCAAGCTTGATATCTCCTGGTAGTCCCGTACCCCATTGGTCGAACGCCTTCAACAGCAGACCCCTAAACCCGGGATCTCGGACATTAGGTGGTATCAGATCGTCTAAACCGATAAGATCCGCATCATCGGCAAATTTGAGGAGCAATCGCCGAGTGGATTTGTCGATAACAACCGGTGTGAGAGGAGTTGGCAGTTGGATGAGGAGGACCAACAGACGCGCGAATTGTTCGGGATTGCGAGCCGCACAGAAGAGCGAGGCAATGATTTTGCCCTGCAGAGGTGGGCAAGGAGAGGGGGGAGCGAGTAGTCCGACAAGGGAGAGGAGATCCGAGAAGCGGCGTTGGTGATAGAACGCGTTCCGAGCGCGAATGATGGCTCCGCCGATGATATTGCTGCCGACGAAGGCCGATTCGCTTCCAGGCCGACCAAGCAAGAGTTGGGTGAGATCGAGTGGATCGTCGAGTCGAGGTACGCCGGGTACATCAAGCGCAGGCGCAATGTAGCGAATATGTTGGAGTAGCGAGTCGCGGAGCAGAAGCTTCAGGATGAATTCCTCTTTCTCGCTCGGATGGATTGACTCGTCCTCTTTGGCACCCTCCCACCTCCGTAGCAGTCCGCCTTCCACGAGCAACTCCTCCCTCCAGAGCGGCACCATTTCATCCCGCCTTGCCGTCCAGTACCGCACCTCGTAGTCCAGATCCGAGCGCTCGAGCAGCATATCCTCTTCGCCCTCAACCAGGGCTTTCAACCGAATCGCCTCTTCGAGACAGCACATCGTCATCTCCCCCAGCGTCATGCGAAGTTGCCAGACATCGTCCGAGTAGCTCGCTTCTTGCAACATAGGCATCTCCATCCACCGTTCCAGCTCGTCCGCAGCTCCGCCAGTCGGTCGAACACCGCAGATCAGCGCTTCCACGCGTGTTCCCAGTCTCCGTCGTCGCCCCCAAGCTTCCAACGCGATCCCGGCCAGCTCTTTCATGCTCCTCGAATCCTGTCGTCGTGCGTTTCGAATGACTTTGGGGGTTGAGGGTGCAGATTCGAGGCGGAAGATTGAGTCGAGGGCATAGTGCTGGACGAGGAGATGTAATTGACGAGTGGTAGGAGCGACGCCGATCGAGGATAGGAACCCGACCACCTTTGCGATCGAAAGATTTGTCCACGAATCGGTAGATGCAATTGCAAATCGAGGGGCGCGGATAAGGCTAAGAATGATGGGATCGAAGTCCTGCGTCCGAAGATCCTGCCCGACCCATACTCCGCCAGTCGACCGGCGATCAGGTACTTTGCTCTGGCGTACTCCGCCGACATCGCGCAGTCGCTCGAGACAGCGGAAATATTCCGACCACAGTGATTGAAAGGCGTGGTGAAAGACCGGGTTCAGACCCGCCCAACCACGTTTCGGATTGAGGTGTTGTAGCAAGTCTCGGACCTGCTTGGTACGTGGGATGAGGAGGGGTATGGATTTCGGGAGCAGTGGAAGAGAGTTGAGATAGGCTTTGATAAGATGGGGTGGACGGCGGTGGTAGACATCGTTGATGGACAGGATGTGGTTGCAGATCCTGTCTGAGCGGGGAACGCGGGAATGTTCCGCAATGTCGATCTCGTGGTCTGCTACAATTGCAACAGCCGAAGTACTCGGGTCTGGATCTTCGATACCGGGTGTCGATGGGAGACCAGAGGTATCTTCGGAGCGGTCTTCTATACCTGCCACGATCCCCTGGATGGATCTTAGCTTTCTTCAGATTTGGCTCGAATTTGCCCACCTCTGAAGCCGTTCGCTCTCCTTCTGGCGGAGCGTCCCTCACTGGGATTGACTCTGCTTTGACTGCCAAGGGCTCGCGAGGTCGGGAGGCCCGTGCAGATGTAGCTTGCTGCGGGTACAACCGCTGCCCAAGTCAGCTAACTCTGGAAACTGCGCTCACCTTGAAGAAATCATTCCTCGAGACAATCTTGTCTTCCCTACTGACCAATCGAGGAACCCCTGTACCGCTCGGAGGTCCTGTCGGCAATACCGGGTCCTTGTCGTCGACCTCTCGAGGGGCGATTCCAGATCGATAGCGTTTGGACTGAGCAGGCGGGATATGAACTCGGAGGGTGAGAAAGAGGGCATGCTTGGCGATGTTGGATCGCTGGAGGCATGTTGAGAGCATGAACTGCTCTTATTCCGCTCGAGATCCATGAGATTGTGTGTTGAAACATGTCAGCTGGAAAGGTAGAACACTGAAGGAGGTCCACATTCGCGCCTAATTTGAGTTCGCATGCCAAAATAGGCTTGGACGGGCCTCTACCCTCTTTTGATCCACTTCTCTCGCTAGTTGACGATCATCTTGCGTCTTTTCAGGATTCGTCCTTCGCTCGAGTATGTCTCAATCAGGGCTTTGCAATCTTTTGGCTCAGATCACATTCGATGAATGAAATCTAAAAATGGAAGGGAACGCCTCGAAGCGATCCTCAGCCCACCTTAAAGCTTCGACTTTGGAGAACCCGAAGAAGAAGAAGCGGAGACCAGACGTCCCGCCTGCCGGTCCCGATGTTCCGTCCGACTCCATCAACTCAGGAGCTATCGAAGGGCCGCTGCCGGTGAAGCAAGTGATTGGGAAAGGGAAGGGGGAAAACGTCACGAGCTACCCATATATCGCAACGCCGACTTTCTGGGGGAAATGTCCCAAGCTCGAGCGGCACGAGCTGTATCCGACTCTCATGCAGCTGGTCCTCGACCCCTCATTCGAGGATACGATGAGGGAGAGCCGAGTGATGGCTCTCCTCACAAGTCGACCGCTGCCTATCTTCCAATCGAGGACGGAGGTGGATGTCGATGTTAGTCAAACCATCGGACAGGAGGGCACGACCATATATACGTATTTCCGACTCGTAAAGGGGTCCAAAATGCGCTTGAAGAAAGGGATGTTGGATGACGCGATGAAATCCACAGAAACATTCATGCGGGCCCAGCTCAAGAAGGATGTGCGGGTCGACAACGCGAACAACAGATTGCTGATCGTACCAATAAAACGAGACTACGAGATGACGTTGTTGACCAGTGAAGTCAAGGTCAAACGCGGGCACATCGCTTGGGACGATGTGAGCGCTGTACGCGGACCGATCTGTACTCGATTCGACATGGACCGACCTCCCGAGCAAGTGCTCTCGCCACGACTGATCGCGAATTCGGATCCCGATTCTACGTCCACTCTATCCTCACCGGAGGGTCCTCATCGTCACATCCTGACGAACTCTGGCAAAAAGACGGCACAACTAGGCAGGCGTCCTCGGCCCCTGCAAAGTTCAACCAGCCAATGCTCGCATGCTTCCCCGTCACTCCGTCAGGCGTGTATGTCAGCTCTGTCGGCCGCTCGAACCCAGACGAGCGATTGCTCGACCCGACATTCGTTCTCCGACACTGCATCCCCGCCAGCGTCTTCCGCACGACTTCGATGCTCCCGTCCTCCTCCGCGAGCTCGACGATCTTCTCATCGCGCAAGAGCTCAATGAGAAGGTCTTCTCTGGCAAGCTTAAATCGGAACTCGTCAGACTGGCCTTGTCGTGTCCATTACCGCATCATCGTCTGATCAAGAATACTTACGAGCGCCTCGAATTCCTCGGGGATACCTTGCTCAAACTGGTCACATCGGTTGACGTGTGTCTCCGCCGATCCCCAGGCCAAATCCCCCACGAGTCGCTTTCGCAGGCCCGAGAGAAGCTGGTCAATAATCGCTCTTTGATGGCGAGCGGCGTGAAGGCTGGGATCGTGCCATACATCCGTGGAGCTCCAATAAGGCGCTCAGAATGGATACCAACGGGGTGGACATACGACGACAAATCATACGAGGAGGCAGAAGCGGGTGGAGGATCCCAGAAGCTGTCATACAAAGTAGGTCTCGTGACGCTTCTTCGTGTCAGCTGATATCACCAGACCATCGCGGATGTCATGGAAGCCCTTATTGCCGCTTCACACTTATCTCACGATTCGCATATCGACGGCGCGATCTTTGGGATGCGCAGACTCGAATTACCAATTGAGGTCGAGGCCTGGCCCAAGAAGATCGAGTCCGCAGTCGACCATAAGTCAGGGGAGGAATCTTGGATGAAGGCGTGTTCACCGTCTGTCGCCCTTCTCGGCTATACTTTCCAGGATCAAAAGAAAGGACTAGACGTACTCGTACGTCTTGACTCAGGAGGATACACTGACGACAGAGCTTATCCAGCGATACCCAGAGGCAGTCCAGGTTCGAGGGATACCATTTCCTCGGAGAAGCGTTACTGAACTATTGTGAGTATGTTCCAGATCGCGCTGATGGGCTCTAGTCATCGTGGAGGACCTGTTCCATCGGTTCCCAGGAGCTTCGCCAGCTGTACTCAGCAACATGCGGGCAAGTGTCGGCAATGTCCCAGGTGTTGAAGCTGATGGCGGCAGGATTCACGCTACGGAAGAGGTGAGACGGCTTCTCCTCCTAGGTCTGCATGAACTCGTCGCGCCCTGCTGACTTGATGGCCAGAGAATGCACGCAGCATTCTGCATCGTGTCAAGCTTGGTTGACAGGCTCACCAATGTCCCGCTCGCCGACCGCACTCGCCTCAAGAGGTACGGACACCAGGTCACGGCAGCTCACCGAAGAAGTGACGAGACTCGGGAGCTCCCGGCGAATGCGGTCAAATCCATTGTGAGTGGATCGAACGTCTGCGATAAGAAGGCAGGATGACATGTTTTGAATATTCGATAGTCCTTCATCAGTATCACTCGAGCGGCACTCGGGGCCATCCTTTTGGACGCAAGTTACGATCTCGCCAGGGTCCGGCCAGTATATCTGGACCACCTCGCGCCCTTCTTCGGGAAGTACTGCCGGGATTCGACCGAGGTCAGCTAGCTTACGCCGAGCTCAACGGTCGACAGTGCAACATTCAAATAGCACCGCTATCGTACCATATGGCACTGTGGGCATAACACTTAATATGAGCTTTACCCGACGGGTCCGTGAAGGTCTTATAAGAGAGCCGGATCCCAGTACCGCAAGTAATATGTAGGTCATCAACATCGTGCAGCTGACGGGTAGTGTCATCTCGCAAGCCTTAAGGACTTCGCGAATGAGCCGAAGGCGTCATGGCGGCTTCCCCTTGCCATACCTTGATGCACTATCTCTACATCAGTCTCACGTCGTAACAGAACAAAGGGTTATGGGTCCGGGGCTAGCTGGCCGATTGTACAGTATCTAGTATCTGCGTACTTTAACGCCGGGGAAAAGCTCGCGGCTGAGCGGTTGTCGCCGCGCTGCTGATTCGCAGCAACAAAGCTCATCTCGTCTCTTTCAATCAACCTCTGACCGGAATGTAGCCTATTACAAATAGTCCCAATCTCCTCCACAAAGCTCCCCAATCCTCGAGCTTGAACAAGGCCGAGGATCTCTGAGCTCGTTCGTCTCCACGCTCGCGCAACTCTTGAAAATGTCAGCTCTCATCGTCCAATTCGTCAACCACGTAGGCCAGCTCTTCGCAGCCGGCTCGGGACATAACCTGGCGTCGTCCGTCCCGCTCGAGGAGGGTCATCCATTCTGGTCTCTTCTCAATGAAGCGCTATCCACCGTCCGTTTCGTTTACCTTACGATCTCAAAGGTTTCTCACATACCTACCAGGTCCCGAATTCCTCCTTGACCACCTCAAATATCCTCCCGCAGCTATCCAGCCTCTCCCCCGACATCCGAGATACATTCGCGGCCTTTCTCCTCGCCGAGCTGAAGTATATCAAGAGGTCTGATGCGGAAACGGGTGCCGAGGATGAGGCGTTCGAGACCTTCCAGCGGCTGGTGCACGTGTTTACGTACGTTACTATCCCGTCAGCAGCTGTTCGAGCTACCTCGACTGGAGAGTCCACAGTGAAGTGTCTTCAGTGAGGCGAACCGCCTATACGCCACATCTTCCGACGCCTCCTTCACATACCCATTCCTCAACCCCCTGATCCTGAACCTCGCTCGCTCCCTCATCCGTACCGGAAACTACGTGCGTCGTCTCCTCTTCCTGCTGCCCGAATCAGGCTGAGACCCGGACAGGCCGCATCTCTCTCCACTCGGCCACCTCGATCACCTCGCTCCGCACGCTCACTCAGAGACGTGACCCGCCAGACGATCGAGCGGTCTATGCAAGTCGCAGCGACGACGATGAACGATTCCGATCGGAGCGACGGGGCGGGGACGGAATTCGCGGTGAGAGATAATGCTTGGCCATTGGCAAATTTGCTTTGGCGGATCTATGCGGAGGTGCGCCCGGTTTCTACATCTCCCGGAGGCCTCCCTTCCCCTCTACTCGCTCGCCTCGTGTCCGCCTCATCGTTACCAGCCAAAGCATTCCTGACTGGGCTGTTCTCAGAGAAAGCTTCATACGCAGGCTACCGAGCTACAGAAGACCCTCTCCACGATCCTCCCGCATGAAGAGAAACGCCTCGCCTCGCGCGGACATTATGTCCGCCAGACGGATGTCTGTGAGAGCTACTACTGGCGGGGACGGCTGGGCGTGGTGCTGCTGGATATGCGGGGGGCGAAGTACTGGTTGGATAAAGCCTGGGGCGTCTGTCCGGAGGGGGCATGGCAGCAACGGAGGTGGGTCGCATTGTGTCAGCACTGAGAAGGGACTCTGACTGGTCTATACCCGTAGAGCAATCCTCATCCGACTGATCCCCGTCAACCTCCTCATCGGCGGTCTCCCCTCACCGGCCCTGCTCCAGACATACAAACTTGGCGAATTCCTTCCACTGCTCCAAGCATACCGGTCAGGCAGCATCCCAGCTTGGCGCAAGGAGCTCGATGTCAATCGCGAGTGGTATCGACGGCGGAGCGTCTGGCTGCTATTGTTCGAGAGAGGGGAGATCTTGGTTTGGCGGAACCTCCTTCGGAACAGGTCAGTCCTCCTTCACACCATACAACGACGATCTTTAGCTGACGAAATCAGCTTGAGGATATACTACGCGACCAACCCGTCCGCACCCAAGAACCGGTGTCCCACCTGGGTGTTCCTCACAGCCGCGACCAAGGCGTTCGAAGGCTCCGGCCAGCTCGAAGATGGTACGGTGTCAATGGAAGACATAATCTGCGTAATCGCCAGCCTCATCGATCAGGTATATCATGCAATCGTCATCAGAGGGGAGTGACTGATGCGGGACATGGCAGAGTTTGATCCTCGGACATTTGAGCTACTCGAGCCAGCAAGTCGTGATGAAGCCTAGCGAGGATGGGATGGGTGGGTTCCCGAGGGTGGTGCAGGTGGTACCCAGGAGGGTGGAGGCGATTTCTTGAGCGGTTGAGATACCTTGCACGTATATATCTATCCGATGTGGGCAGGATCTTGGGCATATGGAACGGACATGTCTGGTACTTTTGGAGGTGGATTCCTTCTAGACAATTCCCCTCGGGACAGCTGATGAGTCACTAAGCCGGCCCTCAAGTTGAAGTGCACACGCTTCGTTGACTATACACAATTCTGAGCAATCGTCGCGGAATTTTAGGTAATCTCAACTGGGCCGCATACGCCCTGGAGAGAAGAGTGAGATTATCTGTCCATACTGCATCCAAACAGGTGGACTCTCACCTGGGCAGAAAGAGGTATCCTGAGCATAGTCAGCTCCAGTGAGAGCTTGATCCGTCTTCATGTAATCTGGGCTCAAGAAAGATCCCCGGTCGCCCATGTTTGCAGCACCTTCAAGATTGGCCACACGGATATAAGGTGTTCATTGCTGCATCTCATTAAATACATCAAATGCCCTCGACCTGCGGTGGACAGTTCTTGCATAGCCTTGCCAGTCATTGGTATCATACATCTGTGCCCTCTACACTGATTGCCACAACATTCTGGCTGTGACCAGGGGCGTGAGACTAGAGAGCTCCAATGCCGTGGCTTGGACGGAAGGTCAGATGATATGGTTCCAATCCAGCTGCTGTCCATACATCCAATCCAGGATGCTTGCGACCAACATTTCAAAAGATTTGTATCTATCTGCACCATACTGGCTGCTGCTTGGATCGAAAAGAACCAAATTGGGGATTCTGAGGAGGAGTCAAGAGTAAGGAATCTGCATGGTATTCTGCATAACAAGAACTAATGCAGGCCTGCATCTTGTGCTACACTGTGAGCTAATGCCTGGCAACGCTTTGTATTTAAGTTTCATGATCCGTATTGTGCAGATATGTATGTGAGTTTTCAAAAGCATCCTCACGAAACTTGAATGTTTAGCTTGCCAATTCCTCACTATCCATCCAGCCTTGTCTGTGTTGCCTTACTGGGTCAATGCAATTGCTAGGCCCAAAATCACTCAACAACAGGTAGATGATGCTTACATGTGCCTTGGGCAGTCAAGTGGCCTGTCTCCATGTCTCAGGTATGATCCTGCTGGCTCGCCTAGATTCTTCTCTGTACAGATGGTGATGCCATGAACTATCCTTGAACGATGCTGTTCAAATCATGCATTCTCAGGGACAGATTTCTGCCTCAAACTCGCCCCCCTTGATCTCCAGACATTATATATACAACTGGCTGCTCTCCCTTTCTGTCGATCCCAGAGAGCCCTTCCCATGACTTACCGAGCCATCCGCTCAACGTACTCTTTTGAGCTTGGCTCGCTCTTGTGTATACACCCCACGATTGACCCTGTGCTTTCGGCAGTACCAGCATCTAGTGGGCTCGTAAGTAACGTTGTCAGCAGTCATCAACAAGCTCTACACGAGCCATGTATAAGACGTGCAAAGTGCATGCATATTATCCCGGTAGCTGAACGAACCCCAACCTCGGTGTAGCAGGCGGTGAAGGCGGCAGCGGCACCCTCCTCGCAATATCCACCTCCACAAGCCCATCCCGCCACAAACGGTCAACCGAGCCAGGAGGTTCAGGGGATTGCGTGGGGTTTGTCCTCGACCGATGCGGGATTCCAGGGACGGGATTGCGGCATAGTGCGATTGCGGACTGCCAGAGCGCTCGGATTTGGGGATGCGAGGAGATCGCGGCGTCCACCAAAACTTTGACACCATCAGCGAGCACGGACTTAAGAGCAGGTTCGGGGACGGACCTTGTTCCATCTCGAGCTGAATCTCCCGTTCCATTCCCTTCGGGTCGGTAAGGCCATTGGAGAGCACGTGGACCACCTCATTATGGAAGCCCGAGGCCGCTGCGGCGTTTCAACGAGTCCGTATTTGATGGGAATTCTGGCTCACCATCCGTTTCCAACGCCTTGATCACACTCGCCACCTGCCTGAATGCCTCCACCTCGCTCTGACCATCTTTCGCCGGCGCCCAAACGCCTGCGAGCTGGGAGAGTGCGATACTCGCGCTCGTGAAAAGGTGATGGAGGAGGCGAATCTGGAGGTATTGTGGTCGGAACAGAATTCGAGGCGCCACGGGTCGGAGTAGGGATGGGAGGGGATAAGTACGGGGTGATGCGGTCGGCGAGAGAATGAGATTGAGCTCGAGGATGAGGAGGAGGATGAAGAGGAGGTGCCGCCACTGTACTTCGTCAGCATGACAGCGCGACCAACGAACGCAACAGACGCGCATAGGCGCCTTCGCGAGCTCTGCCCAGCACTGGGCCGCATCAGCCGTTGCTGAAAGGGAGAGACGAAGAAGAGGTAGACGGACGGGACAAGACGAGCATGAACGCCCCAGAGGCGATATAGAAACCGGCGCTCTGCATCACGCCGGTATGCATGAGCTCACGGACTGTCGCTCCTTTCCACTGGGCCACGTCTGGACCAAACCTGAGCCACGCACGCCCTAGTCAAAATGAGAAGCGGAGTGAGGAGGACTGGACGGACCGGTCATAAGCGTATCGCTTGATTGGATCGGATAGGCCTTCATACGCTTTGCGGAGGGCTATGAAGATCGCTTCGTTCTCCGCGCCTGCTCGGTCGGGATGGTGAGTCCGGGATCTGTCACATCATTCAACATCAGCGTCGTAGAGCGGACAGAAAAGAGTAGCAACATACAGCGTTCGGAATGCTCGTCGAAGGCTATCATCGTCCGTCCCCGTCTCCACTCTGAGCAGCTCATACCAGTCCCCCAAGTCATCATGACCATCGGAGAGGAACGAGTACCCAACATAGCCAATGACGAGGAGAGTAGAGGCTATTCGATGATTGTGCGCGTAAGTCGGCGAGCCTCGCGGTGATGGCGGAAAGATGCTGGGTAACGAGGTGGAGAGGTAAGGGAGAATGACGTGGGTCAGCTGAGCGGGAAGGAGGGACCATAGGAAGGGGGCGAGGATGGACATGGGAGAGTCTGATGAGAAGTTTCCGCGACAAAAGGTGAATGAGAACGGTTTGGACACAAGATATGCTCGTCCTTTTCATTTTCTCAACGGACTTCGTCGTCACCATAAGGCAGTCACAACGGGCCATGGATATCGTAACCCTATCGTAACCAGTCTACCAACCCGAGAACACCCCAAGGTCTGACATCACCCAACATCCACGGAAACTCATACCGAAAACTCCCTCCCCAGATACACCCCATTCGTGCTTGTCCTTGAGGTAGTCCATTCGCATCGAAATATATTTGCTGCAGGGTGGACTCGAGAGCCTCTTTCCCACTCGCCCGCTGGATCATTCCCCTGATCACATCAACTCCGACAACACAAACCCAACGGGTTCAAACTCACCTCGACACCTCCCTCTTTCTCTTCCTCAGCCCTTCCCTGCGCTTCGAGCCACTCTCCCAGTCCCCAACCGAACAGCTCTCCGTCGATGAACAAGGTGGAAGAATGTGACCTCCGTCTTCGCGCTGATGGTAACCGCGTCCTGCCTCGGCCCATTCCAAAAATCATCCACCTGGAACCATTGCGATCCTCACGCACCGATCCAACAGATCTCCAACCGCGTTCACCACCCGCATCCTCCATTCCCACAACTCTCTCACTTTCCCCAAAGTCCACTGGTTCATGGGGAGATTTGCGTAGGACTTAATCAATCGATTGACCTTGCCTAGATTCTTTCATCTCCACAATCTCTAATGCTTGCTTTATGCACTTTTCACACTGGGACCCTGGTGTAGGTCAATCCCGCGGGCCTGTCATGGACTGTCGACCGCTTGCACCGGCCGAGTATATGACGTGGTCCTCACTTACGCTTCTCAAGAGGAGACATCTCGAATCAACCCAAGGTAGCTTGAGGTAGCTCAAGGTTGCTTGAGGTGACTCGAATTGATCAAAGGACGGCCTGATTATCCGTAGCGTGATCGATTGTTGGTGGGTGTAGCGCGATAGTAAGAGTTGTCTGTGGAGGCTCAACACAGGTAGGGTTAATGACACGGTATGAACAAAGACCAAACCTTCTACTTATACGTCTACCAGTAACCTTGGCGATCCTACTGCGGTTACCTCTTTGTAGCTCAAAACGCGGAAGCGTTTGTCCAATATACTATTGGTAACTTATGGAATAAACGATCGGTATTATTCAGCGGTTCCGGAAAGCCAGGCGCGAGTTGGGTCCATGACAATTTCCTTCTTGTTGTCCCCTTGGTTCTTCCATAAGAAGTGCGCACAAAGGAGGATAAACGATCTCAGAAGCTATCATGAATATGGGAATCCTCCGGTAGCAATGCAAAAAAAATTCGATATTCGACAGCATCACGTCCGCTTGATGTATCAAGAAGCCTAGGTGCCCATGTAAGAAGGACAAAAAATTCCTCTTGGCCATCACCTGCAAGTCTCATTGACCTCTCGGACCATGAAGGTCCGAAGAGGAAACTGAGAAGGACGCGCCGATAGAGTCCAGATTGTTCCAAGAGACTCCTTACACCAATTCTGGGGACTGAATGCTGCTGATATGGTTTGAGTAAGTGCTTGAAGGGATTGATATAACTTGATGTGGCCTAACGGAGTTTTTGATGAGCCGTATTCAAATGATGCTATCTGTCCGTGCCAAGTTCAATATTGATTACGCCATGAAATATCTCATACACAGGTTTGGCATTTGGATACGTCTGCTTTCTCCAGAAGCCCATGTCGGACCGAGTCCATACCGCCGATACCAAGCACGATGCCCGAGTGCGGTGTGGTCATGAAATTCGGTTAATGTTCGATCCCGGCCGAGTTTGCAAAGCTCTGAGGACCAGCGAAGGAGGATGGTGGGATGACATGTCCCGCTTGACCTCGATAAGGAGTTATGCTGCACAATCAGTCAGCGTCGGCGTTGGCGTTAGTCGAACAGACTCACTGGCCAGCGATGCCTTCCTCTCTTCGGAATCGGCTGGAAAGAGGTACTTTGTGTACGCATTTGTGCAAATTATGACCTCACAAGCACGAACCCTCCCCCGTTCGTGACAGTCCAACTTGTAGCTTCGATGGACTCGACCGGTGCCCAGGAAGAGTACTTGAAGTCGGAGGTGGTCGACGCTAGGGCCAGTCGAGCCAATGCGAGCTTGTGAGGATGATAAGTACCGGCCTGGGTACGACAGATTCCTAGAGCGGTATCTGTGGGGCTACCTTGAAGAAGCATCAGAAGGCGAAGGATTGGATGGAGGTACGCACCATCTTCGCCTGGAGGGGATCGTCGATGATCTCCACTCCACCCACGTTTAACCGATTTTACTCGGCAGGCTGATCCCGATCACGCCTTGGGGAGGAGACGATCTCAGCCTTGTCCGTCTTGATGGCGAATCCAGAGACTCACGAGCCGGTGTGCGGCGGGAAGTCTTCTCCTCTGAGCTGCGCCGTCCCATCACTGGGAAAGACCCACCAATAACGGCCGTAGCAGCACCACGTTGGAATGAGATGCGATGCGAAGCTAGAGACGCTAGTCCGCGTCAGACGATAACGGTCGACTTTACACCGTCAAAGAAAGTGGAGGTCACTGGGGCTGTTCACTTTTAGAGACGACTTGTTTAGCTTGAAGTCGTCAATTTGGCTACAAGAGAACATCCCAAGCTTGCCAAATAAGAAATGGGGCGAGTGCGGTGGCGAGGGTGATACGTAGCACGGTCTGAGGGGTATCCATGAGTGCGCAGTGGCTAAGAGTGTTTACCCGCTACCCGGTGATCAGATGGAGGAGAGGTTGAGGCGGTCGGAGATGGAGGAGCGGGATCAGAGGGGAAGGGTGGAGGACAACGGAGGGGGCGCATTTCAAAAGATTTCTCAAAGGGAAGGACTCCAATGCATGGCTATGGCCGCTTGATGCTATTCTACGCAGTCTCATGCAACTCTCTCTGCTCCGCACTGCTACCCTGAGAGCAGCCTACGACTCTCCCGGCGTAACAAGTCTTGACCGAGAACCGTTCTCGGATATCACTCTCCTCTTGGTTTTACCGGGAATCCCGGAACCTCAATCGTTTCGATCAGGGATCCCCGGCAATTACGGAAGGCTCTCGACATCAACCCCGCACGCGGAATCAGGCCACCATGTCACATGAGTGTCAGGAGCCAGAAAAGGTCCGCATGGGGAGTGGGGGATCTCGTTGTCTGTCAGGGCTAGTGTCCGGTCTCGCTCGGGAAATCACCTGGTCCCCTCGTGATGCGGTTCGGAGGAGACGCCGACATGTGTCGCCATGTCGAATAATGACCTTTTAAGCTATGGAGGATTCCGACCCCTCGCTCTCGATTCTACCAACATCGTTTGGCAAGATGATTGTCGCCATCTTCGGGCTCCTTTCTTCGCTCGCCCTCTCATTAGGGGCGAGCGATGGCTATCAACCCTCTTCGAACGCCACGACCTGTCCGGACTACTCGATGTATTCGACCATGCCGCAAGGCAACAACTCGGCCGGACGTCTGGGTCTGCCCTTCATGCGGCCGTCTCCTGAATGTCGGACGTTCGTCAGCCCAGCTGTAGACGCGAGTGGATTCCCAAAAACAGCGAGCTAGGCTGACGAAAGCAGCAAGTCATCCTGGACATGTACGCTCGGCTGAAGGATCCGGATCTTGCGAGGTTGTTCGAGAACACCTTCCCGTCGACGCTGGATACGACGGTGAAGTACTTTGATCAGAGTCTTAATCTGGCGTTCATCATAACCGGTGTGAGTCGACCGTCCCGTCCTCGCCCTCTTCAATTCAGCTAACGCCACGCTGCTTCCAGGATATCACGTAAGGTTTCCCTATCTCGTCCCCTCCAACCCGCTGATGAGACGTAGAGCGCAGTGGCTGCGGGATACCGGGAACCAATTCGCCCACCTATACAAGCTCTTGCCACAGGACAAGAACCTGCAGTCTCTGGTCAAGGCGGTCATCAATACCGAGTCGCGGTACATCAGCCAGTACCCATATTGCGGTGAGTCTGCCGCGCTTCCTGACTTTCTTCATCCTGATCCTCGTCGCGTCTTCTAGGTTCATTCCAACCTCCGCCTGAATCCGGCCTTGCGCCGAGCCACAATGTGAGTGAGCTAGCGGGCGTTTGTGTGTGTCGGTGAATTGAAGCTGATGGCGTTAGGGCTATGCGGATCTGGTGGTGGTGAACCCGTGAGCGGTCTGATACAGCAGGAGCGGCGATTGCTGACCTGGTCGTAGGCCGGTCGACAACCAAACTGTTTTCGAATGCAAGGTGAGCGTGCTCTTGCTCGCCTTCACAAAGCTGTGAAATCTTGCTAATCTTCGCTCTCAGTATGAGCTCGACTCGCTCTGCGGCTTCCTCAAGATCTCACGCTCGTACTATGCCAACACGAACGACTCATCCTTCATCAACGAGAACTGTGCGTTCCCTCCTTGCTCTGACACCAGGCTTCTCCGGTGATCAAGCTGATTGAGAATCAGGGAACACCGCGATGGCTCAGATCCTCACCGTCATCCACGACCAGATGCAAGGTTCCTGGGACGCGGACTTCAACTTCGTTAGTTACTACAACTGGACCGGCACGCCTGGCTCCGATTCCGGTCCGGTCACCAACAACGGGAATGGAGAGCCGAAAAATTATACCGGGTTGGTCGGGACGCATCATCGGCCATCCGACGACATCTGCGTCTTCAGTGAGTTCCAACCAAGTATCAAACTGTAAGTTTGAAAGCTGACGGTGGTCTTCCGGATTTCTTGACGCCGGCGAACGCGATGCTGAGTGCGGAGCTGTACAACATCGGGTGCATGCTCGAAGACATCGGCACGCTCAGCAACATCTCGTCAAAGGCGAAAAAGTACTCTGCGAGTATCAGGCAGGCGGTGTACGATCATGGGATCGCTTCCAACGGTATCTTCGCGTATGAGGTCAACGGGTTTGGAAGTCAGTATATAATGGATGATGCGAATGTCCCGGTGAGTCGCCCAAACCACTTCTCCACGGTTTGACTGATCGGGGTGTCTCCCAGTCGCTCGTTTCCCTTCCCTACCTCGGGTTCTTGGACCGGAGTGATTCCCTGTATCAGAAGACAAAGTCAGCGATGTTCTCCCGCGTGAACCCGTACTACGCAGCGGGCGAAACATTTGACGGTATCGGGTCCGTCGCCCCAATCTCCCTCGATCGAATGCATCCTGACAGACGATGACTGCAGCGGTCCCCACGTGAACGCGACCTACCCCTGGCCAATGTCCCAAATCACCGGAATCTTCGGCAGCGACGACGATGACGAGATCATGACCCGTCTCTACACCGTACTCAACAACACCAACGGTCTCGGACTCATCCACGAGAGTATCAACATCTACAATACTAGCGATTATACTCGACCGTGGTTCGCTTGGGCGAATAGTTATTTCGCGGAGATGGTGTTGGATCTGGCGAGTCGGAAGCCGGGATTGATCTTCCAGACGGATGAGCCGTACGTCATCGGTTAGGTGGGTACGGGACGACGAGGGGGAAGAAAGTATAACAGGTGATGAGCACCGCTCAAAGGCTGATCTCAGTGTCATGCGTCGGATCGAGCCAGAAAGGGTTGACGGGATGGGCATCGAAAAGGTCGGAAAGGATTGACTGATCAAAAGATCTGATCGGTTGATTCAAACAGCGTTCCGTGTCCTGAATGAAGAAAGATTGAAAGCTCATTCCCTCCAACTCTTACCCAACTCCCTGACCGCATCCTTCCACTCTCCCTTTCCCCTTCGCTCTCATCTCCCTACCCTGCTTCTCCCAATCCCTCCTCACCACCCTCACCCTGAAACCCTCTCACCGCTTTGAACGCCTTCTCCCATTCCCTCCTCCACGCCTCGGGCGTATCTTCGACCACCACATCCCGGTCAACACCTTCCGGCCGACGGCGTAGCCGGATCGGTGCTGTAGTATATGCACGCCGGTAGGGTTCCGGTAAGGGGAGGGAAGCGTACATCGGCCGATCGAATTGGTTACCCCAGGGAGTCACTGTTGATTCGCTCGAGCTCGAAGCGGAAGACACCTTATGGCTCAGAACGCCGATCTGGTCCATTCAATCCACCATCAACCCGTGACCCACCGTCACACCCTCGTCCACAAGCGTCTGAGCTCCTTGGACCAAACGGCTTTTTGTGATTGCCTCGGGAGTAGAGGAATGATGTCTCCCGTATCCTTCAGGTAGTGGAAGAGCGTAATCAACCGCTCGCCAGGATCCTCCACCACCGTAACGAAGCTACACCCGACAATCCACTCGTCCACCCAAGAAACATCCGCTGATATAGACCACCTGCTTCTCCCCAAACTTTTCCAAGAAATCCTTCATCCCCTGGACCCCAGTCTTCCGATGGAGTACCCTCGAACCAACCCACTTCGAGATACTCCTTCTTCCCTCCGTCCTCGGTCGAAATCACCTCGAACGCCTCTTGGCGCAAGTACGGACGAGGAGGACGTACTGATCCACGCGATCGGGAGGTTGGAGGCGGTCTGTATGCCGGAGATGTGCGAGAAGATTGCAGAGTCGAGGATGGATGTGGGGTCGATGTCGGCCGGCCACTGGTTCGTGCGCGTCTGGCTGATCGATACCTCACTACTGTAACTGTATTGGGTAGAGTTGACGGACAAAACGAGGGGTACCCGGGGATGTTGACCATCGTACTCACGAGATCCTTCTCCGGGGTGATCCTCGAGACCGGATCGTACTTCTCCACCGCGTCGTCCACATCGCAACCACCCGTTCTTCTCCGACCCGGGCCATACTGCGTACTACATCAGCCTCACTCGCGACTGCGGCCTCCCTTAGTAGACTGATAACGGGAGAGTGGATTCCCACCTTGATGATGTCCCCCTAAAGCACCCCACGAGTCTCAATCATTTTCATAACATCAGGGCGTGCCTGGGGTTATACGGAGATGTGAAGGGGGAACGGGATGGGGAACGAATATTGAGGAATGTGGGGGTTACACACCCCCTCCACCGTTCTCACTAGCGTACTCGGCATGTCGTCCACCAATTCAGGGGAGACAAGAAGGCCTCGTACACATTGGTGACCGGTTTGATTTCTTGGCGCTAATGGGTGCAACTTGCAGCAGAGCCCTTGAGCAGAGCCGATTTCCTGAGTATGCAGCAGTCTTTGCTCAGGCACTACTGGGCACCTCGGAAGAAGAACATGAGAAAGGTAGATGGCCCAGATGATCATGAGGAACTTCATCGTTGAGCTCCCGCACAACCAGGGGATCCTCGTTCAAGGCTGGGTATTTCCCCCCCACGAACGGATAATCTGTATGAAGTGCTCACAGCTTGACGGAACATGGATGAGAGATGAGGCGGGCTCTATCGCCATCTGACGAAGCCAGAAGGATATCCGTGCACGTGAAATCACCTTCTAGACGTGGACGTAGACACATTCGGACCGCGCACTATAGAACCGGGCCGTTCTCCGGCCCGGTTAGCACGGAGCCGAGTTTACCCGAGCACGAACCGATCATCCTTCCCGCCTCTCCTACCCACCCACCATGTCCGAGTCGATGCCTTTGCCAAAGATCAAGACCGGAGGTGAAGACAACATCGAAGCGCTCCTCAAGGAGACTGTGGGGAAGAAGGTCGTCCCAGCGGTGTTTTACGCGGCTACCAATGCGAAGGAGACGATCTACGCGAATCAAGATGGGGATCTCATTTTTGGGGACGAGAGTTCGGGCAAGGTCAATCGGGATACCGGTGAGTCGATCACACTGTGCGGAATCAAAAGCTGAAGCAGTGCTAGCCATGGAGTTGGTCTCAATGACCAAGCTCGTCACGGCTGTAGGTCGACTGGCATTCGTCTGTCCGTAGCTGAACTTGGGTATAGGTCGCCGCGATGCAGCTCGTCGAACAGGGCTTGGTCTCTCTCGATGGCACCGAAGACATCGAGAAACATCTTCCCGAGATCGGAGGGTTGGAGATCCTCAAGGGGTACGAGGAGGACGGGACGCCGATTCTCGTCAAGCCGAAGAATAAGATCACGCTTCGAATGCTCCTCGCGCACACCTCCGGTCAGTGTGGGGACTTTTCCTTCTCTGCCAGCGTCGTCATTGTGACCCTGTGTACTGAAACCCCGTGGCAGGCTTCGTTTACCCCGTCACGACGATCCCATCCCTCCATTCCGGCTGGACAAAGCTCAACCCCCTTCCCGGGATATTCAACGCCGAAGCCTCCCTCGCCTCCATCACCGTTCCCCTCGCATTCGAACCCGGCACCTCCCGGGCATACGGCGTCGGTATCACCTGGGCCGGGAAGCTCGTCGAGCGCGTCTCCTCCCTCCGACTCGACGAGTACTTTCGTCAACACATATTCGACCACGTGGAAGGTGGGATGCCGGACGTATCGTTCTTCCCGACCCCGGAGATCAAGAAGCGGAAGATGTGGATGTGTTCGCGTGATGGGGAAGGGAAGATCAAGGCGACTGGAAGGTTTGGACTGGGACGGGCGGAGGAGGCGGAGAAGATCAGTACGGAATTGCTTTTGGGTGGGGAAGGCTTGTTTGGGACGCTGAAGGATTACCTCGCCTTCCTCCGAGCGGTACTCCAATGCGATCCGCGATACCGATCCAACATTCCCCACCCACTCCTGTCCGCGGGATCGTATGCCGAGCTGTTCAGAGGATCCATCCCGCCACTTAGCGCAAAGCATGACGGCCGAAGCAATCTCGTCCAACAAGTCGGAGCAGCCGGATATCTCGACCCACCACCCACGCCCGAGACGCTCGATCACTCGGTTGGATTCTGCCTCACTTTAGTGGATTGCGTCGAGGGACGGAAGAAGGGAAGTGGGTTCTGGTCGGGTGTGGCAAAGACACAATATTGGATCGATCCGACCACCGGAATCGCGGTCAGTCCCAATTGCTTCTTGAAACGAGGGGGAGGTGGCATTGATTGCTTCGTGGTGACTAGGCGATCTGCGGGACTCAACTGATCTCGACAACCCCGGATCCATGGTTCGAGGAGTACAAGCGGTTCGAGAGGTGTCTGTACGCGAATCTGGAGGAGGGACAATAGCGAGTCATGTCATATCTTGGCATAAAAAATAGCACAAAGATGAAAGAGACCACGGGAGTGCCGAGACGGCGTTTTGTATCTGCATTATGGATGGGTTGACAGCATTGACCGATACTGCGTCTAATGGAGCAAGTCATGGCTTACGACTCGATTTATCAATCAAACGCACTTACCTCCTATTGACACAAGTGATCAGGTGGAGACGTGATCAAGAGGAAACACAACGGGATCACCAAAGAGGCATGGTGATCAACTGTTTCCGGGCAGCACGAATTGAGTCTATGGCGGTTGTCTTGTATCTTTATAGCCTGAAAGAGAATATATAGAGCCACGGCGGTATAGATTGAGGTCATCCCTATAGATTGAACGTCATGGCCGAAGCTTTGTAAGATCGACGACAAATCTCGCAGGCAACCGAGAGACGCATGAGGCGCCTCATAGGTCTGCAGAAGAGTTGAATTTGTCATTGCATTCGCTAGATCGACACTCCCATGATCGATCGCTCTTAGCACATCTCACCCTTGTACTCGATTGCAACATTCTGCCTTCTTCCCCGCCATCTTCATCTTCTGAATACTCTCACCCGCTCCCTCACAATCACTCAGAGCCCGGAAAACATCTTTCCACCCTCCCCCTGTTGAAAACCACCGCCGGCCTCGCCCCATTCTCGAACGTGTTCCCCTCCCACCCCGAGAATCTCCGAGCGTGATCCACAGCGAGGTGGAATATCTCCTCAATATTCTCGCTGACCAGCTCCAAGGCGAGTTTGTCTTGGTCGTGGAATTGGGCAAAGGTTGCGAGGGGACTTTACTGGCCCAGCCGGCTTCCCACCACTGTCCCTGACCAAGCGTTCATCTGTGGTAGATCAGCGCGAAAGGAGGGGCTCCGTTGTTCACTGACACCCGCATGTTTTCCTGCTCTTGAGCGGATGTCCAAGGTGAGGAGCGTACGGGCTTGAAAGCGCCGTCAGAGGCGAAGAGCGCCGTGGTCAAAGGGTTTGAACTGCTCGAGCTGGGGGATCGTGCGGTACGTCTCGCTCGCATGGTGCAGGCTCGTGATGCTTGAAGCTGAACTCCCTCGATGTGCGGAAGATCATCTGTTGTCAGCCCTTGATACCACTGGTACGACTCACCTCGAGGTCCTCCGTCTTATACCCATGGACATGCACCTGCATATCCCCCCTAAGTACATCCACCAACGGCTGCAGCACCGCGTCCTCAGGATAATCCGACTCGAACGTCCTCGCCATACACCACGTAACCTGCGCCGCTCTGAGTGTACTCGCTTTGGCGTAGTATTCCCGGAAGATGGCAGCCTCGCTCAGTCGGGTATTGGGGTACACCCGACCTTTCGGGTTCTCCCCGACCGACATCTTCAGGTATCTCTGGCGCTTATTGTTATGGCGGATCAAGTGGCTCGGCAGGACTGAACACCCGGCTGAGCGATTCGTCGGATGGGTGAACCCGTCTAAAGCTCTCATCTGAGCTGTCACCGGTGCGGATCGCTCATTCGCTTGGAGGATAGCACCAAGCCCGTAACCTGGGCTCAGTGACCTTCCGGATCGTCCCCTGTTTCACCAGTACGTCCCTGACACTGAGCAATGCTTCATCCCCATCAATCACTGTGACATGACGCAGAACGAAAGCCTCATGAATCGGACTTCGTTTCGTCTGGGTGAGAAAGCAGTGAGACTGGGTGGTCGGATAGTCTTGATCGGACCCCTCTTGAGTCGGTTTCATGGTTGACCGAATCGGCGTGAGCCTCGGACAGACGATCAAGAGAACGGTTTCTCGCGCTGACGTGGCATAGGGTGTGGGATCAAGATTTCGCTGTCTCGATGCCGGAGTTCCGAGAACCGAGTCAATCCGAGCCGTAGTTGTGGGACCTTATGACGAGGACCCGACTACATTACCTGAGTATCAACCTACCGAGCCCAGTTCATCGAGCCTCTCGATATCCCAAGTCAACATCATGAATACCTCGACATCTTTCGCAAGAAGGGAGGTACCCCGGAGAAACCTTCGACGGACATCCGCAAACGTCGCCGAACTCCAACGAGACGAACCTAGTCTCAACAGACGAGTCCAAGAGACACAGCATGCAACCTACCACAACAGGAACAATATCACAAGCCAGCTCAGCACCGCGGGTTTACGAGAAGTGTTGCATAGACCGGCTAGTAGAACGACTTCAAGTCCACCACACACCCCTCCAACACCCCCTTCATCGCCGGATCCCCCCCACCACACATCGCCGACAACGATTCGAGTCTTCCTACTACAGCGACAAGGCACGTTCAACGTCATACAATCATGTCTCGTGGACCTTCGGGCAGGAACGATCATCGAGGATGGATTCGCGTCCAAAGAAGGGTACTCGACCGGAAAAGGATATTCGCTCGCGAGGACGCTTCGCTAGGGAGAAGGAGCCGACTGTCACGATCGTGAA
>JAABUP010002769.1_pt1 | contig 32900 bp, 21 predicted proteins | sample 5559201 | NCBI WGS metagenome assembly JAABUP01 (sample SAMN10711887, study PRJNA513373) | rock metagenome | isolation source: Antarctica rocks | place: Antarctica
TTCGAGGGCGCGGTGCTCGCGCAAGGTGTCCGCCCGCGGGTAGATCCGGTAGGCAAAGGCTTCGAGCTCCTCGGCAGGCAGGCCAACGGTCCGCTTGTCGTACGCGCGGCACAGCCGCCACAGCGCCTCACGGGCCAGGGTCTTGGCGGCAGCCTGCTGCAGCCGCTCCGCGTCCGCAAGAAGTGCCGCGTCCTTTTCCACGAGGCTGGAGAAGGCGTCCCACCGGCCTTGCAAGTCGCCGAGGTACCCCTTGTAGTAGCCACTCGACATGTTCGAGCCGTGAACCCGGTAGAAAGCCTGGTCAGACCCACGCAGGTAGCCGACGTCTGCCCTCGCCGCGAGTCGGAGGAAGTACTCAAGGTCGGAGGTGTGCGGCAGGCGGGAATCGTAGCCGCCCATCTCGTGCACCAGGCTCGTCCGCGCCGTCGCCTCCGGCTGCGAGAGCACGCTATGGGCCTCGCGGCAGCGCCGCGCGAGCCACGCCTGGCCGGCCCGCACCGACCATCCGCCGGACCGGCTCCTCGCCTTCGGGAGGGATGCGTCGTCAGCGAACTGCACGGGCCGCCCGTACACGAAGCCCACACGCGGATGCGCATCGAGCAGCGCGCCCGCTCGGTCGAGGGCGCCTGGCGTGAGCCGATCGTCGGACGAGACCTGGGCGAAGTAGGTGCCGCTGGCCCAGGCGACGCCTTCGTTCAGGCTCGCGATGAGACCGAGGTTCTTCTCGTGGCATCTGATCGTTACGCGCGGGTCACGACGCGCAATGCGCTCCGCTATCGACACCGAGTCGTCGGTCGAGGCATTGTCAATGAGAAGCACACGCAGGTCGACCTGCTGGCTCAGAATGCTGTTGAGGCAGGAGTCGAGGTACCGACCGTAGTTGTAGTTCGGGACCACAACGCTAAATGACGACATCAGATCCCTTTGAGTAGGTCGTGTTGCGTGTCGGCCAACGGCTGCTTGGACGGCCTGTGCAACGGTATCGCGCACAACACAGGAGCCCCGGCTCGAGTTCTCACTCGAGCCGGGACGTTCCTGTCACTGAACCGGTGCAACCAGCGCTACTGCTGGGTGCGGGCTACTCCGAACGAGTGATTTAAGGGGTCACTTTGTGCGAGTACGACCAAAGCAGCTGCCCAATCCAGGTGAGATTGCTTGGCGCAGTGGAACTGTTCACGTCTGACCAGTTTGCACCGTTGACCATCTGGTAGCCGCCGTTCGCATCGCCGTGCCAGGTGAGCACGCCGATTCCGCGACCGGGCGCCACTCGGAACACTGACTGGGTAGCCGGAGTCTGCCCCTGCTCGTACCACTGCTCCTCGGCCTGGTTCGGGTGCGTCCCGACCTCGCCGATCAGCATCGGGACGCCGGCGGCCTTCACCCTGTCGATGAAGTTCCCCAGTCGGGTGTCAAGCTGCTGGCTGGAGCAGCCCGTCGAGCCGCCGCCCCACTCGCTGTAGGCGTGCAGGCTGTAGACCATGTTCGTGTACTTCGTCTCGAGCGCCTTGCCGTAGGTGAGGATGGCACTGTTGCCGTAGGGGATGTCACCGCAACCCCAGTCGTTCGCCTCCTGGCCAAACTGGGCACCGTCGGCCACGATGACGTTCTTGGCGCCCGTGCCGCGGATGGCAGCGGTGAGCTGGCTCGTCACCTGGTTCCACTGGGGCAGGATCGACGCGCCACCATTGCCCGGCTCGTTCAACAGGTTGAACCAGACGTACGGGTTGCCCTTGTAGCGGTTGGCCATGTTGGTCCACCACGTCACGATCGACGCCATCTTGTCAGCAGACGGGAAGTCGCCTGGCATGAACTGCTGCAGGTCGATCATCGTGACGATGTGCCGGGCGCTGTACTCCTGAATGATCCCGTCGTAGTTGTCGTTGTTCGCGAAGTGGTAGCCGCCACCGTTCTCGCAGCCCGTGGCCCAGCAGGTGTCGAGCCGGATGGTGTTGAAGTGCCAGTTGTTCTGAGCGACAGCGCTCTGCCCGATCGTGGGGCCCTGCCACACGAACTGAGGGCCGTTGACGTTTGTACCCATGGGGATGAACGGCTTGCCGCTCGGTGCGATGATCTGGTTGCCGCTGACAGTGAACTGGCCGGTGCCGGTGGTCGGGGGGACCACAGGCGGCGCGGTCGTGACCGATCCTGTCGATGCGACGGTCAGCCGGTCGAGCGTGACAACGGTGTCGGTCGACGCTGGGTTCCTCATACCGGACACCCGGACGGAGAGGGTGTGGTCAGCGAGTGCGAGCACGGGGCTCGTGTAGAGAGCCACGTTCTCGGCGCGCGTGGCTGCGTACAGGTCAACCAGCATCTCGGCCTGGCCGTCCACGGAGACCGCGGCGATGCCGTGGTGGTCCGCCTTGGCACCGAAGTAGGACACTTGGGTGCCGTGGAAGCGGAACGTAGCCGCCGAACCCGACGTGTTGGAGTAGTGGTCGTCACCCAAGTACTTCCCGTCGCCGGTGCCGGCGGTCCAGTCAGCCGGGTACTGGACCTGGCCGAGGCCGCCGCCGACCGCGCTGTCGTTGACAGTGGTGGTGGAGACGGGCGCTGGCAGGACGGCAGCGCCGGACCGCACATCCGCGCGGTCCACAGCAAGGACCGCATCGCTGGACAGCGGGTCGTGGTCCCCTGTGACGACCATCTTGACGCGGTGGGTACCGCTGGCCAGCGCCGGAGTCGTGAACAGCAGTGCTTGGTCGACGCGCGTCTGGGCGTACAGGTCGACCCGCGCTGCCAATACGCCGTCGACGTCAACCTCCGCGATGCCGTGCTGGGGGGCGAGCGCGCCGTAGATGCGCGCCTGCGCTCCGGTGAACGTGAAGGTGGCTGACGAGCCGACAGTCGACGAGAAGTGGTCCGTCGCCTTGAACTTTTCGGCGCCGGTGCCCGATGACCACGTTCCCGCGTAACTGAACTGGCCCGCGCTCGTTCCAAGAATGCTGTCGTCGTACGAGGTCGTCGTGACGGGGGGCGGGGCCGTGGTGCCGGTGACGACCGGGGTCACCGTCGTGCCGACAGCAGTTACTGGTACGCACGCCGCGCCGGCTGCAAGGACGGCGACCAGGCTGAGTCCGAGCCGCAGCTGTCGCGGCTGCACGGACCACGTCCGGGCGGAGGGCCCCATTGCGGCCTCGATCGCGGAGTCTGGCTGCGGTGTGACGGACCGTCGTGACGGCCGTGCTGTGGACCCCACGGGACGGGCTCTTCCGGGCGGGCCGTGACTCGGGGCGTTGGCGTCCATGAGGACCTCCAGGTAGGGAGAGCTGATTGCTCGCTACCTGAACGCTCGTCACTTTGCGTGACTGGACTTGAGCCAAACGGCTCACCGGGTTCCCCCATTTGCCAGGGACATGCCGAAGGGTCCCAACAACTTCGGGTCGAGTTGAATCGACCGAGTAGTGCTACCGCAGCCGGGCTAAGGCTCGCTTCGCCAGTTCGCCGCCGATCGGCATGGAGGCGGTAGCAGCGGGTGACGGCGCGTTCAAGACATGCAGGCTTCGTGTCGACTCCTCGATCAGGAAATCGTCGACAAGCGTGCCGTCTGGAAGGACTGCCTGCGCCCGGACCCCAGCAGCGGCGGGGACCAGGTCCTCGGCTCGCACGTCGGGCACCAGCCGCTGCAAGCCCTGCACGAACGCTGAGCGCAGCAAGGATCGCCGGTACTCCCCCGCCCCGGTCCGCCAGTGCTTGCGTGCCAGGCGCCAGAACCCGGGGAAGCGGGCGATGTCGGCGACGTCGCGGGAGTTGGCCGAGCCAAGGGTGTATCCCTCGCGGGCGAAGGCCAGGACGGCGTTCGGGCCCGCATGCACCCCGCCGTGCACGTCCTTGGTCAGGTGCACCCCGAGGAAGGGGAACGACGGGTCCGGCACCGGGTAGATGAGCCCGCTCACCAGCCCACGACGGGCGGCTGTCAGCTCGTAGTACTCGCCGCGGAAGGGCAGAATCCGCGCCCGTGGTTCCAAGCCGGCCAAGCGGGCGATGCGGTCGCTGTGCAGTCCCGCGCAGTTGATGAGCAGCCGGGCCACGTGGTCGGCGCCGCTGCGCGTCTCCACCCGGACGCCGGCCTCGTCCTCGTGAATGCCGACGACGTCGGCGCCCGTGACGATCTCGGCTTGCCCCGCTTCGGCATCCCGCCGGTAGTGGGCGCACACGTCGACGTAGTCGACGATCGCCGTCGACGGAACCAGCAGCGCGGCGAGCCCCGCCGCATGCGGCTCGCGGGCGCGCAGGCCCGAGGCGTCCAGCCGCTGAACCGGTATGCCGTTGTCGGCTGCCCGACGCTGCAGAGTGTCGAGGCGGGCGAGCTCGGCGTCCTTGGTGGCGACGATGACCTTGCCGCACTGCTCGAAGGCGATCCCGCTCTCACGGCAGTACGTCGACAGGAACGCGAGGCCGTCCCTGGCGTACCGGGCCTTCAGGCTGCCGGGCGTGTAGTAGATGCCGCTGTGCACGACGCCTGAGTTGCGGCCGGTCTGGTGTGTCGCGAGCGCGTCTTCCTTCTCGAGCAGCACTACTTGCAGCCCGGGACGTGCCAGCACCAGGGCCCGGGCGGTCGCCAGGCCGACGATGCCACCCCCGACGATCAGGATGTCGGCGGTACCGGCACTCTGCACGGCCGGCGTCAACTCTGACCGTCCCCACCCGCGGGTGCCCGCTGCGAGCTGCGCGTCCCGAGCAACCCCGCGAGGTAGGCGCCGTAGCCGCTCGATCGCAGAGGTTCTGCGAGGCGGGCGAGCTGCTCGTCGTCGATCCACCCGGCGCGCCACGCCACCTCCTCCGGGCAGCCGATCTTCAGGCCCTGCCGGGCCTCGATCACCTGGACGAACTGCGCGGCCGCCATGAACGAGTCGAAGGTGCCGGTGTCGAGCCATGCGGTGCCCCGGTCGAGCGGTTCGACCGTCAGCCGGCCCTGCTCGAGGTAGGTGCGGTTGACGTCGGTGATCTCCAGCTCGCCGCGGGCGCTGGGCCGGACCGCCCGCGCCACCTCGACGACGGAGGAGTCGTAGAAGTACAGCCCGGTGATCGCGTAGGGCGAGCGCGGTTGCGCCGGTTTCTCCTCCACCGAGATGGCGTGGCCGTCGGGCCCGAACTCCACGACGCCGTAACGCTGGGGGTCCGACACGTGGTAGGCGAACACCGTTCCGCCGTCGGGGTTGGTCCAGCGGGCGAGCTGCGCGCCGAGGCCGGCACCGTAGAAGACGTTGTCGCCCAGGACCAGCGCCGCTGCTTGCCCACCCAGGAAGTCGGCGCCGATGAGGAAGGCCTGCGCCAGCCCCTCGGGCGCGGGCTGCACCGCGTACGAGAACGAGCATCCCCAGTCGCTGCCGTCGCCCAGCGCCCGGCGGAACTGCTCCTGGTCCTGCGGCGTCGTGATGACGAGGACCTCGCGGATGCCGGCCATCATCAGCGTGGTGAGCGGGTAGTAGATCATCGGCTTGTCGTACAGCGGGAGCAGCTGCTTGGACACCGCGGTGGTGATGGGGAACAGCCTGCTACCTGTTCCGCCCGCGAGGATGATGCCCCTCACCAGTCGACCCCGAGCGGCTCGAACTCACCGAGGGACGGGTTCGCCGCGTCCTTGGTCGACATCGTGGTGCCCTCGCGCCCGATCGGCCAGCTGATGGCCAGCGCCTCGTCGTAGGGGTGCAGGGCCGGGTAGCTGGTCCCCGGCGTCCATAACCCGGTTACGAGGTAGGTGTAGACGGTGTGGTCGGCCAGCACCTGGTAGGAGTTGCCGCATCCGCGCGGAATGAACAGCGCCCGCTCGGGCGTCACCTCGAAGGTGGCGACCCGGCCGAAGCCGCTACCCTGCCGCAAGTCGACGACGGCGACGAATACCGCTCCGCTCGCGACCGAGACGTACTTGTCCCACGGCTCGGCGTGGACACCGCGCAGCACGCCGGCGCGGGCGTTGTAGGCGACGTTGTGCTGGACAACCGGCAGCTCCGGCAAGCCGGCAGCGGCCATCTTCTCCTGCTGCCAGTTCTCCTTGAACCAGCCGCGCTCGTCGCCGTGCAGCACGAGATCGACGTCGTATAGACCGGCGATCGCGGTCTCGCGCACCGCCAGCGTGCGCCCGGCAGCAGTGGTCATCGGCCCAGCTCCGCGTACCGGGCCTCGGTCGCGGCCTTGGCGGGGCGCCACCACTGCTCGTTGTCGCGGTACCACTCGATGGTGGTGGCAAGGCCGGCCTCAAAGTTCGGGTAGCTCGGAGCCCAGCCCAGCTCGCGCCGCAGCTTGCCGGAGTCGATGGCGTAGCGGCGATCGTGCCCGGGCCGGTCGGGAACCAGGTCGTAGCCTGCCGGGTCGTGCCCCAGACATTGCAGGATCGCCTCGACCACGGTGCGGTTGTCGCGCTCCCCGTCGGCGCCGATCAGGTAAGTCTCGCCCGGCTGCCCGCGCTCGATGACGGCGACGACTGCGCTGCAGTGGTCGTCGACGTGCAGCCAGTCGCGCACGTTGCGCCCCTGCCCGTACAGCTTGGGGCGACCGCCGTCGAGCACGTTGGTGATCTGCCGCGGGATGAACTTCTCCACGTGCTGCCACGGGCCGTAGTTGTTGGAGCAGTTGGAGATCGTGGCCTGCACCGCGAACGAGCGCACCCATGCGTGCACCAGTAGGTCCGACCCCGCCTTGGTCGCCGAGTACGGGCTCGAGGGCCGATAGGCAGTCAGCTCGTCGAACCGCCGGTCCTCGTCCAGCGCGAGGTCGCCGAACACCTCGTCGGTGGAGATGTGGTGCAGCCGGGTCCCGTGGCGGCGCACCGCCTCGAGCACGCTGAAGGTGCCGACCACATTGGTGGCGACGAACGGCCACGGCTCGGCCAACGAGTTGTCGTTGTGCGACTCGGCCGCGAAGTGCACGACGAGGTCGGCGGCGGCGACGAGCGGGTCGACCGTTGGGGCATCGGCGACGTCGCCCACCACCAGCTCGATGCGGTCGCGGAGGTCAGCCAGCGTTGTCTCGTCGGCGGCGTAGGTGAGCTTGTCGAGCACGACGACTCGCCAGGACGGCCGCTCGCGCAGCACGTACCGCACGAAGTTGGCGCCGATGAAACCGGCCCCGCCTGTTACCAGGATCTGCACTGCCCAACCCCTCGAGTCACTCCCGAGGTTACGCGGTGATCACTAGCTGACCGGCTGCTCGTCTGGCACGCGGACGGGCGGCGAGTCGTCCTGCCATCCGCCGCCGACGACCACGGCGACAAGCGCAACCGTCGCGGCCACCACGGCGAGCGCGCCGTAGGCGCCGATGTGCTCCGACGGGTAGCTACCCGGGTCGACGGCCGTGCTCACCGCCGCGCACCCGGCGCCGGCAACGGCGATCCAGATCCAGGCTCGCTGCCACAGCCTGCTGACCAGAACCACGACCGGAATGGCCAGCACGGCCGGCCAGCTCACCAGCAGAGCGATGCCGACACCGGTGACCAGGCACAGGGCGCGGGTGGTGCGGCCGTCCGGCTGCCAGCTCCGGACTCGCCGCCCGGCGCCCCGACCGGGCCACAAGGCCAGCAGGACGAGCCCCACGGCCAGCACGGCCCCAGCCAACAGCTCCCAGCGCAGCAGGATGCCGGGGTTGTTAGTCAGCTCGACCGTTCCGGCAGCACCGGCCGGCACGAAGTAGCCCTGCTGCCATCCGTCGAGACGAACCGCCTGCAGCTTGGCGCCGTTAAGGCTCGCCGACCACGAGTCGTTGGCGTTTTCGTGGACGGCCAGGAAGACGGCCGGGCCGGCTGCCAGAGCCACGCGCCGGTGCTCGGGCGTCGACGACTCCAGCTTGGCGAGCCGGCTAGCTGCCGGTGCCGCGGACGCCGCGGGGGCGCTGTTCAGCACGAACTGGTCGACGCCCCGGATGCCCACCTGCGGCAGGGTCTGCAGCACGTGCGTGCCGGCGGCGACCGGTGTGTCGGCCGGCGGCGTGCAGAGTCGCATCGACACGGGGCGCAGGGCGGCAACGTCAGCCCGGGAGCCTGTCAGGGCGGTGGAGATGAGCTGGTCGTCCAGCAGGACTGTCGGGCCGCTGCCGCACTCAAGGGTTCGCCGGCCGTTCGGGCCGAACACGGGCGCCGCCGATGCATCGAGCAGCACGGAGCCTGTTCCCGTCAGCCGCAGCGCCCGCGGCGCGACGAACTGGCGGGAGAGCTCGCTCTCCTCGTCCCGCTCCAACGTCGGAGCGGGGTCAGTGCGCGCCCGGTTGAACACGTACGACACCTCGCCGACCGAACTGCTCCACGGCTTGGACGTCACGTCAGTCGGCAGGACGACGGTGCGCTGCGCCGTGGTGCCGAGGCCCTGGATCTCGCGGATCGCGGGCCCGAGCAGCGGGTAGCCGCGGTCAGAGATGCCGGCGAACGTGATCCGGAGGGTCTTCGTCGGGCCAGCCGGGACGCGCAGGCGCAGGGGCGCCTCCGTGGACGCGACGGGCGTGACGACCGACCCCTGGTCGGTCGTCACCCGAAGTGCGGTGACCTTCGGCCGCAGAGGGCTGTCGGCCAGCAGCCGGACTGTGACGGCGGGCAGGTTCTTGGGGCCGGTGAAGTTCACCTGGATCCACTGACCAACGTCGGTACGCGGCATCGCGGCCGCCTGCCAGGCGGTGGAGGTGTCGCCGTCAATGGCGTAGAACGGCGCGAACATCGGCGACGAGCCCAGCGGAAAACCGGAGGACGAGGCGGAGACCCCGGCGACCCCGGCGTAGGCGGCCACCGTCTGGTGGTCGGCGGCCGGCACGTTGAGCCGCTGCTCCACGGGACCCTTCGACCCGGCAGGGAGCTCACCAGGGGTCAGCAGGTAGGAGACGTTGCGGTGCACCTGCCCGAAGTTCTCGTCACGGCGCTGCAGGGTGTCGGTGCCGTACCAGGCCGCAGGGGCCGGCAGGGCGCCCTTGGCCTGCGGAAGGTCGCTGGCCATGATGATGGGGCGCTGCCCGAGCATGCCCTGGGCGGCGAGGGTGGGGACGGCTTCCGGACCGCCGGACAGCACGGTCTCCTGCGACGCCGGATAGGTGTCGACCAGGCCGGCACCGCCCGGGACCTGCCAAACCTCGAGCCGCGCGTCGCGGGTGCCGGGCCTCCTGCCTAGCAGGCGCTCCTCGGGTGACGCCGCCGTCGGCAGGACGGGCCCGAAGGAGTCAGCGAGGGTCAGGCCGGATGCGGCAAGCGCGCGTCGCATCTCCGCTGACGTGGGGCGGGGATCGTTGCTCGTAGGGTCGAGGTCGTGCCGCACCAGCAGCTGGCTGACGCCGGCCCGGCGCAGCACGTCGGCCAGGCGGGGAGCGCTTCCCTGGGACAGGGCTGTCTCGACGCTGTCCAGGAGCCGAGTCGACCCCTCACCGCCGAGCGGAAGCAGCGAGCGGGTGCCCCACGGGGTGCGAGCCAGCCAGCTGAGCGGCTCGTCCAACGGACGGCCCCACTCGTACTCGCCGAACGCGCTGCCCGGCACCGCGAGCGTCCGGCCGCCTCCGGCGTGGTCGTCGAGCCACGTCGCCGCCTGCTGCCAGTAGGTCGGCACGGCCGTAAAGGAACCGTCGGTCGTGATGCGGGAAACCAGAAGCGGTGTCGCGGTGACCGCGATCGCTGCAAGCGCCAGGACGAGGGCGACCGCCTGGCCGGTTCGGGCGCCCAGCAGGCGGGTTGCCGGTATCCGGCCGAGCAGGTGTGCCACGCCGAGCGCCAGGGGCAGGCGCACGAGCGGCTCGAACTTGGCCACGTTGCGCAGCGGTGACAGCGCGCCGGTCAGCAGATCCCGGTACGACGAGCCCAGCAAACCGGCGGCCGGGCCGTAGTACCCCGCCGCGACGAGCACCGTTCCTAGGCCGAGCAGTGCGATGAGGAACTGGCCGCGGCGACGCAGCATCCCCAGCCCCACCAGGCCGCCGACGGTGACCACCCAACTGGCGAGGATCACGGGTACCGACGTCAGGTACGTCATCCCCGAAGGCAGCCACACCCGCCCGACGACGAGCAGCGACAACCAGTCGGGCGTGCCGCGCAGCACCTCCGGTGAGGAGGTGACGGACGTCGTCACGTCGGCGGTCTCGCTGTAGGCGACGAAGTTCATGCCGTAGCGGCCCTGCAGGAACAGCGGGACCAGCCACCAGAAGCACGCGAGGACCAGCGAGAGCAGCCACCAGCCCCGCAGCCGCCACGCGGCTGATCCGCGGCAGGTCAGGAGCCAGAGCGCGGGGGGCAGGACGGCAGCGAGCGTGACGCTCGCGTTGACGCCACCCGCGGCAGCGATGGCGAGACCGGACAGGGCCGCCGCCCGGCGCGGGGACAGGTGGGCGTCGGTACGGGTGACCAGCACCAGGGGCAGCAGCGCCCACGGCAGGACGACGGCGGCAAGAACCCCGACCGAGGTGCTGCCCAGCTGCGAGAGGAAGAACGGCGACAGCGCATAGGCGAGGCCGGCGAGCACGCGGGAGGCCGGCCGCCCGATGCGGAAGGCTTCCGCCAGGCGGACTACGCCCCAGACAGCTGCCGATAGCAGCAGGCCGAGCCAGAGCCGCTCGGTGAGCCAGGCAGCCAGCCCGAGTACCCGCCCCAGGAGAAAGAAGCTGCCCATTGGAAACGCGTAGCCGACGGCCTGGTTCTGCAGGGTCCCGAAGTCGGTCGCAGGGTTCCACAGATGCATGGCGCTGGCGAGGAAGCCGCTCGGGTTGAGGATCAGCGGCAGTTTCGTGTCGTCGATGAGCTGCCCGGGGCGCTGCAGGATGCACGCGAGTGTCAGCAGGAGGGACACGCCGACCAGCGCCAACCGCGGGGTAGTGGCCGCCAAGTTGCTCTCGTGGGCCAGCGGCCGAGGTGGACTTAGCTGTGCGCGGCGCGCTCCCGCCACCCGAGGCGCGGTGGAGACTGCGGCAGACATACCCGCACTGGCGTGGGCCGTCACTCAGCGGCCCCGGCCGCAACCTGGTGTCTCGAACGCGGGGCCACGGGACCGTCGAGCTCGATGACTGACACCTGCTCGGCAGGGTCGCGCGCCTGGACGGGCTCGCCCTGATCCGCGCTCGGCGCACTGCCGGCGACCCAGGTGAAGGGACCGAGCGGGATGGACGGCCGACCATTCCCCCGGCGTGCGCGCACCCGGTGACGGCGCGCCCGCAGCAGGTCGAGCAGCATCCCGGTGCCGTGGCGAGCCGCGGAGGCGTGGCCGCCGTCGACGGCGGTCCACCTGATGGGGAACTCGTCGATGCGCAGGCCGAACAGCTCGGCGAGCGCCAGGACCTCGACGTCGAACCCGAACCCGTTGGACTTCGTGAGGCTGAACAGCAGCTTGGCGACCGGTGCGTGGAAGGCCTTGAAGCCGCACTGCGTGTCGCTGACGGCGACGAGTGCCACGCTGCGCGCCAACCGGCTGTAGGCCGCTCCACCAAGGCTGCGAGCGGCTGTCCGGCCGACGACCTCGGCACCTTCCTTGAGCCGCGATCCCAGGGCGATATGTGCGTGCTCGAGCCGGGCGACGAGCGCCGGCAGCTGGTTCAGGTCGCCTGCGAGGTCGGCGTCCATGAACACGATGACCTGGCCCCGAGCGACGCTGACGCCGCTACGGACGGCCGCGCCCTTCCCCAAGTTCCAGGGCAGCCGGATCACGCTGGCGTTGGGCAGCCCGTCCAGGCACTGCTGCGCCACGGCGGCCGTGTCGTCCGTGCTGCCGTCGTCGACGAGGACGAGCTCGTAGCGCTGGGTGGGATCACGAAGTAGGGCGACGAGACGAGTCAGTGAGGCCGGCAGGCGCAACGCCTCGTTGTACGCCGGCACGACAATACTGACCGTGATGACGTCCGTCACACCGCGTCTCCATCCTTGGGAAGCTGTGTCGTCGAAACTGTCGGTGTAGACCTGCGCACGACCGGGCTCCGCCCTCTCGTACGCACGGGGTTCTTCGCGTGCCTCGCGGACGCTCTCAGCGGCTCCAGGCAGGTTCCGGAGGGCTGTTACGCCAGTCCCCGAAACCTCACCGTTACCGTGAGAAACACCCTGTGGCGAAATGTAGACGGCGATGCCCGAGCGAAGCAAGGGGGGTGGATGTCGGAACCGTCAGTGTCCGGCTCGCTCTCGTCAGGTAGGAGCAACTGCCGTCAAAGTACGCCATAACTCGGAGAACTGACGTGAGGTATGTCACCCGCAGTTACGGGTTGGGCGGAGGGTTTCGTCATGCGTGCCCGCGACCGCCACGAGGCTCACGCCGCCCAGGCGTGCCACAATCGCACCCCAGGGTGACGTGAGGGGCTAGTCGCGCCGAAACGTCTCCTCGCGAGCCGGCTGCTGTTCGGTCCGTCTCGGACGCTCGGGTTTGCCGCATCCGTACCGGTTCGCCCATGGGTTACGTTCACCACGAGGAAACATCGCAAGGCAACTCTCAGTAGCAGCCTCGGTTTCGAGGAGTAACCAACATGCACAGCAAGCCGCTCACTGACCCCAGTGGCTACACCCTGCCCGCTGACCACCACAACGGTCTGGTCGACGAGCGCGTCATCGACATGGCCAGGCGCCTGCCAGCTCGACTGGCGGCATCGTCCTCGGACGCCGTCCTGACCTATGAAGCACTCGTTGAGCAGGCGAGCAAGCTGGCGCGGCAGATCCGGGGCCGCGGGACAGGCCCGGGCGACGTCGTTGGGATCTGCCTCGGACGCTCTGCCGACTTCCTGGTCAGCACGTTGGCCGTGCTGATGACCGGCGCCGCCTACCTGCCGCTGGACCCCGGCTACCCCGACGAACGCTTGCGTTTCATGGTGCAGGACGCGACAGCTCAGCTGGTGATTGCCGACCCTGCCCTGGCGCACCGTTTTGCAGGCCCCGAGGTCCTCGGACCGAGGGCCGATCCTGAGCCGGCCTCGGCAACCGCCCCCTCGGCCGGCGACCCGCAGCCTCGCGCGCGACGCGCGACCGACGTCGCCTACGTCATCTACACCTCGGGGTCGACTGGCACCCCCAAGGGGGTCGCGGTCACGCACGCCAGCCTGCTCAACCTCATCAGCTGGCACCAGCGCGCGTTCGCCATCACGGCCGCCGACCGCGGGACGCAGATCGCGAGTCCGGGCTTCGACGCCGCGGTGTGGGAGATCTGGCCCTACCTGGCCGCCGGTGCCTCGCTGCACATCCCCGACGACACCACCCGGACCGACCCGGCCGCACTGCGCGACTGGCTGGTTGCGCAGGAGATCTCGGTGAGCTTCCTGCCGACCCCGCTGGCGGAAGCGGTGCTCGCCCTCGAGTGGCCGCCGTGCCCGCTGCGCTTCCTGCTGACCGGCGGAGACACCCTGCTCCGGCGGCCTCGGGCCGGCCTGCCATTCAGCCTCGTCAACAACTACGGGGTGACCGAGGCGGCCGTCGTCTCTACCTCCGGGGTCGTTCCCGTCGACGACGGGCCACCGGACGCGCTGCCCTCGGCGGCGCTCACCCGCAACGTGCTGCCCCCGATCGGCTGGCCCATCGACGGCGTCGCCGTGCACCTGGTCGACGACGCGTTCCGCGAGGTGCCCGCCGGCGAGGTCGGCGAGCTGGTGGTCGGTGGGGTGTCCGTCGCGCAGGGCTACCTGCACCGGGCGGACCTGACGGCGGAGAGATTCCGGCCCGACCCCTTCGTCGACGACGCGACCGCCCGCGTCTACCTGACCGGCGACCTGGCTCGCCGCCTCCCCAGCGGGGAGATCGAGTTCTGCGGTCGCATCGACGAGCAGGTCAAGATCCGGGGCTTCCGGGTGGAGCTGGGCGAGATCGAGGCGGCGCTGTCGCGGCACCCCGCCGTCCGAGGCAGCGCAGTGGTCGCCGTCGGCGAGGTGTCAGCTGAGCGGCGGCTCGTGGCATACGTCGTACCCGACCCAGGCCGCACCGGGGTGACGAACGAGCTTCGCGCCTACCTCGCCCAGCGGCTGCCGGGCTACATGCTGCCCGCCGCCATTCACGAGCTGGATGCCCTTCCGCTGACGCCCAACGGGAAGCTCGACCGCGTTGCCCTCACCACCCTCGCCGAGGCCGCTCCAGCGACAGCGGATGCAGCCGAGGCACCGGGCAGCGAGCTCGAAGCGGCTGTCGCCACAGTGATCGCCGAGGTCCTCGGGGTCGAGCGCGTCGGACCCGACCAGAACTTCTTCCTGCTCGGCGGCCACTCGATGCTGGGCGCGCAGCTCGTCCAGCGGATTGGCGAGCGGTTCGGCCTGGAGGTCTCGCTGCGAACGGTGTTCAGCCACCCCACTGCCACTGCCATGGCGGTAGAGGTCGAGCGGCTGCTGCTCGAGGAGATCGAGGCGCTCACCGACGAGGAGGCCGACCGGCTGGCTGACGGCCTTGCGGGGGACGCGCCTTGACGGTCGACTCACCGGCTCCGATCGCGGCGACGCCGACGACCGAGCCGCCGCAGAGCAGCGGCTCGGCCAAGGCACGGGCCGCTGAGCCCCTCAGCCTGTTCCACCTGCTTGACCCCGATGTCCTGGCCGACCCGTACCCGCTCTACGAGCGCCTGCGGACCGAGGCGCCCGTGCTATGGGACCCCTACCTGCACGCGTGGGTGGTCACGCGCTACGCCGACGTCGTCAGCGTCCTGCAACAGTTCTCGGCCGACCGCACACCCACCCCGCAGAAGCTGGCCGAGCTTCGCCTGGAGCAGCTCGCACCGGTGGCTCAGGTCATGGTCCGCCAGATGCTCTTCCTCGACCCGCCGCAGCACGGGCGCGTCCGCTCGCTGTCGGCGGCGGCGTTCACCCCGCGTCGCATCGAGCGGCTGCGGGCCCACATCGTCGAGATCACCGACGGCCTGCTCGACCGAGTGATCGACCGCGGCGAGCTCGACGTCATGTCGGAGCTGGCCAACCCCCTGCCGGCCATCGTCACAGCGGAGATGCTGGGCGTGCCCACCAGCGATCACGGCAAGCTCAAGGACTGGTCGCAGGACTTCGCCGAGATGCTCGGCAACTTCCAGCACAACCCGGGTCACGCCGCGCGGATGCTGGCGAGCCTGGAGGAGATGACCGGCTACTTCCGCGACGCCGTCCGCCAGCAGGCCGGCGGCGTCGAGAGCGGCCTCATCGGTGCCTTGACCAGCGCCGAGGTCGACGGTGACCGGCTGACCGAGGACGAGGTCATCGCCAACGTCATCGTGACCATGGTCGGCGGCCAGGAGACGACAACCAACCTCATCGGCAACGGCCTGCTCACCCTCCTGCGCAACCCCGCGGCGCTCGAGCAGCTGCGCGATGACGGCAGCCTCATGCCCTCGGCGGTCGAGGAGCTGCTGCGGTTCGAGAGCCCCAGCCAGCACACGGCGCGGATCGCTCCGCGCGACATCGTGCTCGGCGGCCAGCAGATCGCCGCCGGTCAGGCCGTCATCGCCGTCATGGGGGCCGGCAACCGGGACCCGAACCGGTTCACCGAGCCCAACTCGCTGGACCTCGCGCGTGGCGACAATCGCCACCTCACCTTCGGCTGGTCGAGCCACTTCTGCTTCGGCGCCCCGCTGGCCCGCATGGAGGCGCACATCGCCTTCACCCAGCTCCTGCACCGGCTTCACGACCTGCGCCTGGCCGCCGAGTCGTTGCAGTGGCGGGCGAACCTGGGGCTGCGGGGGCTGACCGCCCTACCGGTCACCTTCTCGCGGTGACGAGCTCTCCGGTGACCAACTCAGCCGTGACGCCCGCGCGGGCGGGGCAGCTGACGGCCGCACAGCGCAGGCTGCTGGAGTCACGCATCCGAGCGAGCCCATCCGCTGGGGCCGCGTCGCCCTCGGTCATGTCGGCCCAACCCCGGCCGCAGCAGGACGAGCCGGCACCGCTGTCGATCGCCCAGGAGCGCCCCTGGTACTTCAGCCGCCTGGCACCGGGCGCCCCGGTTTTCAATGAGGCCGTGACGATCCGCAAGGACGGCGCCTTCGACGTCGATGCATTCCGCCGCGCGTTCATCGAGCTCGTCCATCGCCACGAGGCCTGGCGCACGACGTTCACCGAGCTCGATGCCGGCCCCGTCCAGATCGTTCACCCGCCGTCCGCCGTCGACGTGCCGCTGGTCGACCTCAGCTCGCTGGCGCCGGACGCGGCCCTGCAGGAAGCAGCCCGACGAGCTGCGGAGGTGGCGCGGGAGCCGTATGACCTCGCCGCCGGCCCGCTCCTGCGCCCCATGCTGGTCCGGTTCACCGACAGCCACCACCGGCTCTACCTCGCGATGCACCACCTGGTCTTCGATGGCGTCTCCCTCTACCGCACGGTGCTGCCCGAGCTCGTCGCGCTCTATGACGCGTTCTCGGCCGGCAAGCCCTCGCCCCTGTCGGAGCCGGCCGTGCGCTACACCGACTACGCCGGAGCAGAGCGGGCGTGGGTAGCGAACGCCCGGCTGCGGGACAACCTCGAGCGCTGGCGAAGCCTGGCGAGCGCGCCGCCACTCGAGCTGCCGACGGACCACCCGCGCCCCGCTCGTCAGCAGTTCCACGGCGGCATGCTCGCCGTCGAGGTGCCGAAGGTCACCGTAGAAGGCTTGCGGGGGATCGGCCAGCAGAACGGGGCGACGCTGTTCCAGGTGCTAGGAGCCGCGTTCGGCGTGCTGCTGTCGCGCTACAGCGGTCAGGACGACATCGTGTTCGGCACCGAAAGCGATGCGCGACGAGGTACGGAGTGGAGCTCGCTCGTCGGCTACTGCCTCACTCCCCTGCTCATCCGGTGCCAGCTTGCGGACGACCCCTCGTTCCACGAGCTGCTGGCGCGGGTCCGCGCGGATGTGGTGTCAGCCTTGGATGCTCCGGTGCCGTTCGACTGGCTCGTTCAGGAGCTTGCCGGTCCTCGCGTGGGCGTCAACCGGCTGTTCCAGGCGATGCTGATCCTGGAGCCGCCCCTGGCCGCGGTCGACCCCGAGTGGAGCCTGCACCAGATGGAGGCCGGGATCGGCGACGCCATCGGACACGCCAAGCTCGACCTCAGCCTCGAGTTGGACGAGCGCCCCGACGGGCACCTCGCCGGCCGGGTGATCTACGACAGCGACCTGTTCGACCGGCAGACCGCCGAGCGAATGATCGGCCACTGGCTGACGCTGCTCGACGGCGTGCTCGCGGGTCCGGACCAACCCGTCTCAACGCTGCCCGTCCTGACCGAGCAGGAGCAGCAGCAGTTCGCCGACTGGAACGCGACGCAGGCCGACTACCCGCACGACAGTTGCCTGCACGAGCTCATCGAGGCGCGCGGCCGGCAGAGCCCGGACGAGGTTGCGGTGCAGTTCAACGGCTCGCGCCTGACGTACGCGGAGCTCGACCGGTGGTCGCACCGGGTGGCTGCTCGGTTGCAGGCTGCCGATGTCGGGCCCGGTCAGGTGGTCGCGTTCCACGCCCATCGCTCGTTGGAGATGGTTGTCGGGCTGGTCGGCATCCTAAAGTCGGGGGCGGCGTACCTGCCGCTCGATCCGGGGCATCCGCCGGACCGGCTGTCCTACATGCTGGACGACTCAGGCGCGACGGCTCTGCTGACCGCCGGCGACGCCCCCCTGCTTCCGGGGGCACCGGGCAAGCGGATCGAGATGCCCGGCCGCAACTTGACCGCCCGTGAGCAGATGCGTGACGGAGCGATCTCCGCCGACGATCCGGCATACGTGCTCTACACGTCCGGCTCCACCGGACGGCCCAAGGGGGTGCGGGTCCAGCACCGCGCAGTGGTCAACCTCGTGAGCTCGATGGCCCGCGAGCCAGGCATGGACGCAGGCGACGTCGTCGTCGCCGTCACTACGCACGCCTTCGACATCTCGGTAGTCGAGCTGCTGCTCCCGCTCACTGTCGGCGCCCGCGTCGTGGTCGCCTCCCGAGAGCAGGCCGCGGACGGCCGCCTGCTCGCCCGGCTGCTCGACGATGCCGGCGCCACCATCCTGCAGGCGACCCCGGCGACCTGGGAGGCGCTTCTCGAGGCAGGCTGGGCCGGCCGCCCAAGCCTGGTCGCCCTTTGCGGCGGCGAGAGCCTGCCGCCGGGTGTCGCCGCAGCGCTGCTGGAGCGGTGCAGCGAGCTCTGGAACTGCTACGGACCCACGGAGACCACGGTCTGGTCGACGCTCGCCCGCGTCACCGGCTCTGACGACGTCACCATCGGACGCCCGATGGCTAACACCCGGGTCTACGTGCTAGGGCGACACGGTGAGCAGACCCCCGTCGGGGTGGCCGGGGAGCTGTGCATCGGGGGTGACGGCGTCGCCGAGGGCTACCTCGGGCGGCCCGAGCTGACGCGCGAGCGCTTCGTCCCGGAGCCGGGCCACCTCGGTGAGCTGATGTACCGCACCGGCGACGTGGTGACCTTCCTGCCGGACGGCAGGCTTCGCCATCTGGGTCGACTCGATCATCAGATCAAGCTTCGCGGGTTCCGCATCGAACCGGGCGAGATCGAAGCCGCGCTGCTCGAGGAGCCCGGTGTCAGCTCGGCGCTGGTCGTGGCTTCCGGGAGTGGAGTCGGCGCTCGGCTCGTCGGCTACGTGGTCGCTCCTGCGGGGCGCATCGACGCCAGTGACGTGCGGGGCCGGCTGCGCACCCGCCTGCCGGACTACATGGTCCCCACGGCGATCGTGGCGCTCGAGGCCTGGCCTTTGAACGGCAGCGGGAAGATCGACCGTGCCGCGCTACCGGCGCCGGCGTTCGAGGCCCGTCCCGGCCCGGGCGGGCGAGCGGTGCCCCGTACGCCGCTCGAGGAGCAGCTGTGCCAGGCGTTCACTAAGACGCTGCGCGTGACCCGCGTGGGGATCGACGACGACTTCTTCGAGCTCGGCGGCCACTCCCTGCTCGCGGTGCGGCTGATGACCGAGGTCAAGCGCCGAACCGGAGACGACGTGCCGCTCGCCGCGCTGTTCGAGGTGGGCGCTACCCCCGCCAGGCTGGCGGCGTACCTCGAGCCAGTGGCATCGGCGTCGCCGGCACGTGGGCCGGTACCGCTCGACGAGGACCGGACCCCACTGTTCTTCATCCATCCCAACCAGCCGAGCCTGCTGACCCTGCGGCACTTCATGCGTGCGCTGCCGACCGACCAACGCATCGTCGGGCTGCTGCCCGAGCAGCCGCATACCGGCGCCCCCGGCGGCGGGATCGCCGAGCAGGCGAAAGCGCTGCTGACGTCCATCCGTAGAACACAGCCGCGCGGCCCGTACGTGCTGGCGGGCTACTCGCGGGGCGGGCTGCTGGCGTACGAGATCGCCCGCCTGCTCACCGAGAGCGGGGAGCGCGTGGCGTTCCTGGGGCTGGTCGACACGGTGCCGCCATCCCTTGCCGCCCTGCTGTTCGGTGAGACGGCCCGGCAGCGGTTCATTCGGCACTGGTCTGCCGGGCCCCGGCAGTTTCTCCGGGCCTCCGGCGAGGCGGTCGGCGACCGCTCCCGGGCTGTCCGCGCACGGATGCCGGGGATCAGGCAGCAGCCTGACTACTTCGACCGCGCGAGGGTGCGTGCGTGGCTGAAGGACTACGACATCGCCACGACAACTGCACCCTTGACCCTGTTCGTCAGCGAGGACGCCGCCGCAACGCTGTGGCTGCGGGAGTGGCAGACGTTCCATCCCGGGCCGCTGCAGTCGCATCAGGTGCCAGGCGGCCACACCACGATGGTCTTGCAGCCCAACGTCGCCGTGCTCGCCGCGACCGTGGCCGAGTCCGTACGTGCCGCACTGCAGCACGATGACGCCGAACTGGTGGGGTGAGCACGTCTCTCGCACCGCCGGATCCCGGAGATGTGCACGTCTGGCAGGTCCGGCTCGACGTCGACGGGGACGAGCTCCAGGCGCTGCGCGCCGTCCTGAGTGCCGACGAGCGGGAGCGTGCGCAACGGTTCGTCCGCCCGCTTGACGCCTCGCGCACCGCTGCCGCCCGAGCTCATCTGCGGCTGCTGCTGGCGCGCTACCTGGGGTGTGCCGCGGCCGGTGTTGCGCTCGGCGCCGGCCCGCAGGGCAAGCCGCACATCACGGCACCCGATGCCGGCTGGCTCCGCTTCAACCTGTCCCACTCTGGCGACCTCGCGCTGATCGCTGTCGCGAACGGGCATGAGGTCGGCGTCGACATCGAACGGATCCAGCCCGAGCTGGCAGACCCCGGGCTGGCGGCCTCGTTCACTCGCGCCGAGCAGCAGACGCTGGAGCGGTTGGCGGAGGGGCAGTACGTCCGGCAGTGCTTCCGGCTGTGGACCCGCAAGGAGGCGGTCGTGAAGGGCCTCGGCCTGGGGTTGATGGTCCCGCTGGACCGTGTGGACGTGCTCGAGGACCGGGTGCAAATCGCGCCTACCCAGATCCTGCCGCGGGCCGCGACGTCCGGCTGGACAGTGCAGTCGCTAGGTCTGGGCGACGAGTACTGCGCGGCCGTTGCGGTAGAGGAGCGCGCTCAGCTGCTAGCCACCGCGGCTACTGACCACCTCACGCACCGTCATCAGGATGATCTTTACGTCGAGCCAGAACGACCAGTGCTCGATGTAGTAGTTGTCGAATCGTGCCCGGTCGGCAATCGACGCGTTGCCTCGAAGGCCACTGACTTGGGAGAGCCCGGTCAGCCCGCACGGCACGCGGTGCCGATGCTCGTAGCGAGGGTGCTCCGCAGAGAACCTGTCGACGAAGAACGGACGCTCGGGGCGAGGGCCCACCAGGCTCATGTCACCACGCAGGATGTTGAGCAGCTGCGGTAGCTCGTCGAGGGACGTGCGCCTGATGAGGCGGCCGACCGGCCCCATCCGGGAGTCGTTCGAGACGTTCCACCGGGTCGCGGACTCGGTGTCGTTCGCGGGTCGGAGGCTGCGGAACTTGAGCAGCTCGAACTCCTTGCCGTCGCGGCCCACCCTGACCTGGCGGAAGAGAACGCCAGGGCCACCCTCGAGCCGCACGGCGAGGGCCACCGCGAGCATGACGGGTGCTCCCAGAAGCACAGCGAAGCCGCTCACCGCGACGTCCAGTGCGCGCTTGATCCGCCACGACGGACCGGAGCGTGCCGGCCGGCGGATGCGCTGGACAGGAATCGCACCGATGTGATCCCGGCTCGACTGTTGTCCGAAGGCCTCGTAGAGCCGCGGAACGACGAAGATCTCCCGTGAACCGTGGTCCGTCTCGCGAAGCACGTCGATCATCGCTGACTCCGGCAGGTTGCCGAAGGCGACCAGCACGACCTGCACGGGGCGCTCAGCAAGGACGCGGCGGACGTCGCGAAGCTCGCGCAGGTGTGGCATGGGTCCGCCGCCCGTGGGCTCGATCAGGGGGTCCACGTCAAGGAACCCGATCGGCTGCAGCCCGTACTCCGGCCGTTCCTGGAGTGAGGTCGCGAGCTGCGCCGCCACCAATCCACCGCCCAGGATCAGGGTCGGATGACTCCATCTGCCCCTCGCCCGCGCCGCCCCGATCCACCGGTAGGCCGCAAAGCGCAGGAGCAGGTGCACCGCCATCGCCACCAGGACCAGCTGGCTGAACAGGCCGACCGCCGGTCGGAGGTGCAGCAGTTCAATCCCCGCACTGACCACGGCCGCTGCCGCAAGGTCACGCGCCAGGAGAGTGGGAGCGTCGTTGAGAACCGAGAGGTGAAGGCGGGCTCGGTACATGCCGGTCTGCTGTTGCAGCAGCAGGCACATCACAGCGAAGCCCGCCAGGACCAACCGCCCGTCGTCCCGGAAGAAGGCTGGGCTCAGCAGACCGATGAGATCGGCCAGCACGAGCAGCAGCCACGGCCGCCGGAGCACCCACCAGGGCCGGTGGGCGCCCCCTGCATCCTGTAACACAGGGGCGTCCGCGGGAGCCGGTTCGGGCGCCGGTGCGGCTGCGCGCTCGTCGAACCTCTGTTTGTGCTGGTCGAACCCCGATATGGCGCTTGACGGACGTGCGGACGGCAAGACGATCGAGCCCACGATCGCACCGGGCAGCAGCCCGCCCACCAGGTCCGCGCAACGCCGCCCCGCCACCGCCGCTGCGGCGGCCGCGCCGATCGCTGCGAGCCAGCCGGGCAGCCCCGATCTGAACCGGCCGACCGCGCGCCAGGTGAACACCACGGTGCCGATTGCAGTCACCAGTTGGCCGGACAGGCTCGCGATGACGGCGCCCGTGGCCCCGTGCTCGGGGATTAGCCAGAACGCTATGGCCAGATCGGCGAGCCCGCCGACCACGCCCGCACTCAGCGTGACGCGGAGCTTTCCGACAGCGGCCCAGTAGGTTGCGCACAGCTGCGACACCGGAGCTATGACAGCCCCCAGTGCAGCCAATGGCACCAGGTCGGCAGCGCGCAGGAAGCTCGAGCCGTACAGCCCGGTGACGGCCGCCGGGCCGGAGGCGACCAGGACGGCGGCCAGCGGCAACGAGGCTACGGCGGTTACGCGCACCGCTGAGCCGAGCGAGGCCTGCGCGCGCCGGTGGTCGCCGGTCCCGATCGCTGCTGCCACCGACGGCATGGCCGCGGCGGCCAGTGAACTCGGGACGGTGATCGCCACCGACACGAGTGTCGCGGTGATCGAATAGGCCGCGATCTCGCTGCCGGTCGAGTAGGCGGCGAGAAAGATGAATTCGATCCGCTTTGCGACGACCTGCGTCAGGACTGCACTCGCCGCGAAGACGCCCCACAGCCGAGCGACCGGCTTCGGCAGGAAGGTCATCGGTGCCGCCGTGGCCGGCGTCGATCTGCGCAGCGACACCAGCAGTCCGGCCGAGGCAATACTGTTGGCGACGAACACCCCGGTTATCCCCATGCCGAGGATCACCGCGCACAGGCCGAGGCCTATCGCAGCCAGTTGTGCCACGAGTCTGCGTCGCGCTACCGACCTCCACCCTGCGGCGGCGATGACCTTCGCGGCATAGCCCCAGCCCACCGCGTCGAGTAGGCCCGAGAGCGCGACGACGAGCCACGCGGCGACGAACTGCCCACGCAGCAGGCCGTAGCCGAGGAGCAGCAGTCCCGCTGCGAGGCCGAGCACCGCGTGCGCCACGACGACCCAGCCCGTCGTCGACGCAGACTCACGGTCGTCCCTGCGCGCTGCAAGGTTCTGGATCGTCGCGCTGGTCAGCGAGCCCACGAGGACGGCGCCGACCAACGATGCGCCGTACGCGATCAGGCTCTGCTGCCCGAGCAGGTCGGCGCCCAGTATCCGGCCGATCGCCACGGAGAGCGCCGCCGTGGCGACCAACGGCGCGAGGGAGCTCACCGCGAGCCACACCCCGGAGTTCATGATCTCCTGCCGGGCGACCGACTCGCCGGGTGCCCCCTCGCTCAGAGGCGGCCGACGCCGGGCGAAGATCGGGCTCATCTAGGAGGGGTACCTTCGCCGGCGGAGGGTCGTGGGGGCTGCAATGGTACGGCGCCCGTTTGCCGGTGCGTGCCACAATGCGCAGGTGACCCCGAGCGCCGGCGACGACGCCGCGTTCGCGGTTCCGGCGCCACGAACCCCGATCCCGCCGGGACCGCGTCCGTCGTTCTCGGTCATCGTCGCGGCGTGGCAGGCCGCCGAGACGATCGGCGTGGCCATCCGCTCCGCCGTCGAGCAGACCGAACCCCCGTTGCAGATCGTCGTCTGCGACGACGGGTCGACCGACGATCTGGCCGGTGCGCTCGCCTCCTTCGGCGACGCGGTGCAGTTGCTGCGCATCCCGCACGGCGGCGAGAGCCCTGCCCGCAACGCTGCCGCTGCAGCCAGCCACGGTGACTTCGTCGTCATCCTCGACGCGGACGACAGCTGGCACCCGAGACGGCTAGAGCGCATCGCCGACCTCGCCGAACTCCGGCCGGATCTGGATCTGATCGCGACCGACGCGTGGTTCCTCGTCGCCGGCGAGCGGCGGGGCACGTTCCACGACGTCAACGAGTTCAACACGACGGATCAGACGCTCGAGATCCTGCGCCGCAACTTCTTCTTCGCCCACGTTGCCGTCCGGCGATCGCGGTGGGAGGAGTTCGGCGGATACAGCCCCAGTCTCACGCGCGGTCAGGACTGGGACATGTGGCTGCGCCTGTTGCTCGGCGGCTGCGTCGCCGGATGCGTCCTCGAGCCGATGGCCGACTACACCATCCACGACGCAAGCCTCTCGGCGGACCGGTTCAAGTCGCTGATGGCACGCGTCGAGGTCCTCGACCGCGCCGAGGCCGGACATCGGCTGAGCGAGACGCAACGCGCCGCCCTGACCAAGGCCCGCGACGGGTACCGTCGCCGCGCCCTCGCGATCCACGCGGAGCAGCTGCTGATGAGCGGTGGCCAGGGCCGTCGGCGGGCGAGCCTGGCCCTTCTGCGTGCTCCCGGCGGCGGGCGGCGCGCCCGGGTCCTGTCCGCCGCGGCCGTGGTCGCCCCCGGCCTAGCCGGCACCCGACTGCGTCGTCAAGCGGCGGCGCGGGGCGGGGCCGCCGGTGATCGCGTCGTCGGCTCACGCACGAACCGCGGATCAGCGACGAACGGCAACGACGAGTAGACCGCGCGGCGGACCCCACGTCACCCCGGCCCGCTCCAGCGTCACCGCGGCAGCCATGAACGGAAGCAGTGCCAGCTGCGTCCACGGGCCGCGATGTTTGAGCTTGTCGCGCACATCCTGAGCCAGCGCACCGGTACGCCGGAAGGTCGGGACGACGCGGCGCACGTCCAGCCCGAGCTGGTCGAGGACGGTGACCAGCGCGTCGGCGTCGTACCCGTGCCGGGCCTCGCGCCGCCACGTCGGCTCGGCGCCGCGCAGCACCGGCGTCCAGTCCGCGGTCGGCACATGTACGACGAGCAGCCCACCACTGCGCAGCGCCCCGGTGAGCGAGCGCAGGGCGGCGGCGTCGTCGGGGATCTCCTCGAGCGACTCGAGTGCCACCACCACGTCGTAGGTCGACCGGCCGAGCGGGCGCTGCAGATCGCAGCGCAGCCAGTGCACCGCAAGACCTTCCGCGCGGGCCCAGTCGCGGCCGCGGCGCAACGGCTCCTCGGCGATGTCCGCGGCGACGAGCGTCCAGCCGGGATGGCGCCGGGCGAGTTCCAGACAGAGCAGGCCCTCCTCGCTGCCGGCGTCGAGCACCCGCACGGCGTCCCGGCCCCTCGTGCCGGCCTCGACCGCCGCTAGCGCGAGCGCGAGCCGCAGGCGACGGCCGGGCGCCACATTCCGCAGCCTGCGGGCCACGAGGGCCCTGAGCCGGGCGCCGACGCCCTCAGCCCGGCTCGCCGTCACGGGCACATCGTGCCAGTGCGGGCGATGAGTAACGTTCGGGCACTGGAGGCGGAGCGTCACGTCGCGGTGGCGCCCGTGACAGCTCACCACCTGGTCGGCCCGGCATCGACCAAGCTGGGTTCGTGGCTGCGACGCGGCGATCACCTCGCCGGTGGCCTGCGGTCGGTCGTCTGAGCGTTCCCAGCCTTCATCGGCGACGCCACCGCCCCGCCGGATCAGCTCGCGGCCGTGCACGGCGGAGTCCCGGTCGGGCCCGCTGCGGCCTCCCAGCAACCGTCGCGCCCGTCGTCACAGCCACTAAGCCCGCGCCCATTGCCACGACGCCGGCGCCGGCGCTGACGCCGAAAGCCTTTGGCGCGGTCGGGAACGGGGTAGCGGACGACACCCTCGCGGTGCAGCGGGCGTTGAACGCACTGCCAACGGGCGGAACTCTGCTGTTCGCGGCGACGAAGACGTACCGCCACTCCGACGTGTTGGTCGACCGGGTTGCCGGTACACATCTGACCGGCGGCGGCGTGCTCCTTGCGAGCAATGAAGCCCGATCATCGTTCTGGATCGGGGCCGACAACGTGCTCGTCGACGGTGGACTGACCTTTCGGATGGGGACGACGACGCAACGCTGGGCAGCTTGGGAGCAGACGAAGCTGCGGCTGGCCGGGGTGACCGGGACGGTCTTGCGAGGAATCAGGGTGGAAGGCTCAGCAGGCGCGGGAATCTTTGTCGACCACTCCTCCAACTTCCTGATGGAGGACGTGTCCGTTTCCAATACCCGAGCGGACGGTATCCACATGACAGCGGGTTCACACGACGGGACCGTTCGCAGACCAACAGTCACGAACAGCGGAGACGACGGCGTGGCCGTCGTCTCGTACACGTCGGATGGCGTCGTGTGCAACCACATTGCCGTCGAGTCACCGGTTGTTCGAGGCGCTGCTTGGGGGCGCGGCCTCTCGGTAGTAGGTGGAGAGGAGATCACCTACAGCAACGTGAGCGTCGACAGCTCAAACGCAGCCGCCATTTACGTCGCGGACGAAGGATCGCCGTGGTACACCTACAGTTCCAAGAACGTGACATTCGTGGGCGGAACGCTGACCCGCTCCAACACCAACACCACCGTGGATCACGGGGCAATTCTTCTTTATAGTGCGAATCCCGGTTATACGCTCGACAACGTCGTGGTCGACGGCCTGCAACTCTCGGACACTCGTGCGACCGCCAGTCGGCAAGTGAGCGTGCTCGGCGGCGGCGGGGCGGTCAGCGGTGCGATGCTGCGCAACCTCACGATCACCCGCGGTGGGCCAGCCTTCGGCACCAACGTTCCCGCTGCGAGCTACAGCACGATCAACTGGGTGGTCAACGGGATAGCACGACCTGACCACCTGGCGTGAGACTAGATCGCAGGGTGGAGCCACGCCGGCGTACCCTGGATGGACTGTGGCGTCGACAGTGGCTCGACAGTCAACTGTGGCCAGCCCTTCTGGCAGATGGAGTGACGAGTGCACCTAGGGGTGCTACTGCTCCGATCCCCCGTCAAGGACGGTCGGTCCGTGCAGGGCCGGCCTCCCGCAACTCTTAGGACTGGTGGGAGGCTCGAGCGCTCCTCGGCTTATTTGGCCGCAGGATATGCGTTTGCTTGCTCACGTGAATCGCCCGCCGCAGCTGCCCTAGGCGAACGGTCGTGACGGCGCAGCAAGCTGGTGTTTCCTTCCGGAGCGCGCGTGTCTGGTGGCTGTCGCCGATGGGAGCGGTATGCCTGCTGATGCTGCCTACTCTTGCCCTGGCCGCAGGGACATCCGACGTCCGCTTTCGCTTCGCCTGGGGCTCACCGAAGTTTCTCACCTCCGGAACGGCCTTCCTGCTTCTCTGTGGCGCACTCGTCTTCATGCTGGCTGCGGCGCTTCCCCTGCTCCGCCCAGCATCGACGCTACGGACTACTTGGCCGGATTTCTCTGACAGCCAGAACCGCCTGGTCGCGCGTGCAGCCGGCCCTTCTTCCGGCTGACGATGACCGGCTACGCGGCCATCGTTATCGGACTGTACCGAAATGGCTTGACCCTTGGCGCAGTCCTGCAAGCACTCGTCGGGCAGAGCAACTACAGCAGCGGCAGCATCAAGGGCAGTTTCGTCAACAGTAAGATTACAGGCGTTACGACCCTCACTCAGGTGGCCGTGGCTTTTGTCGTCGTAGCAATGTTGGTGCTCGCCCAGAAGAGCGACGCGCGACTTCGTCGACGGCTGCTAATTACCCTTGTCTGCGCGCTGCTGCGAGCCTTACTCAGCAGCGAGCGACTCGCGATCCTTGAGCTCCTGATTCCGATGGCCGCCGTCTACTCCTTCCGACAGGTGAGCGCCCGTGGGCGTCGAGGGCGTTCGCTGGTGCTTCTGGCCCCAGCAATCCTGATTCCCGCCGTCCTGGTCGTCTTCGGCGCCTTCGAGTACTCACGAAGCTGGACGTACTACCGAACGCGGACGACAACCAGTTACGCACAGTTCACCGTGGAGCGATTTGCCGGCTACTACGCCACCGCGTACAACAACGGGCAGCTCGCCCTGCCGTACGAGACTTACCCAGGGCGCGTACCGTACGACACCCTCGAGGCTTTATGGACGTTTCCAGGTGCCAAGCTGTTCGGTGGGTACCCGGCCCCGCCGCGGGTGTCTCCAGCGACAACGCATGGGATCGACCTGAAATTGCACGGTAACCCGGAGTACAACTCTCCGGGGGGGCTGGTCACGCCGTTCGTCGACTGGGGCACCCGCGGCGGCTTTGTGTTCCTTGCTCTGGCCGGTGGAACTCTTGGTGTTTTGTACCGCCGGTGCGTGGACGGAAACACGTTCGCGGTGGTGCTGTACCCGTCATTGACGACAGGACTTTTCGAGTTTCCCCGCTACGTCTACTGGTCACTCGGGCGCTTCACCCCCCCTCTGGTCGCCTTGTGCGTGCTTGGCTACATGCTCCGGAAGCGCAAGGACGATGCACCTGGTGAGGAGCCTCCGCAGCGTGTCGACGACCGGGTATCTGTCCATCAGGACGCGTGACGGCTCGGCAGGTCCAGGCTGAACCTCACTTCTCTCGGTCATCGGGCATGGCCTCCCGGACGGGGCCTGACCCTGAGTAGAGGTCCGCGAGCGGGAGGCTCAGCCACCCTTGGCGTCTGCCGCCCTCTGCAAGTCTCGCCCCGATTGCGTGTATTCGGTGATCTTGGGGCATATTAGTGGTACACGGACGTGTCGGACAGCCAAGGAGGGCGCGTGTTTTGTTTCGTCGTCAAGGTCAGCGGCTCGCTACTCGTTGCGACGGCGGCCACCGTAGGCGCGGCCACCAGCGCGTCAGCGGCACCGGCACAGGGCACCGTGGTCGTGGTGCACGGCTTGCGCGGCGTCGTCGCCGATGTCGGCGTTGACGGCGCAGTGGTCATGCGAGGCTTCTCACCCTCCCGGGTGTCTGACGAGCTCCCGCTGCCGGCCGGCCCCCACACCATCACTATTCAGCGCTCGGGTGCGGTCGCCGGCTCGACGCCTCTCGTCACCGAGCGAGTCAACGTGGCTGCCAACACCGAGACAGCGCTCGTCGCGGGGCTGTCCGAGACGGGGAGCCCCGTCCTGACCGCCTACAGCGACAAGCCGGGCAGCTTCAAGGTCAGCGGAGCCGGGATCGTGATCCGCAACGCGGCCTTCGCCCCGACATCGCTTCCGGTGCTGGACGGTCGAGCAGTGGCAGAGGCTATCGCAGCGTCGCATGAGGTCACACTTCCGACTCAGCCGGGCGACCACACCCTGTCGTTGAAGGCTGCGCAGGGCGGAGCATCTCTGATCAGCTCGCAGAAGGTTCCCGTCACGCCCGGGATGGCGACGGTGCTGTACCTGACGGGTTCCAGCAAGAACTCGACGCTCGGCTGGCTCGCGATGCCCGTGAAGCTGACGTCGACCCAGATGCAGCCGCACACGGTCAAGACCGGTAACAGCGGTCTGGCCGCCAAGCAGCCAGGTCTGTTCGCTCAGCTCAGCTCAGGATCCGCGCCTCTTGCCTGGCTCGGTGCTCTGGCCTTGACGGCGGTGTCGTGGATTGGCCTGAGAGTCAGGGCTCGCCGGCGCGCCTCGTCGGTATGAGACTAGCCCTCCGGCAGGTCGGGAGCCGACACCTGGGGGGAGATGGCATAAGGACATGGCGTCCCGCGCTCGTCCTGAGCCTGGCCGCCAGCCTCGCGGTGGCGGGGTGCGCGGGCACGTCGGCTTCCGCGCGGCCGCCGCTCGCCCAGCCGTCGCCCCCAGCGCCGGCCGTGGCGTCCAGCAATCCGGCTACGGGCCCGTTGCTGGACTCCCACCCCGCAGGGTTGCAGGACCTTCAGGCTGCCTCGCAGCACGTGCCGCTCACAGTCGAGATCCCCTCCCTGCACGTCTCAGCGCCCGTCACTGCTACGACAACTGACGTGGCAACCGGCGAGCTCGTCGTCCCGCCCGACCCCGCCACCGTCGTGTGGTGGGCCGGGGGAGCGCGTCCGGGCGACCCTGTCGGCACCGTTACCTTGGCGGGCCACGTCGACTACAACGGCGTAGCGGGTGCGCTGTTCACCTTGCGCTCGCTGCCCGTCGGCTCGGCAGTTACCGTCACCGGCGCGAACCGCCAGAAGCACCTGTACCGGGTGACAGCCCGGCGTCAGGTACGCAAGGCGTCGCTGGACCAGCTCAACGTGTTCACCACCGAAGGGCCCCCACAACTGGTGCTGCTGACCTGCGGAGGAGCCTTCGACAAGGAGCGACGGTCCTACGACGACAACGTCATCGTCGTGGCGCGGCCGGTGTAGGAACGCGCTCTCTGACGGCAGCGCCTACCGGTCCGTGGGGACGAGGCCGACCGCTGCCGGCGACCGCAGGTCGATGACCACGTGCTCCGGCCGAGCGAGCGGTGAGCCCGACGGCGGCACCAAAGAGTAGGTCCAGGCGGCGGCCGAGAAAGCATCGTCGACGGCGGCCGACATCGCGTCCTCGACGCTGACCGCCACCAACACCGCCGCGCCGGAGGCAACGGCGGTCGCCTGCGGCGACGAAGCGTTGACGGTAACGGCAGCGCGTCCGCGCCGCTTCTCAGCAGCGATTGTGCGCAGCACCCGAAGGCCATCGCTCACCGCGTTCAGGTTGCTGACGCCGTGCACGCGGTTCGCCTCGTACGAGGGGACCTCGACGACGCGGAGCTTGGCCTGCGCCACCCGCACGTTGATCAGCGTCTCGACCTCGAAGCCGTCGCCCCAGCGCATCTCGTCACTGGTCTCGCCCGGTGCGAGGTCGAGCGCCGGCAGGCAGTGCCGCCAGAAGGCGTTGTACCCGTAGCACAGGTCGGTGTAGGACGTCCGGTACAGGATGTTCACCACTGCGTTGAGGCCCCAGTTGCCCACCCGGCGGATGCGCGTGATGTCGTCGCTGCCGCCACCGGAGGCGAAGCGGGTCCCCTTCGCGAAGTCTGCGCCTTCCATCAGCGCGCGGACGTAGCGCGGGATCTCGCGGGGGTCCGCCGACCCGTCCGCGTCGAGCATGACGAGGATGTCGCCGGTGGCAGCGGCGAAGCCGCAGGCCATCGCGTTGCCCTTGCCGCGCCGGGTCTGGGTGAGGACGATCGCGCCCGGGCGCAGCGCCTTCGCCACGTCCAGCGAACCGTCGGTCGAGTGGCCATCGACCACAACGACCTCGTACGCGGCTGGGATGTGCTCGAGCACGAGCGGGAGGTTCAGGGCCTCGTTGCGGGTCGGGATGATGACCGACACGCGGGGTGACGAGATCGCCCCGCCGTTGCTGTGCAGCTGGTGTGACATCCAGGCCTCCGGACCGAGTCGGAGGGGTCCGGTTTCGCCACTGCTCGCTGCCGGCACTCGAGGCGACCATCTCGCCGGCAGGTCATCGCTACCCCGTCGCCATCAGGGGCTCTGACGTCGACGTTCATGACGCTAGGTAACCGCCAGGGCCGGCGCATCGCTCGTCCGGGTGAACGAGCACCAGTCGGCGGGACGGGCGATCAGCCGGGCGGGCGCCGTGACTAGGCCGGGCGGCCGTACCGGTGCCGGGTGACCCGTGGGACACGCTGCCTTGAGACGTCAGCCGTTCACGGTCCCCGTCCAACAAGCCCAACGGCTCCCGCATAAGACGCATAGGACAGTGTCCCGCAACTCACCGCCTAGGCAGTTCAGCTACACGGCACTAGTGCCGCACCACGTGGGCATTCGCGTTGGTTCAAGACTTTCCGATGGCGATGCCAGGCGGGTCAGGCTGAACGCGGACGGCGGAAGGTCGGCACCGCCCCGATGACCCCTGCTGAACGCGCGCGGCTGCCACACCTGTCTGCAGCGTCGACCCTTGTCGCGGGCTACTGTTTGGGCTGGCGTCCTCACGGGTGAGGTGGGCGGGTGTCCGCAACCGGCGTGAGCGTGAGCGGTAGCAGCCCTTCGGGCTGAGGTCGGCAGCTGGCAGGCACGCCGGCGCTGACGTCAGCTACCTTCCGGACGGCGGCGACTCGGCCTGCCTGCAAGCGCTGGCCGACGCGGCCGAGCGAACAACGCTGCCGGAGCCCTGCTCGCATCGGCGACCACGGCCGGGGAGCTTGAGGTGGCGCCGCGTCGTCGGCGAGGGCCTGACAGCAACGCCCTTCGTCCGAGGCAAGCAGGGCCTACCGCGCTCGACGCCGAGCTGCCCACCCCGGCCAGCGAGGTCATCAACGCCACGCCGGTGCAGGTCAACGGCGAGCAGCACGTGGCACACCCAGATTGCCACCCCTCGGCGCCGCACTGGTTCCCCGGCCAGCCCGGAACGGCTCCCGCCGCCTACTACCGCACTCCATTCTGGAAGAAGGCCCTCGCAGTGAGCGGCGAGGTTGTCCCTGAGGTGCTCGGCGACGCAGTCGGTGACCTGCTCGGCGGCGGATCAGGGTATGGCAGCGGCTACGGGAACCGGGACGACTACGGCGGCGGCGACAACGACGGCGGTGCCGGGCCGACCAGGCCACCCCAAGGACGAAACGAGGCTTTTTTCTGCAACCCCGCCCCAGTGAGTCCCGATAGCCGTTAGCCTTCGTCATGAGCATCGAGGCGGCAGCGCCATTTCAGCGTCAGATCGCCGGACCGTGTCGGCGCGGCTGTAATCACAAGGTAGGACGTGACGTATGGGTTTGCTGCAGCGCGGCGGGAGGCTGCTTCCCTTAGACGGGCTGCGTGCTCTGGCCTTCGGAGCCGTATTCGTACAGCATGCCTTCGGCGGACCGCTTACATGGAGTGGCGTTGACCTGTTCTTTGTGCTCAGCGGTTACTTGATTACGGGAATCCTGCTCAGGTCGATGGGTCGGCCGGGCTACTTCCGCAACTTTTACCTGCGTCGCACCTTCCGCATTTTTCCTGTGTACTACGCCGTTTGCTCCTAGCCGCACTCGCCCTGCCCGCGGCCGCCGCGATGGCCCCATGGTGCGCGGTATACCTCGGGAACGTGCACCGAGCCATATACGGGGACGGCCTCCCGCTGACGCCCCTGTGGTCGCTAGCTGTCGAGGAGCAATTCTATCTTCTCTGGCCGCTGGTCCTGTTGCGATGCCCACCTCACCTGCGGTGGCGGCTGGTGCTGGGTCTGCTGGCTGCCGCCCCGCTGTTTCGCGCCCTAACGACAATCTGGTGGGGACGGTATGCGCCTCAAGCGCTCCTCCCGTGCCGCGCCGACATCCTCGCTGCTGGCGCGGCATTAGCGGGTCGGGTGGCCGGGGGGAGTTTCACCCCCCGGCTCCCACGGAACCGTGCGTGACAGTCTCCCGTCACACGGCTCTTCTCATCCAGGCAGCAGG
>JAABUP010002770.1_pt1 | contig 32887 bp, 42 predicted proteins | sample 5559201 | NCBI WGS metagenome assembly JAABUP01 (sample SAMN10711887, study PRJNA513373) | rock metagenome | isolation source: Antarctica rocks | place: Antarctica
GAACGACAGGGTGGCCTGATTGGACCCGTTCGCTGTCACAAGTAAGCCCTGGAACGCCGCGAGCGTCCGCAGTTGCCACGCCAGACGGTCCGGTTGGCCGCGCACCCCACGCCGGGGATTCGGCTGGCTCAGCGTGATGTCATAGATGGGACGATGCGACCATGTAGCCATGCGTGACATCACCTCCCGGTTCTGACAGCGGCGCGCGGCACGCGCCGCGCTACGCCTTCCACGGCAACGTCAGTACCGTGCCTGGCGCAAGCGCGACATAGTCAAAGACCGCAGGATTAGCGGCGTAGATATCGTCCATGTAGGCGTATATGTCCGCATACCCCGCATCTCGGAGGAAGCGGGACGCGACATGGACAAGCGTATCCCCCGCCTGCCACACATAGCGATACCCGTCCATGTCGCCTCCATATCCAAAGGTGTGTTAGCGGGGGTACGGCGTAATAGCGAGTTGTGGGGCAGACACGCGCACAGCGGGCGCGTGGGTATCAGCGCCGTACTCAATGAACGTCAAATCATACTGCGCGTAGAGGTGCTTGTCGGCGGTGATGCGGTCGGTCATGCGCCGCAGGTAGCCGTGCTTGATACCGTTGAAGTGGGCGGGATACCCGAACATGATCTTCTTGTTAGGGCGTCCCACAATTGGCCGAAAGTATTCAAGCGCCCACAGGCCACCAGGACCGTCTAGTCCATCAATGCCTGTAAACCCTTGCATCGTGATGTGGCTGGGCTTCACGCCGAAGTCGAGCACGCCGTAGCCGTCCAGCGTCTGCACGTCTCCCTGGAGCGCTTCGCTCTCGTTGCTGTACGTCTGCGGGTTAATGCGGAATGTGTAGACGCGGCGGCCGTCGCTGAAGTACGCCTTCTTGGTGATGCGTTTGGCGCGCTCGACAAAATGGAACAGGCGCTGCGCGTCGGTCATCTCTGCCACACCGCACCTCACATTGACACGATAGGCAACAAGAAACCTCGCGCGGCACGGCCGGCGAGGTTGAATAGAGACAATGGAAGGTAGGTGGGTGGGTTGACTATGGGCGACGGATGCGCCCACTAGTCCGCTTAGTCGTCACTTTCGTCAGGGCAACCCTAAACCAACACGCACGGCAAAATGAGCGGTCATTGACGATCCCCTACTCAATTCCTATACTAAACTAAAATCGCATCACAGGTGAAGGGAGGGGAGTCAATGTACTTCCAAACGAGTGGCATAGCACGCGCCATTACAATTGGAGGGTTATTTACATGCTTGGTTATAACCAACCACGGGCGCTCACGTGCAAGCGGGGAGGCATTGCTTTTACCCCCTCGCTCCGTTTTTATGCTTCCTCCATCTCTAACAGGGACCCCGTATACTTTGTACGGATCGCAGGCATCTACCACATCTCATTTTTCAAGCGGGGATGCTTTGACAACGTATTGGTGGTCTGTGTTGCCAATTGGCATGAACAAGCCATCCTTGGGCAGCTTCAGTGTTACGGTGATGCGTAGTGCGGCGCTGGCAAGTGCCAGAAGCGCCAGTTTCAATTCTGACGCATCTCACGGATGCATCGGCAATGGTTCGGGGTGTAGCACTACTTCTCCTCCAAATACCCCCCTTCTTGGCAAACCAGGTGGCGGGTGGTTGCGTGGAGTATGCACTCAATCAGTGTATTGTGCATACGCAGGTGGAGCTACCTACCGTAATGTGTTTTTTGTGGTTGAGGTTGACTGCGAAGGGCCACACGCTGCAAGATGCACACAATGGACAGATCGCTTAATCCGCCTCTTGGTTGGACACCTGGAATCTTACGCAGGCGTGCCAGACACGACGGCAAACGAGCCACCGGCACGGCAGCCAACCATCAACCGCCCCGTAGAACCAGCACCACTTCTACCACCGTCATCACTGTTCTATTTTAGTGGCCTCGGGCACTATAACGGCGGGGTGTACTCCCACACAAGTCAAGGCATACGCGTTGACGATTGGACACTTAAACCATCAATTTTTACAGGCAATGTAGGTGCAACGTATCATATTTTCTTCTATCGCAACAACAAAGACGCCTTAGTAGCAAATCAGTCTATAAAAACGCAACTGATGAACGCCCTTTCGGCTGTAACCCTTCAGCAAATCGATCTACATCGCACCGAATTGAACATTGCAGACCTCCATGCGTGGATGTTCATTACGCCCAACATCCACTGTGACACAAACGGTGGCTTTGTTTTTCGCAACATTGTTGTGCTTATGGGGGTTAACTCTCAAGATAATGTAGATACATGCACTAGTAAGGTGCAGTGGGCCGCCGACACAGAAGCACGCATCTTGAACGCCGCTTCAGATTACGGCCTTACCCACTAAAATCACACATGGCCCTTGCCGGTTTCGGCGTCATCCCCACTACCGCTACGTGGACGCCCTTCACCGCTTAGGTTGTTGAGGTACTCGTTCAACCATTGAGGCGTTGTCATGACGATGCGTGGACTATAACGGCGTACGCGTAACTTGCCTCTGAGCGCAGCCATACGCAACGCGCTAGGTGATGCATACCCAGCACGCCGTGCGGCCTCAGCTAGCGTTATGTAATCTTCTTCGTCTGCCACTATAGGCGCATACAGCACTGCAACCGACATGCAAGCCTATTCCCCCTCCACCTATTATATTAGTATTGACGATAGCGTAACAACATGCTATCCTCAAAGCGGGTGGGTAATGGCTCGCCTAAACAGAAACCCGCATGTCACCTCCGGTCAAAGATGAGACATACGGGCCACCCCAGCAAAGGAGTGTTCGTCATGAGTATAGCAGACAGAAGCGACCATCTGCGCGTCATTGCCGCCCCCGACTTCCCGTGTACCGAACATGAGGCGTTCGGCGTCGAGATGATGGGCTTGGTGAAAGAACTCAGCTTTGCCGAGCCGGGATGGGTCACAGACATTATGGACACGGCTCCCCATCACAAAAAGGCGGTCGCTGTATTCGCCCTCACCCTTGTCATCCTGAACGCCGACGCCATCGAAGCCAACATGCGGGCGCTGTACACGCCGGGGTTGTCCGTCGTTGCGAGTGGCCGTCCGGCGACGGTTCCGGCCTGTTAGGAGGCCAGACCATGGATACCATGACGGGGGCGCGGCCACGCGCCCCCCACGGGCACGACTACAGCGTGCAGACGTTCGGCATCGCATCCCACGACCCACTGCCGCCGCTGAATGACGGCTTGTGGGAGGTATACGGGTTCGACATCATCGCGCCGCGCACGTACAGCAGCAGCCTACACACAGGCGTTGCGTGCATTACCGTCGATAGCCCCGCCGGCGCGGGTCGGAAGGAGTAGCCATCGTGAACGGCCCAACCGTCGCAACCCCTCCACCGGATCGCCGAGGGTGGGACATCATCCAGTCCGGCGAAATCGTCGCTGCGGAAGCCCCGTGGTGGCGGGATGACCCGTACTGGAAGGGGCAGGAATTGACCGACAATCAGACATGGCAGACACACAGCACAACGATGACGACGCTGACGTTCCTGCGCAAGGAGGCGTAGGATACATATTCGTTTACCGGACCGCAGCGCAAGTTGCGGTCCGGTATATGTAACGCTAAAGCGGCGCGTTTGTGGGAGGGTGATTAGGATGGTAAGCGTGTGGACATATCAACTCAGGGATCGGTTCACAAACGAAATAAGGTATGTGGGCAAGACTGACAATCCAGTAAGGCGACTTAAGCAACATTGTCGACCATCTAAAAATCTCCACAAATGGCGTTGGGTCAAAGAACACATCGCTAAAGGTGATATCCCTGCGATGGAGTTGTTGAACGAATGGCCTGATGGCAATCAAGCAAATGCCGACGAGATGAGGCTGATCGCTGAGTATCGGACTCTCAACTATCCACTAACCAATCTCACCGATGGGGGTGATGGGGCAAGGGGAATTAATCTCTCACCAGAACGTCGCGTCAAAGTTGGTGACGTGAATAAAGGGCGCAAGCACACAGAAGAAGCGCGTCGTCATATGAAAGAGGCTAGTGAGCGTGAGAAACTTAAGCCTGGGTATTACGAGCGAAAACATGAGGCAATGAAGCTAGCATGGGCTCGACACCGCGCTAGGTTCATGAGGGCGGCCGAGTTAAGGCGTAACAATACTGATGTAGAGCGGAAACGCCTTGCCGCGCTATCTCTAAAACACGGCGACCCAGAGTATCAAGCGCGACGGTTGGATGCTCTACGCCACAAGCTATTGGGCGTCCCGCGTACGGTTGACGTGAAAAGAAGGGTGAGCATTTCGCTACGCGAGTCGCGTTTATATGCTGAGAAGATGGTCGAATTGCGGCGCGACTCCGCATGGGAAGCGAAGCGGGTTGAAGGTTTGCGCAATTTCTATAACAGCGATAGTGGTCGCGCTCTGCAAAGCGAGTTGTCGAAGCGGCGATGGGCGAAAGTGCGAAACGGCGAAAAACCATCTCATAGCGATGAGCAAAGGGCTAAGTTGTCGGTAGCGCAAAGCGCTTTGTGGGCCGACCCTGCGTATCGGGCAAAATGGAGTGCCGCAAAGAAGGCGGCAGTTGAAAGGAAGCGACAGGAGCGATTGGGGGCGCCACAACAACTCTCCTTATTCTAACCTCTTGACGCTGCCTAGCCTTCCCCTCTACAATAGCGTGCGAAGGGGGGACACCTTATGCATCGCTTCGTTGCTGTCGGTTTGCTTTTGCTATCTTCGCAGTCTCCACATGTAAATCGGTCGGATGTGTCCTTATGGGCGCACGATGTAGCCGCTATTATCGCGCCGTGCAATCGAGACTTTCTGACCATGAACAAGGCATTGCGGAGCTTTCGGAGCGTCCGTAATGCGCGCGCTGTATTTCACGCAGCCGACCTTGCCGCGCCAGCAGCTCACCGAGCGTTAGCAAGTTGTTCAATCGCTTTCGTGACGCTGGACCCGCCTTTTATGTCCGAATCTCCCAGTGACCAGAAAGCCATCCATGGTGATGCTCGCATTTTATCTGTTACCAGCTTAATGAGCTATGCAATGAGGGACATCGCTAGAGCGGCACAAGACATCGTAGCGATTTCAGCCAACCACACATCACTTGCTCCGCTTGACGACATTCCACAACGGATGGACGCAGCAACCCGCGAAAGCGATCAGGCAACAGCGCAAGTTCAAGTCATCGTAAACAGCTATTTATGAACCAATGCCAACTTAACGTAAATGCCCCGGTAATGTCGGGATACCCGGCGCAGGCGGCGTGTTGTCCGTCGGGCCATACGATTGATGGGCGATAGGCTTCCGCCCGGGGTTGATGGTGTGCGTGATGGTGTGCGTCTGCGGCTTGACCTGCCCCGTGCCGGCCGGCTTCCCATCGGGATGTGTCAGCGTGACGGTTCCACCAATCTGGATTTCGACCTTCTGCGCGGCGTTAAAGGTGTCGTGCCCGTACTGCTGCGCGTCGGGGCCACCCCCGTTATAGGCCGCAAGGGTGCGCTCCCAATTGTGTGCGCCGCGCTTGGGGTCGTCATAGATGTCACGCAGGTAGGTGTCGGATGCCGTGATGGCGCGCTGGGGGTCCATGGCGTACTGCTTGGCCTGCGCGACCGACGACGCGCCCAGGTAGCGCATGGCGTTGCGCTGGTTGTCCGCGTTCGAGAAGTCCCACTGAGCGATACCATAGCCATGGTCCCCGTGTCCCTGCACGTTCTTGAAGTCGGTTTCGCGCGCGAGCAGAGCCAGCGACACGCCGATGGGGACATGCGTGTACTGCGCGGCGCCCGCCACCATGCCCGTCACCTGCGGCGTCGCGTAGTCCGTCGACCCGCGCGTGTTGTCCACGGGGATGGCGTGCGGCGTGACGTAGCGCGGATCGACCCAGCGGGTATCGGCCCCATAGCCACTCACGTAGCCCGGCACCGTCTTGGTGTGCCCGTCGGGTGTCTCGTACGGCTTGGCGTTTTCTTTAGAAAACGGGTCGCGCGGCAAGCGCGCCGGAAAGCCGCCCTCGACGGCCGCGCCAGGGAAAGCCTCGGCGCGGCGCTGACCGGGGTGCGCGGTTTGCCACTGCTTGACCTCGGCGGCGCTTGCGCTTGCGCCCAGGGCATCGGCCCCACGAATGAACGCCGCCGCCGCGCGCTCGGCGTCGATGGCTAATTTGTCGCCCGCCGATATGATACGGTTCGAGACATCAACACCTTTGTTCGTGAGATCCGTGCCCGTTTCGGGATGCGCTTTCTCCTTCGTTTGGAGCGAGGCGTAATAGTCCTCAGCCGCCTTGGGGCCTTGCGACACGAGGCGCTGCACGACGGCCGCCGCGTCCGGCCCCTTGAGGCTGGAGAGGTCAAGGCCGGCTGTCTGGAGCGCCTGCTCGGCCACGTCCGTCCCATACGCGCCACGGTCGAACCGCTTGGCAACGCCGGCGTAGGCATCCCACAGCGCGGCGGGATTTTTTTGTGCAGCGAGGAACTGGGGTTCCGTCATACCAAGTATGGCACTCATTTGGATGGCCTGGCTACCCTGCGCGCCGATGGCCGGGGCCAGCGCCTGCCCGACGTTTAGCTCGGGACCGGCAAGGGCCTGCGTCGCCGCCAGGGATGTGACGCCGATAGCTCCCAAACCCGCCGTCTGATTCAATTCCTTCAGCGCGGCCGTAACGCGCGAGAGGCTAACTCCAGTGAGGCGTGACGCCTGATCCATCTCGGCGTAGGTATCGCTGATTTGGCTCCCACTGAAGCCGGCGCGGGCGTACTGACCCGAGAGTTGCGTGGTCGCGCCGAGGTCCATGCCGCCGACGCGGGCAAGGGCCATGGACGCTGAGAGCGTCCCGCCCAGTTGGCTGCTGTCCACGCCCGCGTCACCTAACTGGCGCGCTGCGGCGACGCTCTCCTTCTCGTGGTACAGGTAGCCCCAACCGGTTTGCTGCGCGGTCGTCAACTCAGACGATGGTGTGGCGCCCCCTCGGCTACCGACGCCGCCCGCTAAGGTTTGCTCCTCAGCGAAATAATGACTCGATTGCGCATTGATGCCTAGGCCGACGCCGACCGCAGCCAACATCCCCGCGACCGGCGCGAACAACTCACCCAGGGCTCCGGCGACGGGACGCGCCAGACCAGACACAACATCGCCGGCCGCGCCCATGCCGGCCGCGTCAAAGGCCCCACGCGTCAGACCAGCGGCCACGCTACCGCCTGAGCGAGTCAACGCGGACGCCATCTTATCAGCGAACGTGGTGGCGGTCCGGTCTGTGTCCTGTGCGGTCGTGCCCCCGCCCAATGCAAAAGGCGACGTATTCCCTGCGCCTATCCCCCCTGTCGTCGTTGATGACCGTCCCTGCGCCTGCGTGGTCGCAGACGACGCCTGCTGCTGCTGAGCAAGCCAGGCGCTAAACGTCCGATATACGTCAGCCGGCGCCGACGATTGCGCGCCTTGCGCGCCCGGCGCCGGCTGTGCCGGTTGCGCCAATGGGGCAGGTTGCACCAATGGGGCTGGCTGTGCCGACTGTGCCAATGGGGCTGGTTGTACCCCTGTCGGCACGGACTCAGGGGCAGGGGCGGTGGTCGCCTGCGCGAACTGATCAATGTGGCTGCTAATCGTCGCGCGCCTATCTTCGGCGCCCATGACGGCTTGATGGAGCGCCGGTGAGAGTGCCCACACGTCCTCGGGCGTGCGCGTTGCGAGCTGCGTGCGCACGTCGTCGTAGTCATCGGCCTTGAGCGGTTTCCTGCTCGGGTTAGACAGATCACTGGGGCCAGGCATCTTCAAGGCGTTGAACAGGCGTGTCGCCTGTGTCTCGCGCTTCTGGAGGTCAGGGTCCAGCGCCTCGGCGTCGCCGCGCAACCGGGTCAACGCCTCGGGCGCCAGACCGCTTGTCGGGGACGCGGGTGCGGGACCGCCTCCTATCGCAGGAGGGGATGGGGGCGCCGTCGTCGGTTGCGTGAACGTTGCAGGCCATGCTGCCCCTACTGCGGGGGGTGTGGGCGCTCCTGGCGCTGATGTCGCCGTGGATGAGGGGGGTGGCGTTGGGGGCGCGCTCTCCGACCATGCGCCATACGCTTGATAGAATGCGCCGCCTGATAGAGTAGTGGCGTCTGGCCGCGCCTGCACGAAGTCGCGCAGTCGGGCGTCAATGGCGTCCTGGCGCGCGGCAATCCCCGCCTGAATGCGCGCCATCTCGGGGTTCTGCTGAGCATACAGGTCGGGCGCGTACTGACTGGTGCGCTGCTCAACCTCATCGTAGGAGCGAGCGGGACGCTGCTTCCCCTCAAGGGTCTGATTGAAGACCTCTGTGCCATGCTGCTTCAGTTCAAGCAGCGTGTCGTCGAGGGACTGGGCATCCTCACGCAGCGCGCCGATGTTAGCGCGAGCCTGGTCAGTGTCAACGGTGAGAGGGATGGAGACCTCATCGTCGTTCTCGTTCATCCCCGCGCACCCCTTTGTCTACGTGGCCTTTCATAACCGCAACGGCCATGACCAACGTGACGCGCTACCGGCGTGTCACGGCCTGCCACGCGCGCTCATCCAACCCATCCATGTCTATGTCATCGCCATCACTGCCGTCATCCACGCTGCCCCAGAGATGAGGCGGCAAGGTCGGCGGCGCGTCAATCCAGAGGGGATCGCTGGCGAAAAACTCCTCTTCGGCGTCTTCCTCGGCCCGCGCCGCCTCGGCGGGCGTTGGCGGTGGCTTGAGAGCCTCGAACGCGCCCTGCGGGTTGTGCTGGATGGCCCACGCCACGAGACGCTCCTCGTGGCGCTCCTCGTGGCGCTCCTCCTCGTCCCACTCCTCATTGAGCGTGACGTAGGCCCACTCGTCTGGGGTTAGCAGGCGGCCGGGGCCACCAAAGAAGGTGCTATCGCGGAGTCGCCTCCACTCAGCCCTCTTCAGTGGCCGCCTGAGTTTGGGTCGCGCGCCCGGTCCCGACGCTTGACGGCCGGCTGCAATTCGGCCCAGGCATAGGACGCAAAAATAGCGTCGATGAACGGGCCAGGGTGCGTGTCGAGCCACTCCATGCGGCGCTCGAACTCGTCCTGCTCGTCCTCGCCCCCCCGCCGCACGGGGCGACCGTTAATCGCGCGCAAGGCCATGGCGATACGAATCGTCTTGGCCGCCTTGGGTTGCAAGATGGGCGGGACGCGTTGCAGGCGGAGCGTGAGCTTGTCTTCTTCCTGCTTGTTGAGGATATGCCACGTCACGTCCCATCCCTGGTCGCCGTACTCAACGATGGCCTCAATGGGCGTGATCGTGCCCCACTCCGGCAAGGGAATACCGCCACCCTCGCCCTCGCCCTCACCGTCACGCGGCGGCGCATCCTGTGCATCGAGCGACGTATCAGCCATAACCACGCGCCACCACCTTTTACGACGTGGCACAGACGAGTCTACACCCGTCTGTGTCCCGTTCCCAACCTACACCACGTCACCTATGGCTAACGACTAGTTGCCGAGCAAGCCCTTCGGGACGTTGCGGCCTTGCTTGCCGTCGTCACCGAAGGCGTAGCCACGGGATATCGCGGTCATACTCTCGGTTAAGAGCCCTGTTGGGCTTTCGCCACCCCAGGAATAATTTGAAATCCCGCAATCGGAGTAGTGCCACGTTGCATCTTCGCGTGTCTGGTAGCCACCCTTTGGGTCCATAATGGCCTGGTAGAGATAGTGGTAGCGCATGACGAAGGGCAGGTCGCGGAAGTCCACGTCCTGCACGCCAGGATACTCGTTGCGCACCATTTCGGGGAGGTCCGACCCACGCTGCATCTGACGGCGCAGGGTGATGGTGAACTGGCGCGCGCCGACCACGACTTCCTGAAAGTCACTGCCGCCTTCGGGTTCCAGGTGGACGCCGTTCGCCTCGGCGTTGTTGAACATCTGCCAGCCGCCGAGCAACTGCCCTCCGAGGTAGAGTTGGCAATAGCGGGCGTGGCGTTTGCGTGTTCGGTTATTATCACGCATGTACGAGTGAATATCCTGCGAGAGGACAGGTCGGCTTGTCACAGGCATGGGTTGAAACTCCCAGCAGTGTTAAGGTCCCACGACCGCCCTGCGTCTCTCCATGGACACGCGCGGGGTGGTAGGACAGCGGTAGGACAAAAAAGTGCAAACAGGCGTGCGTGCGCACGCACACACGTGTAGGCGTGTGCGTGCGCCTATGGAACTGAGCTAGAAGCCGACGATGGGGGTGATGTCAATCTCGCCGTAGGGGAACGGGTAGAGCAGGTTGACCGCGGCCTGGGGGCGGCCCGTCGCCGGGTCGATGGACAACTGGATACCGCCGGGGCCAAGTCCGTTCGTCGTGTCACCCATCTGGGCCACGGCGGTATTGAGCGCATAGGTGATATCGGCCACGTCACTGCTGCTGTCGAGGCGCGCCTGCCCGCTGAACGGATCGACCGCCTGGTACAGCCCGTACTCCACGGCATTGTCTACATCGCGCATTGACACCTGGTAAAAGATGTTGACGTTGTTGGAGCCAGCCGGGTACTCGGGCGTGGTCGTGATGTTGTCACGGATCGTGATGGGGCCGTTTGCGGCCGTTTGTCGCAACACCGTGAGTCCGGCCGCGCCCAGCGCATCCATTTGTGAAGGCGACAGGGGGCCGGTGACGCCCGTGTTGCCAAAACCCGTGAAACCGTTCAGGGGCTGGTTCTTGTTGCACGTCACGCGACGCGGGCCGGATGCCTTGAGCGCCACGAGCGCCGCCGCCTCGTAGAAGCCAGCGTAGGTGTCACCCGCGCCCGTCACCGGGTTAGCCATGAAGGCGAGGTCGTGTCCCACGCATTGCAGGCGGTCGGACAGGAACGGCGTCGTGTACGAGCCCGCCAGCGTCGTGTAGGGCGTGCCGGTGGCCGCGCCAAGGCCGAAAAAGCGATAATTGTTCGCGCCAATGGCCGCCGACAGGTGCGCTAGCACCGTGGGCGCGATGGCGGCGGCGTCGAACGCCGCCCAGCCATAATCGGCGCGGTAGGCCAGGCTCTGCTGCATCAGGGACGCGATGGTCGGATCGCTCGCGGTCGCGCCCTTGCCGTCCAAGCCGCCCGTGAACGCTGTGCCGGGGGCCGCGACCGCAACGCCTGGATACGCGGTCGCGCTGTTGACGGCCGAAACGGTGACGACCGACGAGGGATTGGCGACGGGTTGCGCGCCTGCGATACGGTCAGCGATAGCCTGCCACGACGAGAGGTCTCCCTGCGCGCTTGTGATGGCAAAGACGGGCGCGTTGGCCGCCAAGGTATCCACGACGATCACGGAGGTAATGGCGCTGGTGGCGCCGCCCACGGTCGTCTGCACCGCTAGCGCGTTGCCGCGTGAGCCGGCGTACGCGCCAATGCCCTGTAGCGTCAGGCCACCGAGAGTGGCCGAAGCGCGGGTAACGCCGACGCGGCAGCCGACGATGTTGATGGGCGAGCTGCGGCGCGTTTGCGCCTGGCTCCCCAACACCTGGATGCCCAGCGGGCCGGTATAGCCAAGGGACAGGGGCGACGAGGCGAGACCATAGACCTGTTGTGCCTGCTGAGGAGACAGGTTGGGAATCGGCACGTCCGGGCCTTGCGGCGCGGTGAAGTAGGCGGCGACGCTATTGGCTGCGTTGCCGGCGGTGAGTTGTGTCGCCACCTGCGTCGGGTTAACGACCGTCTTGGATGGAGCGTACGGGGGCATGGCGTGAACCTCCATCCCGTCGCGTGACACGAGGTGACGCAACAGGGTGGCTAAGGGCCACGCCCACGCGTGACCAGAGAACGGAGGGGGAACGAACAGGACCGACGATGCGGAACAGCAACGGCAGCGGCAGCGCGCGCGTCAGCGCGCGCGTCAGCGCGCGCGTCAGCGCCGCACCCAGGGCATCATGGGATGATGGTGCGTGTGACGCTGGCGACCGAGGGAACAGGCGCGAGCGCGCCAGGGAGATACATGGGCGCGCCCCCCTGCCCCTGCGTGGCGGGCAGCGCCGTTACAGCCAATGCAGGGCGCGGGTAGGGCGACAGGGGCGCGTACCACGCGCACGCGATGTCGGCCACCAGCGTCACCGTGCCGCGATAGATCTGGCCGTAGGGGCGATCATCCGACAGGCGCGGTTCCGGCGCCTGATCGGCGGCAAAGCGTTTGGACACAATGCCGGCGTCGTCCAGTTTGTGCAAAACAATGGCGGTCTGTGTGGCGCCCGAGGGCAGCACGGCGTACGCGGTCTGCATGCTCCAGCGCAGGTAGCTCATCAGGTATGTGCGCTGGGCCTGGTCGAGCGCCGCTATCTCGAACACGATCTGCGAGTCGGTCGCTTCCTCGCCGAACGTGGCGTATCCACCAGGCGTGCGGTCGATGGCGACGATGTTGTCGCCCGAATTGATCGGTTGCGGCCCCAGGCGCACCTGCACCGCTACCTGTGGATACTGCGCCTCTTCATCGGCCAGGATAGACGCCACGCGCACCGTCAACGGGGCGCCCGTGGCGTCTACGAGAGGTGCGAAGAGGGGTTGAATGATGGCGCACACGTTGCGCACGGCGTCGTCACCAAAGCCTGCAATGGTCTGGATAGGCGACGCTGTGTAGGCATAGGCCGACGACTCCGGGGGCGCGGACGACTGCGACATGGGCGCCCCCTATCCCTGCGGCTCGTCACGTCGTGGCGACTTAAAGGTCGGCGGCGAAAGCGTACGCCCCGAAATAAGCGCGCATCTCGCGCACGCGGGGCGACGCCCACGCGCGGGCCGCGAAGTCATTCGCCGCCCGGCCTTTTGTCATGTCCGGCGCCGGCGCCGATGCCTGTGCCGTTGTCTGCGAGTGGACGCGCGCGCCCTGACGACGCGAGGACGAGGATGAGGCGCGCACCCCTCGTGTCGTCGTGCGCGCTATTGTACGTGGGGACGCTCCCGTGCGCACGAACTCACCGTCATAGACCATGCGCAACTCGCCCATCAGATGGCCGGTCGGCACGAAGCGCACGCTTAGTTGCAAGAGCCCCGTGCGGCGCGGGGCCTGCGCCTGTGTTTCTTCGGCCCACGCCTCGCCCACGGCCAGCAAAGCGGCGTCGGCGCCCTGATCCAGGCGTTCCAGCAGACGCGCGACAGCCTCACTCAGACTCCCGTGTGACGCCACGAATGTGTACCTTTCAAGGACGGGAGCCCACGTGCTTTAGGCGTGGGAGAAGGTCAACCGATGGACGGCGTGGCTATCGCCGCGCCTGGACGCGCGGACGCGGCCGATGGGGGCGGGGGCGTCACGACGCTGGCCGTCGCCGTCGCCGTATCAGCAATGATCGTCGCCGCCTCCTTGGCGGCTTTGGCCGTGCCCGCGCTGGGGTCAGTGTAGCCCGCGCGCCGCAACTCATCGGCCTCCTCCTGCGAGTCTGCCGTGACCGTGCCATCCGCTCCCGTCAGGTAGTAGCGGCCTGAGCGCACGGTATAGGATGCGTGATAGTCCGGCGCCCGCAGCACGAGCGCGTTGTCTGTTTTTGTCGTGGTCGTCGTTGCCATAGCGTCGGGTCCTCTCTCTGCTGTGGATCGTGCGGGGGTCGCATGCGTGGGGCATTAAGTCCATGTGCCGGGCACAGGGCCACTCAGGTCTGGCACGGCCAGCCGATAGATGATGTCCGCTGGATCGCGCATCTCAACAGCGCAGTGGTGCATCACGACCTGCCCGCCCAGCGTCTGCGGATCGTCCACGTCGGCGACCACGAAGCGCGTCGTCACCGTGGACGGCGGTATCACGCGGACCACCACATCGTCTTTTTTTACGTCATGGTCGCCGGGAGCGAGATAGAGTCGATCCTCGCTGTATTGCACGATGCCGTCATCCGTCTGCTGCGTCCGATTCTCGTTCTGTACCACGACCGCCTCAATCGGGATGGGGTTCAGGTAGCCCCCCTGTTGCGGGATTGTGACCGTCGCTGGGATGATGAAGCCTGTTCCAAAGCACGTCGGGTCGTTCGGACGCGTCACCTCGTGCCGGTCGGGGTCCCAACACGTCGGGCACGGCACAGCGCGCTGTCCTGTCGCGGGGTCAATCGTCGTGGCCGTGATACGCACCGCCAGCCAGCAGCGTTGCGGCCCCGCCATCATGCGGACGCGATACAGCAGAGAGTCCCTGGCGAGCGTATAGGGGTTGAAGGACCCCATGCCCATCACTGGCTGCATCGCCCCCCCCATGCCCGCTCAGTGGCTTCCAGGGCATAGCGCGCCCGTTGTGTCCGACACAGGGTGTCCGCTGCGCTGCGTTAGCCCGCTGTTTCCCGCTGAAATTCGTCCCAAATGATGCGGCCAGCCGCAGTAGGTCCTGTGTTTTGAGGGGAATACGATTCCGCCGGATATAGATTTGCCTTCTCGAACCACACTTGCGCCTGCTTACTCAGAGCGGCGGCGCGGGCGGCCCAGTCAATGTTGCCGCCGCCACCAAGTTTGATGTCCTGGGACACCAACGCCGCGTTATTCGCCGCCACGGACAGCGCCTCGTAGGTGGCCCAGTCAAGGTTGCCCATGTTGTTTTGCAGGAACAGGGCGTACTCTTGGTCCGAAAACAGCACGGAGCGCTGGTCAAGGGCGCCCGTCACATTAGAGAAGTTTGTGTCAGAGAGACGCAAACGGAGCTGGTAGATAGGCGCGAGCGGGCCGGTCGTCGTGGGGTCGTACGAGTAACTTGCTTGGTAAGGCACGGCGCGCTACCTCCCCTCTCGGCTACCCGCCGTGCCGCATCTGTTGCCGGCGTAGGTCGGCGTCGCGCTCGGCTTTCGTAGCCCACTGAGGCGACCAGCCGCTAAAGTATTTGCGTGCTTCCGTGATGCGTCCGGTGGCCTCATATTCGGCCACGCGCCCGCCCTGGGCGATGGCTTTTTCCAGGATGCCGTTGGTTACGTTAAACGCGCCTTGCATCCCCAGGTCGCGCCGCACCGCGTCAAGGGATGCGCCTGCTTCACGCCGCCGGTAGGCTTCTCCTAAAATCTGCTCACCCGACCCGTGGATGAGGTCCGACTCCAAACTGTCGAGCAGCGGGGAGTCCATCGCGTCGTACGAGGGCGTGTCGGCGGGCTCCCAGGCGATGTCAGACGCGGCAGGACCAAAGTCAGGAACAGCAGGCATTGGGCTATGCTCTCACTTACTTGTCATAGTATCTAAAGTGGGGTATAATAGATACATGAGGAGGGAAGACATGGAAGACGACCGGCCTATTAGCGTCCGCCTGACCGCCGATCTTAAACGGGGCTTACGAAAGGAGGCAGAGCGAAATCACCGCTCAATGAACGGTGAGATCAACGTCGCTATCTTGGAGCATCTGGCACGCGCCACCGTCAAGCGCGCCACGGGGAGAGAGGACTAGACAGAACGACGCCGCCACAAGATGAGGACCTTGTAGCGGCGTCTAGGACACACGAAAGGATGTTTTCGCATGACCGTAGCCGCAGTATACGCGCATCCTGTGACGGATGACGAGTTCACCGCGCTCTTTCCCGTGACCCGCGATATCGATTTGATGGTGATGCTTGGTGTCACCAAGTCCGTTGTTCGTCGTCGCGCTGAACGCCTTGGGTTGTCCAAGGACCCGGCCCATGTCTCGCACGTTAAGAGCGAAGCCCATCGCGGCGATAAACACTACGCCTGGAAAGGACCGGAGCGGCAAGAGGAACGTGAGCACCTGCGTATCACGCCAGAGTACAAGGAGTGGCGTCGCGCCGTCTTAGAGCGCGACGCCTATACCTGCGCCTGGTGCGGGTACGAGGGCACGACGCACACGATGCATGCCCATCACATCAAGGCATGGGCTGAGTACGTCGAGTTGCGCACCGTTATCAGCAATGGTGTGGCTTTGTGCCGCAATTGTCACGCCGACTATCACGGCCTGACCATTCGGCGGCGAGAGCGCATCCCCTGTAGGTGTGGCTGTGAAACCATTATCGACACCATCGACAAGTGGGGCTATCGCCGCCAGTATGTCAAAGGTCACCAGCACAAGGGGAAACGCTTCACGGACGAACACCGTGCCGCGCTATCTGTCGCTCGACGCAATAGTCCGCGCGGTCCATTAAGCGATGAGCACAAAGCCAAGGTCGGCGCCGCGAACAGGGGCAAGAAGCGCACGCCTGAGTATTGCGCAGCTCATAGTGAACGCAAGAAAGGATGGCAACCATCTGACGAAACACGCGCCCGCATGTCCGCAACCCATCTCGCCATGGGCAAGAAAGAATGGACAAACGACGCCATGACGAAAGAAGAGTTTATCGCCCTTTACCCAACCATGACGAATGTGGAACTCGCCAGGCGCTGCCACTTTAGCTCCAGTGCTATTTCCTGGTGGGCGCACCGCTTGAACCTGCCGGGCAAGCCACGCGGATGCCCGCCCCGCGTGGCCCCTTAAAGCTAATCGGCGTAACTGTCGCATAGTTAGTATAGGTTACAGTAATCTATACTAACTATGCGCCCGCGAACTTAATCGCGGAATAGTACTTATAACCATTCATTGCTAGTGCGAACGAAAATCCCATGAGTATGTCATCATGAGTCAAGAGGTACTCATCGGCGCTGCCGCCGTTGATGCCCTGGCGCTGCGGGATATTGCGCCACAGGGTGGGGCGCAGGCCCTTGCCGCGCTGCGTAATGTACATCAGGGGGCCGGCGTCGGCGCGCGGCAGGATGTAGTACGCGGTCGGGTTGGTCAGATAGCGCTCCAGGACCAGTTGCAGGATGGGCTGCAAGATGGTCTGTCGCAGCGGGCTCTCGTTGCCGAGCGTCGTAATGGGGTTGGCTGTGCCGGCGGCAATCAGCACCGTGCTGTTGAGGATCTGTGCGGCCTGCTGCGCGAGGCTAGCGGGCACGACCAAATACTTGGCCGGCTCGTTCATCGGCACGCCCGACGGGTTGAGGTCGGGGTCGCCCGTGAAGGAGTTGACGGCGGCGAGGCCCGCCTGGATGTTGTTGGGGGAGAGCGCCGAGGCGGCGCCGGAGATGAGGTTGCCGGTGAGGCCACCCATCTGGGCGCTGGCGCGCGAGGCCGAGAAAATGGGCAGACCGTCATAGGTCAGGGGGTTGCCTTCCAACCCGCTGCGCACCACGATTTTGTTGATGGTCCTATCAACGGCGTTGGTCATGCGGGTGGGCATCGAGTTCAGGAACTGGAGGTCGTCGTTCTCGATGACCTGGAAGGGCAGCGAGATGTAGCGGCCCCACTTCTTCAGGGAGAACTGCAAGGTCTTGTCCGAGAGCGCGGAATCGCGGTAATCCGACTCCTGGAAGATTTGCAGCGCGTCTTCCATCTGGGCCGGGAAGACGATGGTATTGACCTTGTAGTTGATGACCTGCTCTTCGTGCGCGTAGGTCTTGAAGGCCGGCTCGTACTGCTTGAACCACTCATCCAGGCGGCGGTACATCAGGTTGGACATTAGGCCGGGCAGGTCACTCGTGGACGCGGACTCACGAACCACGGCGGCGTCAATCGGGTTGCCGTTGGCGTCGTGCGCGGTGGTCTCGCGGATGACGCTGGACTGATGGTCATAGTCAATCGGCGAGAGACCCTGCGACTCGCGGGCGCGGCCTAGGGCGATACCGAACTCCTTGAGTGGCATGGACCCCAGGCGCGTCAAATCGACGCCAGGGATGGCCGGGAAGGCGGGGACGGTGTTGGTGGCAGTAGCCATTGCTGTCGTTCCTCTAGTGGTGTTACGGCCGCACCACAAAAGAGGAGCGGCAGGGGAAGGGTGAAACGCGAGAGATAGACGGAAAGCGATAGACAGAGGGCGCGCAGCGGACGCGCGCGCGCTGTATGGACGCGACTGCGGGGGCTACTGGGGGGCAAGCTCAACGAAGGCGGCGGTCGTCAGACCATACGCCTGAGCGGCGCCGGTGGTGGTGCCGATGAGCGTGTTGCCCGTGGCGGTCGCCGTCAGCGTCGAGGGGTAAGCCGTCGAATAGTAGTTGGGGCCGAACGCCTGCACGGTCGAACCGTTGGCAATCGTGGTCCCCGTGGCGTACAGGGGCGTGCCTGCCGCCGTGCCCGCGGGCACGGGCAGCAGCACTTCGCCATGCTCAATCAGGACGGTCGTCCCGCCAATCGCGCACGTCAAGACGGATGTGCCAATTTTGTTGAGTTCTTTCGCCAACTCGTTGGACACATGCGCGCCGGCCGCAGCCGGTACATCGACCACAGGTGAAAGACGCTTACGAATCGTTGTCGCCATGGTGCGGTTTTCCTCTAGTGATAATCGCGCCAGTGCTTCAAGGCGCGCAACAAAAAACCGCCTGCCCCAGTGGGCGGCGGCGTCAAGCGTGGGACGGTAACGGGTAGGGGTGGGAGCGACGACGACGCTACTTGTCCTCAGCGAAGGCGTAGGACTCGTGCTTCAGCAGCCAGTCGGCCCAGAGGCGAGGAACGGGCGTGACCTCATTGGTCACAAAATGCACGCTCGGTCCGGCCATGTGCAAGTTGGCTGAGGATGGGCCGCCCTGCGCGGCGACTTCCTTAAGCTTCTCTTTGGTGATGGGGCCGCTGGCGACCGATGTCTGCAAGAAGGCGGCGACCTGCGCGCGGTTGCGCGTGGAGGGGACCACCACGTCGATATGTTCGTTGCCAACAGGCATAATTGACGACGTTTGGGCGTCGCCCTCATCGACCACGGCATCAGTGTCGGGGCCATCGACCACGGCGTACTTGCGGCCCACGTAGCGCAGGTTGACCAGCTTATCGCGCTCCTCGGCCGACGCGTAGCGCAGGGCGGCGAAGCGGCTGTCGGCGGGGACGGCGACAGCGCCACCCTCGCGCGGGGTCATGTCCTTTAGTTCATCGTTATCGACAGTCACGGTCGCGCCGTCAACCTCGCGGTCATTCTGACGCGTGAGGGCCTCAGCGCCGGACGCCGCGCCATCGAGAACGGTCTTGCCGTTCTGGTCTTTCATAGCTGGCATGGATCTCTCGCCTCCTGGCGGTCCCCTGTCTGGGGTACTAAGATAAGATAGCCCCTGCCCTCCCCTCTGAGGGGAGGGCAGGGGCTAGAGCGTCCTCGATATGTCTGCCAGCGCGTCTACGGTCAACGCGCCGGTGCTAGTTAGAGAGCGCGCCACTGACCATGCGGTCGAGGATGGACATCGCCATGTCGTTGACAGTCGCGGGCGCAGCCGGAGCGGTATAGCCACCCTCAGCGACCGTCGCCACCTCGGTCTTCGGTGCGGTCGGCGCGGTCAAGCCAGCGTTGCTCTCAGCGGTCGGCGCGGCCAGTCCGCCACCCAGGCCCGTTAACTGGCCCTTCTTCGGCGTCGCCGGAGTTGTGGCCTCTTCCGTGACTGGCTCGGCGATCGGGGGCAGGGTCTCGGCGTAGGCGTTCGCCTCGCGCGTCACGGCTGCCTCCAAATCCTCTTGCGCCGTGTACGTGCCGCGCTCACCCATCGTCGCGCCGTCGAACGAGCGCGTCACGAACGCGATTTGCTTGTCCGTCAAGGCGGGGTTGCTCTCGCGCACGACCTTCTCGACGTGTGCGGCCACGAGGCGACGATTCTCAACGGCGAGCATCTCATCCACCGTGGACGCCAGTTCGGTGTTCTGCGCGGCCAGCGTGTCTTTCTCAGCACGCAGGGCCTCGGCCTCACGGATGATCGCCTGGATAGCGGGCGACTCTTTGATAGCCGCCTCTACGTCAATCGTGGGAGCCTGTGCCGGAGCGGCGATCTCGCGCACGACGAGATGGGTGGTGGCGTACTCTTCGCCGATCTTGCGGTACAACGCCTCGTTGGCGTCTTTGACTTCTTGCGGTGACAGGTTATCTAGCAGTCCCATGGCAAACTCATGCTCCTCATGGATAAGCGCGGGCGTATCGGCCTCGCGTACGGTCATACCGCCCGCGCCCCCTTCGGGCACGAGACAACTGGCTTGATAGTTCAGCCATCCGATAATGTCTGAACTCCCTGGTCGGTCACGTTTGCCGACCGCCTCGACGGACACACCCACGCTATCGCCCGCCGCGTGGGCGAGGTCGATAGCCTGCAAGGCCATGGGGGTGCATTCAACATCCCCAAGCGTCCTTTTGGTCAATGGGTCATAGTGGATTGTTTCGCGCACCGCGACAGCCGCAAGGTCGCGCAAATGGCGCTCTTCGCCGCGCATAATAGACTCAACCGCAGCGTGACCGAAGTAGAGTTTGGGTTTGTGTTGAATCTCAGAGACGAGGGCCTGCACGGCGCGTTCTGTATACACGTTGGACATTTTTTTGTTGCCGGGGCCGCTTGTCATAAAGACGACACGCCGTCGATTCGGGTAGGCCCGTTCTAGCTCGGCTTCACGGACGACAACGCCCGTTAATTCCGCCGGGATGCCCGCTCCCGCACGCCTGAATGGGTCTGGCGCGTCGCCAGCGGGGACAACCGTCGCCATAGCTGACTCCTTGACAGCGCCGCGCCTATCACTCTCATACCGCAGCGCGCTCACACGATGCTCTTCCATATGCCCCGTTGGCCGATGGTCGGCGTCGTGCCGGTCAAGGCGGGCGGTACGCTTGTCGCCCCGGCCATGCATCTTGGTAATGTCGCCGCAGTGACGCTCACCCGACGAGGCATGTCCATCCCTATAGCCCACACCAACGGGCAGCGCCCACGACACATGGTCGCCATTGGCAAAACCGTTATCATCGGCGTCATTGTCTTCGGCCGGCCCACTGTAGCCGGGCGCGTCGTCGGCGTCGCCATCACCCGCGTCCTCGATGACGACGGCGCTCTCATCTTCATCGGCGCTTGTCGTGGTTGGCATAGGCTTCTCCAATAGAAAAGCCGCACAGGAAACTGTGCGGCTTCATCTCATACCAGCGCGTGCGGAGCGCTACAGTGTGCTGTATTTATTAGCGTGATGACTGATAGGCCCTGTATAGGGAGCGTCCTTGCGCTTTTCGCGGAAGCCATCCAACCTATCAGCAATCAACCCTATGCGATGATTTGCTTCATGCATGACGCGCTGTTGTTCAATGTGCTCAGGGCTCCCATGTTTGCCCTTCGCCTCTAGCGCGATCATCTTATTGGTGGCTTTTTGATGCACATCACGCAACCCGTCATGGTCATGGCGTAAAGACATCTCATCGCGCATGGGCAAGTAGTCTGTCGGATAGTGAGGCGTCGCATACAGCACGCGGTCCGTCTTGGCATTTAAGGGACCATCAGCATGCGCGACCCGCGCAAGAGCATGGGCGGGTGTTGTTTCAACAGAGGCAGGCTTACTGCCCGCGCTCATCGCTTTCAACCGCTCCATCCGCTCGGCGTCGCTCTTGCTCCGCTCGGTGTCATCAGCCGCCTTCTGCGCAGCCCGTCTGTCCTGGTCTGCGCCCGCCTCAGACCGCGCCGCCTCGCTCTTTTTTAAGAAGTCGGCGTACTCACGCTTGGTCTTGTCGGCGTAGGATTCAGGAGCAGTCCCCGTTGCCTGTCCCGCCGCCTGGGGAGTTGCGTAGGCTGGCGTGTGCGTCGCATCGCGTCCCGCATCCCGCGCCGCGTAGTCGGTCGGGCCATGCGCCGCCGTCGCGGCCATCGCAGCGCGCGTCTTGGCCGCAAAGTCGTCTTTAGGGTTGTCGCCCTTTGCCTCAGCCTTCGGCGCGTCCTGGGGCTTCTCAGCCGCTTTAGGGGCCTCTTTGGCACGGGCGTCGGCGCGGTCGGCCTGTCCGCGTAAAATCTCGGCCAACTTGGAGCGCGTGGCCTGGTTATGCATCGGAGTGCCGCCCAAGCCAGCAGCGGCGTGCTCAGGACTGCCCTGGCCTTCAAAGTTGCCGGCCAGCCATCGCTTTTCAGTGGAAGACTTGTCGCCATGGCGCTCTAGATGGCGGTTGATGTAGTCGTTGTCTATATCATCGTCGTCGGTGGCCTTCGGCTCCGCAGTGGCCTTCTCAGGCGCTTTGGGTGCGTCAGCCTTCGCCCCCACGGGGGCCTCAGTCTTCGGAGTCGTTGGTGATGGCGTAGGCGCTTTATAGCCGCCCAACACGAACGCCTTCTCGGCGTCGGTCAGCTTCTCGCGGGCCATGACCTTAGCCTGGATGGCGGCTTTGGTCAGGGGCTCGTTGGCTTTGGGCTTGTCGTCGGAAGCGGCAGATTGTGGGGCTCGATAGCCGTTGCGGACAAACGCTGTTTCGTCAGGCGTCAACCGTTGGTCGCTTTGCATCTTCGCTTGGAGATGCTCTTTGGCCAACGGTGTCGCGCTACTGTCCTGGTCAGCGGGGCGCGGCAAGTCCTTTGGTTCATCCCTGCCAGAAATGCGTCGCTGCTCAGGCGTTAGGCGCTTATTGGCCTCGTTGTGTATCCACCCCTCGACGGCGGCTTGATGCGGCGTGCGCTTATCGCCCCGGATGCCGACGTTGACCATGGACTTGTAGGTGCGCGCGTGGGCCGGATTTTCCTTCAGCACGTCATCAAAATGATGATTGCGCGCGATGTGCGCATTCGTCTTAGCCTTCTGTAGCGCCTGGTCCTCGGGCGTCATGGACGCCGCAGCCGTGCGTTGCTGGTGCATCTTGTCTTCGTGCGCGGCGACGGCGGCTTTACGCTTGTCGTCGGCTTCCTGCGCCTCGGACTCTTTCGCGCGCTTGTAGCCCTCAGCGAGTTCAACGTGCTCTTTGTCGGACGCTTTGACCACATGGCCAATAGCGGCCCGCGTGGCGTCATTGACCGGCTTGCCTTTGTGTTTGATGGGCGATCCATCGGACAGTGCGTCACGGAGCGCCTGCGTGCGCTTGGGAAACCCTAACTGCGCTGCATGATGATCGACAGCGGCGTGATCTACGTCAGGGTGGCTAAGAATAGCCTCGCCATCATCCTCTTTGGGCGCGCTCTTAGCCGTGCTCTCCGCACGCGCCTTGACCAGCGCTGCCTCAGCCTGCTCCTTCGTCAGCGGCTCCGGCCCCTCTTGCGCGCTGTGAGCCTCTGGCTCCGAGGCTGACGTGCCCTGTGCACCCTGTGCGCCGCTCTCAGGAGCTTTGCCCTGGTCCGCGCCATGCAGGCGCGCGTAGGGCTTGCCAGAACTCTTGACGCCCTCTTGCTGGCCCTCTTGCTTGGTGACGGGCGCTGTAGGGGTGGGCTTATGCTCGGCGTAGGACGGGTACTCTTTCGCGCCGGGAGGGGTGTGGTCAACGGGGTGATGCTTAATAGAGTGGGGACCATTGCTGAAATTGTTGAGTGAGGCTCCTATCAGAGACTTTGGGCCTTTGGTGACAATGCCCTTGCTGCCGCCCGAACCTGAGATGAACAAATGGACACCGCCGCCGTCACCGTCTTCGTCGCCTCCCGCGGTGACCCAATGGCCTGCCGTGCTATTGAACTCGCGCACGACAGCGGCCACAGGCGCGGTGTAGCGCGACAGAAAGGCGGTGAGGCTCATCGGTATCTCCAACAGGCTAGGGGCGCGCTGCGGCGCTTAGAATGGCTTGGACGCGGCGTTGACGGTGAGTGCGTAGGCAGTGACAGGGGCGGGAGCGGACATGGGGCGCACCTAACGTTTAGAGGGACACGGCGCGACTAGACGCCCGCATACGTGACCCATTGGCGCGGTTCGGCATTCACAGGATCAAGTGCGGTAGACACGGCCCAAGCGTCATGGCCGTCCAACGCGTCACAGACGGCCAACTCCATGACTGGCGTGATCATCTTGCCGCCAGAGGGATAGGCCGCTATGAGGACGACCGAATTGAGGATTTGTGCCGCGCGCATGATGAGCGCGGGTGGCACAATCAGCCAGTGTGGCCGGTGGCCGCTATTATCCGCGACGCGCGTTATGGCATCTTGCAGATTCGTCGCGGATAAGGTTGATCCCGCGCCAATAACGAGATTTGCCCGGCTGTTGTGGAAGAATGGCACGCCATCGGGTTGTATGGGGTTACCGTCAATGAGCGCCGCAATAGCGGTATCTTCAATCGCTCTATCGGTTGACATGGACCTATATCCTATTCACTTATCGGGCGTCGGGATGACGACCTTGCCACAGCGCCGGCAGTACAGGTGCAGGCCACGGTTGTCGCCGTTCGGGTCGAAGCCTGCCGCGTGCCACTCGTGCGCGCAGGCGTTCGACAACACAGGAGCTTCGTCGACGTAAGGTAGGCGCTCAAAGTCTAGCCTTTTCGTCGGCACGTAGCCGTGGCCCGTGTAGACGCCCTGGGGTGTCGTGTCGTCATCGTCATCGCTCGTGGCATGCACGTTCATCAACCCGTCACAGCGAATGTGTTATCTTCCACGCTCGCATCAGGCGCACCGTCGCCAAGCGCCGGGCCTGTGTCAATCCCCAACGCCGCACTCCCGCAATCGGTCAGCCACTGCGCCTGCGAACGGCCATCGGGCGGGGTCTCGGGGTAGCTGAACTGCGCGGCGGGCGTGGTCCCGTTCGTGGTGACGACGACGACGATGCTGCTGCCCGTATCGGTCGTGGATAGGATACTCGCGGCCATCAGCGCGCCCCCAAGATATACGCCGTCGCGTTCGGCCCCTTCGGCGTCACGCTATCGACAAGCGCAGTCGCCGCCGCTTGCATGGCCGCCTGCGACGTGGGCAGGTCGGCGAAACCGGGCAACGTGACGTTGCGGAAACGCGGCACAACCACCTTGCCGGACGGGTGCAAAACGGTGATGTGAAAATGCCCGCCGATGGTCGCGGTGTTTGTCACGGTGGATGTCATTAACGTCTCCCTGACCGTCGCTCATAGAATTAGTGCGCCTGCCAGCGAGTACGACCAACTAGAGGCGTCGTTATGGGTCGCGCTCGCCGTCCACACGCGGGGCAACACGCCATTTTGCGCGAGCGTTAATCCACCAAGGGCAGCGGCCGTATTAGGGAATCCGGGATAGAGCGCATAGGTATAAAGCCCATTGGCGCTATTCGCCGTGGCGCCGGCGGCCACGGCGGGGGTTGTGAGCAGGTTAACAACCGCCGTACCAGTCACGGGTTCTATCGCTCGAATTGCGACCGTCAGCGTGGACGTTGCCACCGCAGGCGATGCTGTCACATTGAGAAACAACATCACCCCTCGGTGGTTGAGGCATGCCTGGGTGGCTATCGGAGGCGTGCTCGCGCGTGTGCCGGCGACGACAAGCACAAATTGAATGTTGTTCAATGCTAGGTCGGTGCCCGTGCCGTTGTTGTAGGTCATGCCCTGTTCGGGCACTTCGCCCAGCGTGGTGCCCTCAACGCGGACGGATGTGCCGCCGTAGGCCAGGTCAGTGCGTTCGCTCATTGGCGACATCCTCCAACGGGGCTAGGGTTTGCCGCTCATGCCGCCACTCGGTGTCCGGGCCCCAGACGAGGGGGCCTGCGCGCCCATCGTCGCCGCTTCAGCGTGGGTCTTGGCGACCTGCGCGTCAACCAGCGCGCCGTGCTGGTCCGTCTTTTGCTGGTCCTGCGTCGCCTTCTGCTGCGCAGCCTGTTGCTGCTGCTCTTTCTCTTCGTTAGCTTGATCCAGGGCATCATTATGCTGTTCCAGGCGCAAGTCAACCGCTTGCTCCCAGTCCCCCATGGCATCGCTCACGTCGTCTACATTGAATAATTCATACGCCATACGTGCGGCTTGTTCCTGGGTGATGTATCCACCTTTGGCCGCCGTATCCACAGCTTGTATGGATGCGGGAATGTCGCGGGCTAGGATTTTAGGCATGGACACGTCATAGCCACCGCGTGATTTATTGGCCTTGCTCTTTTGCGCGTCGGCGCGACGCTTGCCCGTCATCACCGTCGGCATAACGGGAGCAGGTGGCAACGGGGATACACCAGATGGTGCGGGCATGGGCATGTCTGCCTCTTTCACCGGCGCGGCCTCGGCATTCACCGCCTGCACAGGCGTCCCGTCCAGCCGCACCTTGTCGGGCGCGGGGTCAGCCTTGTCCCAGTCAATCATCTCGTGGCCGTGCCGGTACACCACGGGCGCGATGATGCGTTTGGCCTTGGCCGCCTGTGTCAGCGCGTAGTCAATCAGCGCACGGAGCAGGTCACGCCACGCCGACTGCCTATCCTCGTACATCTTGAGGACGGGCAACTCCATGGCGACCGCCGTCGCCAGCCTGCTCGTTTCGGTGCTCATGAGGATGTAGTGCGTGGGCAACCCGAACGCCGTGCCGACCATTTGGGCCAACGCCTCAAGGTCCTGCGTTGCGCCAGCCGCGCCTGTGTCGAACTTGGGGAAGTCGATATCGACGCCCTGGCTCTTGGTGTAGACCTGCGCCACGCCCGTCGGGTTGCGCTCCAGGCCCCGCCATGGGCTCGTGGCCATGGACGACCGTTCGAGCGCGGCTGACGCCTGCACCTGCTGCGGACCACCCTTGACGGTCTTGATCATGCTGATTTTGGCGAGCGCCTGCATAATCATCACGCGGGCGTCCATGAAGCGCTTGTGCTCCACGACCCACACCACCGCCGCCGCCATATCCGGTATACCCCTGAGGCCGCCAATCCTATTGACGGGGAAGTGCGCCATCACCGCGCCGTCAGGGGCGCGCTTGAAGCCGCGCTTCTCGCGGTACGGGTCACGGTCCCCCTCGTCACTCTCGGCGGGCGGGGCGACGTTGCGCCAGTCGGGGTAGTAGACGTACTCCGCTTGATCGCCCATCGGCAACGGTTGCCCGTTGCCGAAGTCGTACGCCTGGTCCATCACCTGGACACGATAGTACAGCGGGCGGCGTCTATCTTCGGGGTGCGGCACGATGTCAGCCACGCGCATCGTATCGACGGTGCGCCACTTACAATGGCCGTCGTCAGCGACGGCCACGACCACAAAGATTTCGCCCGCGATGCGCTGCTGCCTATCAGTCTCTTTCTGCCCCTCGTGCGTCGCAAACTCAAAATTGTCAGGGTCGTCCCAACAGTCTGAGATGACCGCCTGCACGTCCGCGTCCGACGACACGGGCATGGGAATGCCCTGCCCAATGACGTAGCTTGTGCCCAGCCTCAGCGCGTTGTGGACGGGCGGCGAGGCGATAGCCAGGTTGCGGCCCATACCGACGTACTGGCGGCGCTGCCCAAAGTTCAAATCGACGGCGAGTTGCGGGTCTTGCTGCCCGCCCTGCCCCCACTCGTACAAGCCATTTAACTGCAAGTCAATATCAGGGTTCGTATTACTAAGATATGCCGTTACTTCTCGGACAATGAGCGCCTCAGCCGCATCCCACTCGCCCGCCTCAATGGCCGCCATTGAGTTTGGGAAGTTCTGCCGCGCTTCTTTGACAACGGGGTCAGCCTCAATCTGTTCGCGCACGGCGGCAGCGTAGACTTCGGCCTCGGAGAGAGGGCGTGTGTCCTCGACCTCTGTGCCTGTCGTCGTCGGGTACGCAGGCATCGGCGTCACGTCCTATCAGCGACTAGGCGATACTGAGAGCAAGGAGGGAGAGATGGCACCTATAGCCATATGGAACCCGTTTGACAATCATTTTGAAGTGCATCAAAGAGGCTTTGTTGATTGCGCGACCTGCACGCAGCATCACAATATGGAAGGAGAGCGATGTCGCCAACGGGGGTGCAATGGAGTTAAGCATTTCACGTTTGGTCCATGGCGCACCGACGCTGAAACGCAGGACGATTACAACCTATGGCAATGCGAAGGCGACACCTGCCACCACCAACATGGCTGCTATGACTAGCGCCGTAAGTAGTGGTCACACTCACTGATGGGCACACAGAGCGCCTTCGCGTCGGGCGCATGCCAGCGCGTGCTGCCGTTTGACATGACCCGCGCGCCTGGGGCGAACACATACTCTGTGTCCGTCGTCGCCACCAGCACGCCGTCTATCGTCGTGCCCGCCTTCGTAATCAGCCACACGTTGTAGGCACGGCGCGTGCGGGCAGGGTCGGTGACGTCTGAGGCGGCCATGGCCTCGCGCAGCAGCCAGCGGAGGGCGCGTTGGAGGATGGGCATGATGAACTACTACCCTAACGCTGGTCGCTCATACCTAGTAGCGGCTATCGGAGGTCCAACCTAGCCCGTCCGCGTCGCCCGCGTAGGGATTATGGCCGTACAGGTCGTCCGTGCCCTCGACGCCATAGCGGGAGTCGATTGAATAGTTTTGTAGCCCCAGGTCTGAGGCAAGGCTTGTCACGACCTGCTGTGTAGGAGCCCAGAGGCGTCCAATTTCAGCCAGTGCGGCCGAAATTACACGGTCATCATGGGCGCTGCCGGAGGCATTCGTCGCACCTGAGTCCTCCAGCACGTACGTCATTGCCTCTGCCACAAACGCGGCATTGCGGTACGGACGCCCCTCACGAATAGTCGCGGCCAGGGCGTCAATCATGACGGGTTTGCTCGCGCTCGTCGTCTTCCAGCCAGGCCGCTCCGTCACATTGCCGAACACATCTTGCTGCATGTGGAGGTTGCCGTACCCCTCAATGGATGTGAGGGCAAGCAAGGTCGCTGTTCCATGATTATTTTGTTCGACAACGGTGTAGGCGTCGTTGTACATGCGCCCGAGGACGGCAATGTGCCGTGCGAACTCCTCCGGTTCCCAGTGGCCGTGCAGTTCGGCCACATCGAGGCCCGTATAGTAGTCAAGGACGGTGGCCGAACTGTAGTCACCCCTGAGTAGGCCCTCGGCCGTGTCCACGCCCATCACATAGCGCCCATTCTCCATGGGCATCTCCCAGATGCGCGCGTGACCCAAGGGTTGCCCTGTCGTCGTATCCATCCCCAGGGGCAGTGTCTCGATGGGCGCGACGCCCGTCATGGCGCGCAGCGCGGGGATGTCGAAGCGGGGACGACCCGAGAGGATGAACGCTTCGGCGGCGTCCGCTGGGAACTCCTGAGCCGCGGCCCAGGCAGGAAGATTTGCCGTGGCCTGGTCGTACCATGCCTGGTCTCGCCCCGGCCTGACGAACCACGGCAGAAAGATAGGCGTCATCGCCGAGTCGCCCTCGGTCGCCTTAACCCACTGCTGATGGAAGAAGTTGCCCGCGCCGTTAGCCGTGCTCATGCCCACGATGCGATTGCCGGCGCTGCGCGCGGTCGGCGCGGCGGCGGCGAACACCTGCGCTTGCAGATAGGGCGCTTGCCGCGCCCATTCGTCAATAATTAAGACCTGCGCGGCCAATGAGCGGGCGCTATTGGCCGTCGTCGGCTTGACGATGATGCGTGAGCGATTCACAAGGGAGATGCGGGAGATGATGGCCGTATTGATGACGGGGATACGCACCGCATCGGGCAGGTAGTCGTAGGCCACGCGGCACTTCGCCATGGCCTCGTTCGCTGTTTCGAGATCCTGCGAGAGGATGATGATGGTCCAGCCAGGGAAATGATGGATGCAGTAGACGGCGAGGGCGGCCACCGTCTCGGTCATGCCAATTTGCCGCGCCTTGAGCACGATGAGCTCGCGATAATGCCAGAACGCACGGATAAAGTCCTGCTGATAGTCGTACAGGACAAAGGGGATCGGTCCTTTGCCTGTATCGGACATCACCTTGCAGTTCGCGTTGATCCACGCGATGCAGTGGTCGGCGCGCTCATCGGGCGTCAGTTCGGCTTTAGGTGTTGCGGCCTCAGCCTGTCGTCGTCGCCGTTCGCGTTCCGCCAGAAGAATGTCCAGTGATGAGGGCGTCCAACTCTTCGTCGGTGAGGCGAGTGACATCTATGCGCTCCGTGGCCTCGCCCATGTCAAGCCGCTCGGTCTTATCGGCGTAGTCCAATAGGCGCGCGATCCAATCGCCGCGTTTCGCCAGCGCGGCGGCGTCTATCTTCGCCAGTGCCGCGACACCTTTGCCCCTGACCGCCGCCGCGACCTTAATGCGGTCCTGCCGGCGCTTGTCCAACTCAGCCAGCCGCGCGGCCTTGTCGCGCGCGGCGGCCTCGGCTGCTATCGCTTCGTCGTGCTGCCTACATCGCTCCTGCCAATGAAAGGACGATGACCACTCTTTGAGAGTGGCGATGCGCGTCGTGGGTGGACGCAGTTCAGGTGCGCTTTGGTAGGTCTGCGCGAGGCATTCGAGGCTACGGGGCGGCGTCTGCGTCTGGTAGGCCGTATAGGCCCGCAACGCCTGTGCGGATTCGGTTGTCACCATCGTTGTCGCCTACACTTACGTCGTCATCGCTCGACACTGTAACCCTTGCGCCCGTAGTCGGTCCAACACTATGGCCTGCGCGTCTTTACTCTCGCACTCCACCAGCACGGTAAACCGCTCAGGAATCGGCGGCGTCTGGATGCTCAGATCTGTCGCCAGTTGGTCGCTCACCCGCACCGTCAAGTCGTCAAGGTCTTGCTGTGAGTAGCCCGTGCCGTCCAGTGCAACGTCTGTCGCACGAAGGTCATCAAGCAGATTGAGCAGCAAGCCCTGGTCATATCCACCAAGGTCAGAGGTGCGGTTATCGACCAGGACAATGTGCGCCGCCTCCTTATCGTCGACATCGACGTAGGCCACCGGTACAGCGGTCACGCCAACGTCGTGCGCCGCATGCAGCAGGTGATTGCCGGCCAGCACCGTGTTGTCGCGCCGATTGACGACGAGATGGCGAAACATGCCATGTGTGCGGATACTATCCGCGATAGCGTCAATATCGCCCGCACGAGGGTTGCGCGCATACGGCTTCAGGTCGCCAATGGGAACCATGGCTGTGCCGACGATGCTAATTAGTGTGTCGGTCATACCCTGTCTCATCACGCGACACAAGCCGCCCGAGGGGAGCCATCGAAGGTTCCCCTCCACCAACGCCAGAGGGCGAACGGCGGCTCATCGTGCAGCGCACGCCATACCCCTCGCCACACCCAATAGAGGCAGGCGAGAGCGGGACTCGACTCCCACGAGCGGCGCGCGCTGTGTACAAACAGGCTGCGGGCGCCGTTGTTCCGCGCTGGAAGGAGGGCAGCGCGGCGGTCGCCCGCTCATGCAATGCAGCCAGTCGCAGATTGATGTGGCTTAACGCGCCGCAAACCACGGGGTTTTAACCCCGGTGGGTAGGCGCGATGGCCATCTCAGCCGCGCGCAGGCGGTCGCTCGTCCCATCCTCATCCGTGCCCGTCTCGGGGTCAGGCGTGTCGCCGTAGGCATCCGTGGTCTCACCCATCGCTGTCAACGCCTCTCTCCGCCGCCGCGCCGTGTCGCGCTAGCACGCGGCCCCGGTCGCCCAGGATAGGCGCCAAGACGCGCGCCCGCTCAAACGGCGTCTCGCACGCGGCCAGGAGCGCGGCCTGCTCTTTGTACTGGCGGTGCGCGTTCGCGGCCCGTACAAGGGCGCGACGCGCGGCGGTCGGGTCATGGCCGTTGCGCAGAACGCCCGCAAGCAGATCGATCTCGGCCGGGTCGCCCCAGGTAGGCGGCGGCGCGGCCTGGTAGTAGCGCCGGCCAAACGAGGATGAGGCAGGCAGAGACATGGCCTGACCTCCACCACGACGCCGACACAACAAGACGCCCCCGCGACCTGTGTAGTAGAGGTCGCGAGGGCGTTGTATAACGGGTAAAAAGGCAACAGGGCGTAATTATCCACCCCCAGCATACGAGAGAAAAACAGCGATTTGCGGCGTTTGCGCGCATACGCAAAAAGTGGGGGCGTTGTAGCCGTAGGAGGGAGAAAGCGTTAGATAGTCAATTGAGCGGACGTTCCCCACCACAGGGAATGAAAAAGGGATGGCCTGGAGCCCTGGAAACTTTCAAGGCCATCCCGTCCGTCGCCATCCGCCCGTAGCTCAGTGGATTAGAGCAAACCAATTCGCATGGGGAGGCCGTGGGTTCGAGTCCCACTGGACGGATGCCTGTTTTATTTTACATGCAATCGTGCGTTTTGGTCAACTATTTGGGTTGACGAGGCGCGCTGAACATCCTCATGCGAGCGCGGACTGGTCCGCTCGGTCGCGTGAACGACGCTGGGAGAAGGTCAACCTGCCTCATCCATGTCGTCGCCGCGGCTCGTCATCAGCGCCTCAACGATAGCGGAGGGTGGCACAATGCCGATGTAGAGCGTACGAAAATGCAGGCGAGCGCGCTCTAAACGACGGGTCACGGTTGAATCGGTCACATGTAGATGCGACGCGATGACCTTTTGCTGGATGGCAGTCCGGCGCCCGAAGGAGAGCAGACGCTGTGCCAACGTTTCCTCGCCCTGCGCGGGATCGCCCGGCGCTGCGGCGTCGTCGTCGAGCGGATAGGCCAGGACGAACGCGGCGAAATCGTCAGGGTACACTTGGGCCATCAGGTCATACGCGCGCCGGACAGAAAAGCGGTCCACCTTGCGCATCAGGGCATCCTTGACCGTCACGTCGTAGACGTGGCTGCCCTCGTGCATCTGCTCCGTCATCGCAAAATAGGTCACCTCCGGCCGGTCAGTGTTGCGGTACGCGTCGCCTATTTCCGCGCCCACGCGCCGCGTGCGCTCGTCTGTAAATGCCTTCTGTTTGCCAAAGTTGACCGCACGGCGATCTAGACACGGTTTACACTCACACGACGGCGCGTGAAAAACACCCTTCGTCGTCACACGCGGTCGGGTGCTCTGCGGCCCACTCGCATACACGGAGCGGTGGTTCTGTGCTTTGCTTCCCACAGGGCTTCTCCTCTCGGAGTACAGGGCGCGTCTCAACTGGCGCGCCGTCTGCCCTCAGCATAACGACAGGCTATGATTAGCGCCACATACTATATCGCAATCGCTATGCAAGGGTGAAAGGACGGCCGCGCCGTGTGCACGACGGTGTCGGAGGGGCTCTCCTTCGTATCCTTGCTCAACCGGCAGACCCAATCAAACAGGTTCATCGTTCCTCTCATGGTTATCGTCCTTCAGGATGCTACTAGCACGCGATAGGGACGTTGGACCAGGATGCGATGTCGCGTCGCGCCAACAGGCCGCCGACGGCGAGCGCCCCTGTCTTCCTTGTTGCCCTCTCCCTCGTGCGCTTATCGTACGACCTCATGGCCGTGTTCACTTACAGCCTATCCAGAAAGTCTTTGTTATGGTAAAGTAGAGATCGAACACGCGTGACGGACGCTCCCCCGAACGACACCAAAGGAAGATACTCCCCGCATGACAGCACGTCTCGCAGCCCCTAA
>JAABUP010002771.1_pt1 | contig 32879 bp, 38 predicted proteins | sample 5559201 | NCBI WGS metagenome assembly JAABUP01 (sample SAMN10711887, study PRJNA513373) | rock metagenome | isolation source: Antarctica rocks | place: Antarctica
GGACATATGCTGAAACGCTATCCAGGATTGTAGGCACCTGACATCCACTTTGTGGGTGGGGAGGGGGACATGTGCTGAGTCAATGCAGGAATGAACGAAGCAGATGCAATCTTTTGGTGAGTAGCCACACTCACGCTCAGCTCACTCAGCATGCATGGTTCCATTTGCACCCTCATAGCCAATTGCAAGAAGAAGCAGGACGGGAGCAAACTCCTGTCGTACATTGTGGATGGAAAGAGTCAGGATCAATCAAAGCACAATGTTGCATTGTTGTATTGCAACAGATGCACGGCAGCCCTAACAAGACTTTTGGCAATGCTGAAATGTCTCTTGCTGCAACTGCTGTTGTGCCTTGAGCAAGCAAGGTACTTACATACACATAAGACTTCCTTCACCATTGAGTAGGGGAATTCAGTTTTGGCATGCAAGACGCGACTACTGTTCCTCCAGAGCATTAGTGAAGCAACAAAGCAATCAGCAGTCATCATGATATTTGCCAGAAAAGCACGCAATATAGCTTGCAAAAGACTCCCTGTGCACTAGCACTCTTCTGGAATAAATAATACAAGCAATGAGTACGAGAAGAGCAGACCTGGCGGTGTTGCTGCTCAATGAGTCGCTCCAGCTCGCTCAGCGAGTCCTGCACCTCATGCCTCAGCCCTGAGCTGCTGAGAGACCCTGCCGTGCCTCTTCTCTGCTTCCCGCCACCATGGGAGTTGTGTGCAGTCACGCCTGTATGCACAACATTTGCAGGTCAGTACTGCTTCTTGGGAAACCATATATGGCTTGAACAGCTTTATGCAAGCGTGTCAATGCACCCGCCCTTATGTCTGGCATGCGGTGTGAATTGAGACTTAGCATAGGATTCACACCATTGTAAGACTTGGTCTGAGCAGTGTGACATTGAGAGCCTCCCCTTGGGGAATGTGCTTGGTGCTCAGGGATGCATTAGCACTCAAGTATGCTACTTGGAGGCCACTTGGGGATGAGTGTAGCACTTGAAGATGCATTTTGCACGATGTTTTTATATGCATGGCGACACACTTGCAACAACGACAAAGTGTGCTGCACTGCAAAGCTGCTGGTCAGGAAACAGGGTTGCACCTGACTCAGCCTTTGTGCTGCTTGCCGCCCAGCTCCTCTCTTCTTCTTGCCCAAGCTCGGAGCACTGACTGGCCTCACTGACAGAGCAGGACAACTCGCTGCCACTCTCTGAGGGCTGAGCATTGAGCTGTGAGCTGTCGCCTTCAAGCGAGTCAACCTGTGAAAGCTGAGAGCTGAGGTATGAGCTGCAAGTGCCTTGCGCAAGCTCATCTGAGCGCTGAGTAGCGAGCTGAGGGAAGTTGAGCGAGCGCGTGGATCTAGGAGCATGCTGTGGGGACTGCAGCATGAGTAAGTATGCATCATGGCGACCTGACAGACCTCTTCTAGGGCTGTTTCTGAAGGGACTGACATAGGAGCCCCTAGGGCTTTGATCTAGGGTATAGATCTTGGGAGGGCTGTTCTGGCTTTGTGCCCTTCCATCCAGCTCTGCCTGTGACTCTTCTTCGCCAGTCTGGGATTGTTGTCTTTGCGCACGTGCATGCCTGCTGTCTCCCTGCCTCTTCTTCTTTCTCTTGGCAGGGCTGTGCTGAACCTGGGAGTCAGACTGCAGCTCTCTGTCCTGCTGTGTGTCTGTGCCATCAGGCATGTCACTGGACTGTTTTGAGTGCAAGATTGGCTGCAGGAAGGAAGGCTGAGGAGGAGGTCCTGCCGGTGTTCCCGCCCAAATGCTGGCGCCACTGCCTGTTTTGGCGGGCTTTCCCGCCTCATCTGACCGGTCAAGGGCTTCCTTACGAGCTGGCGCCTTTTTTGGAGAGCTCTGCTTCTTCCTGGGCTTACTTGTCTGTCTTTTCGATTCTGCGAGGCTGCCCTGAGTATGGGAGAACCTGTTCTCCTGAGCTTGAGCCAGCTCAGGTTTGACAAAACCCTTGCGGCCTGGCGACCAGCTTGCAGTCATCTTCTTCAGCTCAGCCCTGGTAGGGCTTTGGCCAGGGCTGCTCTGTTCACCCTTGGAGGCCTTGCCTGGGGAACCCCAAGTGTTCCAGGGGGGTCTCGTGGGGCTCTTCGCAGCTGCCCTGCGTTGTCTGGAAGTAGAAGTTGGGGACCGGTGGCGGCGGGATGATGGTGGGGAAGGGCATGTGTTCCCCTGGGGGCTGTTGGGGGGGTGCTTTGGGGTCAGAGCCTCATGAGCCTGCTTGTCAAGGTAGTGAGTGCCTGCCGGGACCCATGCCTTATCTGCATTGCCAAAACAGGCAAGGTAAACTTTCACTGACAATTTTGCTGCGCATCTGCCACACACATGTGATCTCTGCCTGCTGCCCAGCTTGCATGTGGACTCCAGTCAACCTTGAATTGTCTGCGGTGGCATGTTCGAGCACATGCACGTTTCTGGCCAGAGAAGTACTCAAAGCAGCGCTTCGTATGTCGCAGTTGCGACTGATGGCTGACACGCACACACGGCATCACATCAGACGACTTGGCATCACGTCAGCAGACCAGCAGCAATCAGGCTGCTGTGCACAGGCATGCATCGGTATGAAGCCATAGAAAGTTGGCATTGCATGCAATGTACGTTGAACAAGCAGCTGTGCCCTGCTCAATGCATTGGCCCAATGCAAGAACAACGACAGAAATCACAATGAGCATGATGGTAATGGCAATGATAATGACAATGATGTTAATAATGTTTTGGGTATTGACACTGACAACAATGATGAAACTGACGTAAACATCAGCATGACAGCAACCATCATCAGGCAGTCACAACAATGATGTCACAAGTGATGGAGACAGCATTACCATGCTGTGCCCAGCTGCCAGATTCCTCTGCCGGCTTCCCCTGACATGCTTCGCTGTGCACCCGCCAGGTGTCACCCTGCCTGGTTTGGCACCCCACTGAAACCCTACCTGCCTGGTCTGCTGAACCCTGGACCTGTGACTCATGCTGCTGCTGCTGCTGCTGAAGAAGCTGCAGAATGGTGGCAGTGTCCAAGCAGCTGTTTGTCTGTGGCTTGATGGGAACCTGCTCCTGAGCCCTTCCTATGCCCTGAAACAGATCCCCCTGTGGCTTCAGTCATGATGTAACAATGCTGATGCACCGGTATCAAAGATCAGCAATTCTGGTTACGCTGGTCACCAGTAGCGAAGATCACTGGCAATGCATGCTGAGAAGAGAGCAGTACAGGAGCAGCATAGCCTTCATGGTGACCTTTTGCTGTTGAGTTGTGCACCTGCTGCCTACAGCTGGTTCAAGTCTACAATGAGATGCAGAGGTATGGAGAGAAATGCAGATGATGGGTTTTGTGAAGATGCCAAGGCTGCCACCTATATGTGACTGCTGGAAGGCTGACTGCCAACGCAAGACCTTATACAGGCACTTGGTACCTAATCTTAGGAGGGAACAAGTGCTCAATGGATGCAGGGATGCATTACAACCTGCTTGCTTCAAGTCTGCAAGTCAGACTCAGACAGTACATTCTGAAGCCCTCTGGTGATGTTCAGAAGATGAAGACACACACTGTTCTGCCAGGTGGCAAAGAAAAAGACTGTTTTGGTCATAGGAATGATGTGACATGATCAGCAAGCCTGTCTGATCCAGATAACGCCGGTGATGCTGGTGCTTTACAACAAGTTCAGAGTCTCTTCTTGCATGTGCAGCACTGCGCTGGTGGCAGTCTTGTCCAACAGGAGCACAGTACAGCAAGACTGGCAATGACTACGCCAGTAATCATCCTATCAGCTGATGGCTTCTTGATCTCGGCCAACTGCCCTGGCTATGCATAGTGTACTTATGACAGCCTACCCTATGTGCCAGCAGTAGCTGGGTGAAGCTGTGGAGCATGACATACATCATCAGTACCATCCACTTATCATTGGACCGGCAGAGTTGTGTTCACATCAAATATGCAAGAATCAGCTCTGTGGTTCTGCTGAGACTGCCTTGAACTGCAGCAGGCTCACCTTGGTGGTGTCAGCCTTGCTGGCTGGTGGAGTCCCAGTCTGAACAGCTTTGTCCTGGTCATGTGGGTGTGCAGCTGCGCAGCAGCTAGCAGGGCGGGGAAGGGGCGACTCACCCCCCACCCCAGCAGTCAACCCTGCTGCCTGCAGCCAGAAGTAGCCAACAGGTCAGACTTTTCCTCGTAACAATAACTGTATGCAAATGCTGACAATCAGCACAATTAGAGTAATAGTAGTGATAAGACTACACAGCAAGGACAACAAACATACCAACAGCATATATTGTGACAAAGTGAAAAGTGTCGAGTACAATTGTGCCAGCAGAGGCCAGCAATTACTTCTTCAGAAAGATATGTGCTGACTCAGCTAGGGCAGGTAGGTTGTCTGTTGAGAAGGTCGTGCAAGAGATGGGACACTGGTTCAAGGACACCAGAGTTGCTGCAAGCATAGATTTGATGAGAAGCATCATACTGGCGACAAGCTTTAGTCGAGCAGTCTGGCTTTCTGACTGTGCATTCCCACTATGATTCAGGATGACTAGCAGGCACACATATATATTGAAAGACACTGGTGTCTAGTGTGATGTGACCAACATGATTATTGTCCTCTTGGTTCACAATGCACGCAAAATGCACCCAAATTGCAGGCAACACATACATCAACTTTGCCGCTGTGCCTTGTTCTTTCTGCATTTCAGGGCCCTGAAATGAAGCGTTGCTCTGTATGCAATCTGGTTTGAGTGACATTCAGTCATGACTGCAGAGGCTGACCTTATTGTCGCCGTAGTAATACCAGCCAGGGGCTGGGTTAGTCATGTTGGGCCTGACAGTGCGCAGGGAGCCGAAGCCATGCTGGAAGTGGTGCAGGGGTGCCGACGGGGCTCGACGCCGCAGCAGGCTCAGCGTGTCCACCAGCCTTGGAACCTGCACAGCCAATCTGTCTACTACTTGAACTTTCATCTGCCCAAAACACAGCTTGCAGACCTCCCAGAGCTCTGGGAAAGCAAATGCTGCCAGTAGTCTCAAGCAGAGCCCGGTATCCTTGCTGTTCAAAAGCGTGCGTGTGCTGAGGGCTGTGCTCAAGACTACTGTGCTTATGCCATTGATGGCTGCACAGCAAGCTGCTTGCTAGATGCCATGTGTGACTACAGTTGCTGCTGACACGTGGGATGAAGCTGCTCAAGCATGCAGAACAGCATTTGGTGGGCAGCAATGCAAGAGGCTTAGCAGAGGGGCAATAAGCAGCTGTGACTTTGAGCTGCAGGTCATTGAGTCAGCTGGAATGTCATGTGGCATCACGTTAAGCACGACAGTTTGCTACGCTGGGATGGCTTGAACCACAAAGCTGCAGAGGATGTGTTGTAGCTGACATGCAAAACAGCTTAACTCAGATCTTGCATTTAGCATTGCAGGGAATGGTCTCAAGTCAAAGTAGTGACGGACACAGGCTGTTGTTGTACTGCAAAAGGCTTACATCAGTGAAGGTCTCAAACACTTCAGCTGCTGGTCTGCTGGAGATAAGATCTTGTGTGCCAGAGACTGAGTGGGACCCATACACTTCCTGCCGAGCTGCATATGCAGATACCGCATGAACACAGGGGCCCCGCCTTGACACAAAGTGCCACTCAGGCACCAACATCATACATGCAGGCAGCCAGAGCAGCAGACATGTGCACTTGGCTACGGTAGCCTGTATTTGCGTCACACAGCAGGCTTGCAAAGTGGACATACTGAGTGCATACACATGTTTGTTGTTGCTTGTTCAGCTGGTGCATGATGGCAAGACTATGCATGGCATTGGTGATGAGTGTGCAGCACATACCTAAAGCCATTGCAGCACCAAGCTCGGGGCAGTAGTGATTGTTGAAGCGTACAGTGGTGTTGTCCCCAATGCTTTTTGTCTGTATGCATGCAGTGAAAGCTGCTTGCACAATTTTTCTGCTGGTGAGTGATGCAACAGAGGTACTGGAACAAACCTTGAGCACTCCAGGCTTGTCTGTACCAAGGTATTGAGCACTGCAGTTCAGGTTGTCAACCCTACAGAAACATACAAAAATTTCCAGGCGACACATGCTACGGAACGTCGTGCGCGCGGGTCCGTTGTACCTGCTGCTGTGGTGAGCAACGGCGGTGGGTTGTGTCTGCCTGGGCTGCCGACTTTGCATAAGTGCTGTTTGATTCGAGGGGTGTGTGTTTCGCTTGACACCTGCCTGCTCGGCCCGCTGCAGGGTGTTGTCGCCTTCTGCGCCCCTGTGAATGTTTGCACCAGGAATGTTGCCCCACACCATGTTGAACGCAGGCGGGCGGGCCGGACTAGGATGGCATGTCAAGTTCAAAGGGTGCCACGATCAGCGATGTCGCGCAACAGCACTCTGGTTTCATCAGGTGACGTCGAGCTCAAATGTTTCCGCGCAACATCCTACAGTTCGGTGGGAGCAGCGCTATGAAGGCAGTCAACGCAAAGCCTTGAAAGCTAAAACATTTCCCCATCCTCTTCTTGATATCAGAATCGTCCTACTCCAAGGGCAGTTTGAGGTTAGGGAACCAGGAAGTCCTGCAGCACAAACCCAGGCAGCAATACACAGCGACCGGCCGATCTGTCGGGAGATATGGTACTGTGGTAAGCTGACTAATATTGGCCCACATCTGGTGCTGTTGTCCGTGCAGCAGCGTTCCCAGTCGAGTCTCGATTCTACAGCCGCTGCTTGTTGTGTCTTGGGGTGTTCAGCCGCAAATATTTAGTCAAGTTAGCCCCGTGACGCTGCTGGCCATGCAGGGACGGGCTGCTCCTCATCAGTGATAGTCTGGATGCTGTGACTAGTTTCGCAACAGATGCTGCTCATAAACACTTCAAAGGTCCTCTGCTGGTCATTCTCGTTATCCTTCTTGGAGGCTTTGTCCTCATCTCTGCCCTTTTGGTGGTTGCTATGATCTTCTCAATAGTTGCCAGTGCTTTTGCTAAACCCAGTCCTAAGAAGCAAGATTGACTGTCAAGGTTTGAGCTGCGTCATAAACACAGCCAGGCTATATTTTTTGCTGAGCCCATGCTGAGTCGTGAATAGACAGAAGGCATCCTAGCCTTCGTTGCTACCACATGTATTGCGCAGCATATAAAGGCTGCATCAAGGACAACTGCGCTGACCTGAGGTTCCGCCTTAGCTTGAAATGCTATTTGCAGTATTGCCATAATTGCTGCCATATGAAAGAGGAAACGTCACACCTCGAAATGTGGTGCTCAATTGAGACCTAAGCAGCTGCATACTTCTATTTTGCACTAACTTCACACATTTGCTGTAGAACGTATTGGTTATTTGCACAAGCTTCACCTACCCTCTTTTATGTTGAACAATGAATGTCAGTGAAGGAGTTGGTACGTACCATACGTATACCTTATTGTGCTGTATTGGCTTTTACTATGTCAGACTAGTGAAATTTATGACAGTGGCCTGAGTTCCAAGTCAGGATGGACAACTACCGAGCAGTTGAGCAGTGTGGCCTGCCTGGCTCAATAACAAAGCCCAGCCAAAAGCTCTCCAGAGGATGCCATCCCTGGACAAGCTGCTGCTGACATGTACAAAGCCCCTGAAACACGTACCGCTGCATGACCCCTCAGTACCCCTCTCAAGATTATGCAAATCACTGTGGCACACCTGCAAGACAACCTGCAGCAAGCCCACTTCAAAACACACTGCATTGTGCCAAGTACTGGAAATGCTTGATCCAAACAGGACATATGCTACAGTTTCATAGTCATGAGCAAATACAGCTGCTGGAAATCCCAGTAAGTGTTGTGGCTAACCCGAAAGCGCCTGTGACTGCGTGTAGATCTTGACTTGAGCTGCTAAGCATAACCTGATCAAACTTGCTGGATGCTCAAGCCTGAAAATAATTGTGATGGCTGTGCTGAACTGTGCAGGGTGCCGTTTTGTTGGGCACAGCTTTCCTATTCTGCTGCGTCTGCTACCTCATGCTGCAAGCACAGGCTCTGAAAGGCAGGCACACCGCCAGAATTGGTACCACCAAAAGTGCACATACATGCCATACAGATGCATGTATGGCAAGCATGTTCTGCTTTCTAATGCTGTTTAACATCACAGGAGCTTCGGAATAGCAAGATGAGATGACGTGAAACACTGTATTGTTGTGCACAAGATTGCAGCTTTCATGATTGTGCATGTAAAGTTTGTGTGCATCAGGACCACGTTTCTGAGATTCCTGTGATATCCTGTCATGAAACACGATTTCCATGATGCATCTAAGACTGCAAGCTGAAGTGGCAGACTGGTGTGTCTCAAGATCACAAAGACTGTGTGCTTGGCTGGAGATGATCAAAGCTTTGTGAAAATTGCGCCCCTTGAATGAAACTCTGGTTTTCAGAATCTTACTCTGCAGCAGAAGTGCCTGCGTATGCATCGAAAACTATCCCCAGAGCTTGTGAGCGTGCAATATGCTTGGCATCATAACTACAGAGGTGTGCAGAAAGAAATTTAAGGTTTCCAAAGAAGCAAAAACGCTTTGCGTGAACAAGTCCGAGGAAATTCAAACAATGTATTGGGCGCACACAGCAATCTCTGTCGGTTGCATTCCGCTGACACTTCGCTGACAGCGCAGAGGTTGTGTCAGACACACTACGGTAGGCGTAACTTACATACCCTTACTTACTTACACCGTGTAAGGATGAACAATGTTTCATCACCTTGGCCTTTGCAACAGCAGCAAATTGCACAGCGTTGCCCTGCCGTGGTTGGTCATTGCTTTAAATCTTAGTCGAGTGTCGTTACTGGTGGCCAGCGACTTGATGGAGGGTGTAACTGACACCCTGTTCGGGACAAAATATTTCACGCAGGGCGCACACTTGCAGCTGCCACGGAAAGTGCCACTGCGCATTGAACCCAAGTCTTATTTTGGTGAGCTACACTGCTTGCTCGCAACAGCGTCCAACTGGGCGTGTCTAGACTGAAAGTGCGGCCTGTTAAGTCGTTTCACCTCCAACCCCTCTACCACAAGCAGAACTTTCGATCATATTCTGGCAAAGTGGCAGAGGCTGACTTGCACTTGTGATTTGTAGCCAATGAAAGGACATTCTTGTCGTGGATGCACATGGCAATTACCATGGGAGGCATCACCACAGCCCTAGCTAGCTTCTCAGTTGAGTCGGAAAATGAAGCCAAACCTAGCCCCGGCTCTGGCCCTGTCACCAAAAGAACTACACAAGCCATTGTTCTGATGCTTCTGCCAATATCAATTGGCATAATAGCATACGCTTTATTCACCTTTTACTGGCGGAGCAGATGCATGGAGCGCAAACAGGTGAGCCTTTACACAAGCGCTAGCCAGCTGTTGCATACTTCTTTTTCTCAAGCTATCTGTTGCATGCTGCAGTATACAGCTGATTGCAATCATTGGCACTCAAGTCATGTGCTGATGCAGATGGGATTTTTCAATGATGTCATTGGGCCTGTGGTTCTGTGTGGCCTCATCATACTTAGTCTGGCAACAATCATGATGATGAGTATCATGGACTTCTTTCGATGACTGCTGGTGCTTTGCACGCTGTCCTTTTCTGCAGCAAGTGTGCACTGGTCGAGCTACCAGTGGCGTTCCTGGCTTAGTAGCCCTATAAAGTTTGCCATTGAAAGGTTGGCACACCAGCATTTGACGTAATGCTGCACACTGCTTTGTATGTTGGTGTGTTACAGTATTTGCTTTTCCCCCTTATTTGGAGCAAATACTAAATCTTTCTTATTTTGAACTCTTTGCAAGTCAGTATGTGTGCAGAAGGTGGTTTGCTTGACAAGTGTTGACATGTGTTGCACTTCTTCTCCAGTTCTGATAATACTTGGGGTTTTTCATCTGTTCAGAAAAACATTTTCTTCTGTTACCCTGTCAGGATGTGCTGATGAAAACTCGTTTCAGGATTGTTTCAGAACCTTGTTCTGTTACTTACAACATACTTGTGTGCCATTTATTGCATAAACTAGCGATGAACAATTTGTTAATTTTCCATTGCCTCACATTTCCCGATCATGTTTGATGACATGACAAGGCCCATTGTCCTGTTCGCTGCGTGCACAGCTATGCTGGCGCAGCAATAGTCAAGAGTTTGTGCGTCGGGGTGTTCTGGGGCTTGCAGAATATTCTGCATTAACGCTGGACGTGCAAGCAGATGAGCTGCAACACACAAATCTCACAGCAGTCAGGCCGACCTCCTTGCCAGTCAGAAAGCAGTCCATCTACTCGTTCATGCAATCTACAGCTGTAGGTGCTCGCAACCTTTTGGTCTAAGGCGGCAACTTTAAATGCAACGCAATTCTCCCTTGCAAAGTACTCAGGTGACATTGCACAGGTTACAGTCCATATCCAAACACAGCCTTGATTCTATGCAGAATTAGTTGTTGCCACCCATTCCTAGTTGTGCCTTCAACATCTGAGTTGCCATACTTGTCCTCATGTGGTATGCCTGTGTGGTGAAGCGTCAAGATGGTAGTCCCTTGCTCCGGCTCCTCTAGTTTCATCTCTACCTACAGTCATCATGGTTTGTGATCATACTGTCCACAGCTGCATCACATGCTTGCAGCAAAGCATACAGTTGCAGCTGCTGAAGATGCTGATTTCACTTGACATTGCTGACCATGCCTGATGTTGACGCTGAGGTGGCAAGTGCGTCAGATATAAGTACTGATTGACATGCAATACAGAAGTTTGCAAGCATACACTCAGCAATCCTGCTTATGCTCTCAAGCCAGAAGCTAATGCAATACTGCAGGAAACAGTGCAAACATCTTGGCCTCGCACCTTGGATGTGGCATCATCAGGCCAATTGGCAAACCGCCAGTCAAGTCTCAATCTGCTGAAGGGCACTAGCTCCTTATATGTGCCTTGCACGCTGCCCCCAAACATGCTAAAGTTGCCCCCAACATTTGGCTGTGCTTGGGCTGGGCTTTGCGTGAAGGCCTGAATCTTGCCAGCTTGTGTGAAGCACTCATAGATGTCCTGAGGCCTAGCATAGAACGTCTCCTGAAGATCTATGGTGTGAGTGCCAGAATCACTTTTGGCTGCAGGTTTGGACTTGGCTTTGGAGCTGGTTGCTGCACCATTGGCCTGCAGGCAGAACTGGTATGCATGCTTGTGTTTTTGACTAATGCAATACATGCACATTTATGTGCAGCGTACATCAAACAAAATCAAGCGTGCAAGTGACATGGTCTGCCTGAGGCACTTTGATAGCGTCTGCAAACGTTGTCAACACTGCACATTGACCATTTTTGGGTCAACTCTGCCTTGAGGCAAACAATGAGCTTCATTCAGCATCTTTGTGTACGTTGTTAGGTGCTGGCAAGCCAAGGCGCCAGGGGTTGGGCAGCTGTCACATGCAGGGATGCATATACTGTGCAGAAGTCAGTGATGGGATTTCTGCATGAAGGCAATGCTACCTGTGATGGTGCTGTACCAGATGCGCTAGTGGCCTTCACTGCAGTGTTTGCTGTGGGCTTGTCAGGTTGTGCCGAGGCATCACCACTTTTTTTCACAGGACCACCTGCTTGGATCTCCTTCACAAATTGTGCTACAGCCTTGAAGATTTCCTGCAGCATTCAGCAGATGTCACTTGACGCGTCCAAATTGGTAAATAGCTGAACAGTTTGCAGCCAAGAAAGGGTGGTTTACAGGCGCCATGCAAAACAGATGGGTCTCCCAAATCTGCATGCATGAAGTGCTCCTCACCTTTTTGCCCTTGTTGACAAAAGCCTGTTTCAGCCTCTGTTGCGCAGATCCTTCGTCTGTCAGTGAGACTGTCAGCTCTGGATCCTCGTCGGCGTTTTCATCCGAAATATACGGTAGCTGAAAGGTGCCGGACGTCGACATCACACTTGTGCCACTGCCGTCTTTGATCTCTCCTGTCCATTGCCCTTTGACAGCCAGCTCGTAGGAAGGGATGAGCTTTTTCTTTCTGTTGTTGATCAGAGCCTCTCCGGTGACACTGTCGATGGTGGTTGTGGTGATAAAGATTTGATCCTCTCCATTGAGTACCTTGCAGCCTCCCAGCAGCTCTGACAATCGCACAGTGCTCCACTTCAGCACGTCTCTCTCTTGCCAGTGCCAGCCGTGAACATTTGTGCCATAATATGATGTAGCGTGTGAACAGTAATTTGCTTAGGTGTGATCAAAGCATTACAAGGCTTATAGCTCATGCTTCAGCTGCAACAGATTAACTGTTTTGTTACTTGTTTGCTGGCGTTATGACTCGAGTAACGGCTCATGTACATTATCAACAAAGTATGTGGATCAGCTACGAAGCATATGCGGCCGGCAGTTTTGTTGGGCGATTTCAATATCTGTTCGGCAGTAACTCTGCTCATCTGAATCAACACAGGCTATAGCGACGGTCAGCATGCAGCACGTACAACTCCGCCCCGCTTCGCTTTGCGGTGGGCCACCCCGCATGCATAGACATCACACGAGGAAGGCTTTCACCTGCACCCGATGCCAGCAGCAGCAGCATGACAGTGGAGAGAAGCGCCAACATGTTCAACAGGTCATGCTAGACATCGGCCAGAAGATGGCTGCCATCGCAGCGGCCTCGCTCATAACGGTAAAATAGGATGCGTTGACTTCCTGGAACACACTGCTTTGCTCGTCGTGATGTGCAACAAGCAGCCCGTATGCTGCGCAGGCTGCGCCAGCTAGTGCTCTATCTAAGAAGCTTTTCAGCTCTTCGAGGAAGACAGAAGCGGAGTTTGAGGAAATTTTGAAGAGCAGAGGAGGCTTCCCTCAGGTCAACAGCTTCATGTGAGTGAAGTAACCTGCATATGAACCACCAGAATGCTAAATCCTTTACATTGTTTGCAGGTACTCGAGTCCAAAGAGAAGCAGGATCAAAGTACTGCAGTCAGACCTGAGGATGTTGTACAAGAGTTCAAGCTGCGCACCCCGTTCCGCAAATCTGACCAGTACGCCCACAGTCTGCACACAGCTCATGATTCACCTTGGTTGACATGAAAGCTGCTTGCATCTATGTTACTGTACATGTTCCTGTGATTTTGTGGAATTGCTGTACATAATCTCAAGGTTTAGCAAATATGCGATGCAATGTGCATACATTCTGTAAGTTATTGGCCATACAGGGCTGCACTGCATACTCTCAGCAATGTGCATCGCAACAAACTCTGCTCTCGTGTGTTCCTCTGTTGATCATAGTCCTTGAGTGCTGCCCAGTCCATCTTTAATAGCCTCCAAAGGCCATGTGCTGAATTTGAGAAACCCTATGAAACTCACATCAGGCAGTTGTCAGAGCAGCTTGTGTCCTGCAGGGTGCAGGGAGCCAATGCCAGGGTAGACCCAGACCCAGTCAAATCTCGCCCTGCTGAGGCTGAACCCAGCCTGCCCTCAGGTCAGCTTCAGAAACAGCCCCGTGTCAACATCTTCAGCGGGGAATCTCCTGCTGGTGAGAGTGATAAACAGTGTTGCAATTACGCATTTGACTATCCCCAGTCTGTTCATGTGCAATGGTATCATGTCTTGTGTCAAGTTCAGTGTGTGACAACCGCCACATCTTCTTGCATGTGTCAGGCAATGACAGCATCATTGCACGTGCATGTTTGGCCAACGCATCTTGCTGTATGCTGTGCATATAGCTGACTTGCTGACAGATTGAGCAAGTGTGATGGACAGGTGGAGTGCAGACAGCCAGCAAGCCTAGCTCACCTGCTGATACGAAAGATGCTCAGCTAGAGGCTGAGGACAAAGCTTTTGCCAAAGGTGCCCCCTCACACTGTCGACCCACTGTGTTTTGACTGAGCAGCATAGCCACTCATCACACATCAATTATACTTCCACTCTCACATACACAGTCAAATATGTTTCCTCCCATACAATGGTCCTTCATACATTGTTCAGTACTTCCCTGTCTTGAGTCCTGTTTTGGCGCTTAGCTAGTAAGGTAGCCAGTGCCAGTCTCCTGAATGCACACGTTTTGGTGATCTTGATTCTGCCTTGTCTGGACGGTGGTTTGTCTGTGCACCAGTGCCATTTCGGCCAAACGGACAGACTCCATCACAAAGCTCCCAGTTCCTGTACTTAATATTTCAATAGTTATGATGCAAAGGGTTGAGTATACATGCATGTTGTGCATTTGCCCAGCCTACATGTCGCTGTGCTAAAAGGATCTGATGTTTGTTTCAAAAAGTCAAATGTGGGTGTACAGCAGCTTGCTTGATGATGTCAGACTTGCACCGCTACATGTGGCTGAAGGTAAGTAATGTGAATGTAGGTGCAGCAGAGACTCAGGAGAGCACCAAGGGCCCCAGCCCTCCTCAGATAGCACCTAAACAGTCAGACTCCACCAGCTCCACCCCCAACCCGGTCAAAGCCCCCTTCCCTCTAGGTACCCCTTCTTCATTGTTTCCTACTGCTTTGCACTCTTTTCCTTCCGCTGCCTCTTTGGCTGCTGCTGCTGTTGCTGCTGCTGCAGCTTCTTCATTGCTTTCGGCATCTTGCTCAGCCCTGTCTGGAATCATTGTTGAAAAGGGCACAGTCGAGGGGCTGCATGTAATCAATGAACTGTTTCTGACACCTTGGTTGGCTTTGACACAAGAGCAATTCAATGACTGGATGGGCTTTGGGTATGCCATGCTGAGTGGAGTGTTTGGTATACAGCTTTTTTTGCAGAGCTGACATGGTGTGTTGTATATGCAGACCCTGCTGCACCTGTTAGTCAGAGTGCTCAAGAGACGCAGGAGGTGGACAAGACTGCGATCCCACCCCCCCAGGAGACCCCAGTCATCCAAGGGCTCCAGGAAGGTCAGTTTGGTTGCTGCTCCCAACACTGTGCATGCATTCTACATTATTGAAGTCTATCTTCTGTAGGCATCTGTGCTTACGTTTCCTGCATGCAGTGGTGTACAATATTCTTGTACATTTCAGCATGGCATGTTCCCAGAGTGCCACAATGTTATGCAAGCATCCAGCTTTTGAAGCAGATTGTTAAACACACCATGATGCCTGGCCAAACAAGTTTGTATGTTGCTCCATTCATCAACTGCCAATCCTGCAGTTGTTGATGCAAAGCTGCATGTTGTCCAATATGTGCCTCTGGGCACAATCCTTGGCTTCTCATTAGATTGACGCCGAGAGGTGTAGTCTGTTCTTTTCTTTTCTTTTCTTTTCTTTTCTTTTCTTTTCTTTTTCTTTTCTTTTCTTTTCTTTCCCAGTATATGGCCTCTGACCCTAGACCACTGTGTACAGGGGCTGAGAAGGTAGCAGATGCAGTCAAGCCTGAGCAGGTAGCCAGTCAGGTGGAGGAAGCTGGCAAGCTCACTGAAGGCAAGTAGACCTCTCTACTCAGAACTCAACACTCAAACCATGTCACTCATCACTGAGCACTTGAACACATCTGCAACCAGGCTGATGATGAACATTGCGGACTGAATTACAGGAGCCAATACATGATACTAGATTCTGCTGCAAGAACTTTATGGTGCCATGCACATACAAACAGCTTGGTGTAGATAGGGCTTCTCAAACCATGTGCAGCTTTGCCTATTCTTTGGATCTCTGCCTTTCCCGTTATATTCTCAGATTGGCTCAGAATACGCTGTCTTCACAGCTTTTTTTACACTTGCCCTTTTGCTGCATGGTGATCAAAACTTTGCTGGCATTTAGTTATTGTTTTGTTGTCTACTGGTATTCTTTTTTAAAGCTGACGTCACCCGTATCGCTTCCATGAATATTCATGGGCACATTCTTTACCTGGTTTCATTTTTGACCAAATTTGTTGCTTAGGCATGTATGCTTGGCCTTTAACATTGTCATTTTGAACAGGACATGTCTAACAGGCTGTCTAATGTGATTGACTACATCTTTCCATGTAATGATGAGAAACTGTTTTGCTCAGACTCAGTATGTGTACCTGCACCTAATGTTAGTTCTGATTCTCACTATGTATCTGTCTCTGGCTCAGTCTGTTATTGGTTTCAACTCTTCCCAAACAACATCAGACTGTTGCTCCCATTAAGCTCCTGCCTGCACTTCCCTTGTTGCATCCATGCACAACCTTTTCATGTTGAGTGCTAGCTTGCAGATCACATACTGTTCACAGAAACGTATTTTCATGTGTGTTGGCTGCTGCACAGGTTCTTCTGCAACAGAGGCACCATCCAACCCAATCTCCAGCTTCTTTGAGAACCTGAAGGAGAAGTTCCAGCCACAAGCTGCCCAGAATCCCACAGAAGCTGCTGGTGAAGCTACTAAGGCAGTCAGTGAGTCAGCTCCTGACACCTCAAGCGCAGTGGAAGGTGCTGTTGATGCTGTGAAGTCTGTCGGTGAGTCAGCTCCAGAAGCACCATTGCCAGAAGCTCCTGTGAATGCTTTCAGCGGGTTTGTGGAAGATTTGAAAGAGCGTTTCCAGCCAGAGCAAAGCGAGCAAAGCGCAGCTGACGCCCCTGCAGAAGCTGCCAGTGAAGCTGCCAAAACAGTCAGCGACGCAGCTCCAGAAGCCGTGCCTGACACTGACAGCGTGAAGGAAAGTGCCTCAGACGCTCTGAAGTCAGTCAGCGACGCAGCTCCTGATGCCCCTGCACCAGAAGCTCCTGTGAACGCTTTCAGCAGCTTTGTGGACAATTTGAAAGAGCGTTTCCAGCCAGAGCAAAGCGAGCAAAGCGCAGCTGATGCTCCTGCAGAAGCTGCCAGTCAAGCTGCCAAGACAGTCAGTGACTCAGCTTCAGATGCAGTACCTGACAGCGACAGCGCAAAAGAGAGTGCTTCAGATGCTCTGAAGTCTGTCAGCGAAGCAGCTCCTGATGCTCCTGCTGCCCCAGAAGCTCCTGTGAATGCTCTGAGCAGCTTTGTGGACAGTGTCAAGGAACGCATTCAGCCAGAGGAGCAAAGCGCGCAGAGCATAGCTGACAGCACCCCAGAAGCTGCCAGCGAAGCTGCCAAAACAGTCAGCGACTCAGCTGCAGATGCAGTGCCTGACACTGACAGCGCAAAAGACAGTGCTTCAGATGCTTTGAAGTCAGTCAGTGACGCAGCTCCTGATGCTCCTGCACCAGAAGCACCAGCAAATGCCTTCAGTGGCTTTTTGGATGGTGTCAAGGAGTTTTTCCAGCCCAAGCAAAGCGTGCAAAGCGCTTCTGATGGCCCTGCAGAAGCTATGAAAGAAGCTGCCCAAACAGTCAGTGACGCAGCTCCGGACGCAGTGCCTGACAGTGAGGCTGTGCAGGAGAATGCTTCAGATGCTCTGAAGTCAGTCAGTGATGCAGCTCCTGATGCCCCTGCACCAGAAGCTGCCAGCGAAGCTGCCAAGACTGTCAGCGACTCAGTGCCTGACAGCGACAGTGTGAAGGATAGTGCTTCAGATGCTCTGAAGTCTGTCAGCGAAGCAGCTCCTGATGCTCCTGCACCAGAAGCTCCAGTGAATGCTCTGAGCAGTTTTGTGGACAGTGTCAAGGAACGCTTTCAACCAGAGCAGCAAAGCGTGCAAAGCGTATCAGATAGCCCCGCCGAAGCTGCCAGCGAAGCTGCCCAAGCAGTCAATGACTCAGCTCCAGATGCAGTGCCTGACAGTGAGGCTGTGAAGGAGAACGCTTCAGATGCTCTGAAGTCAGTCAGTGATGCAGCTCCTGATGCCCCTGCACCAGAAGCTGCCAGCGAAGCTGCCCAAACTGTCAGCGACTCAGTCTCAGACGCAGTGCCTGACAGCGACAGTGTGAAGGAAAGTGCTTCAGATGCTCTGAAGTCTGTCAGCGAAGCAGCTCATGATGCCTCTGCACCGGAAGCCCCAGTGAATGCTCTCAGCGGCTTTGTGGACAGTGTGAAGGAGCGCTTCCAGCCAGAGCAGCAAAGCGTTCAAAGCGTATCAGATAGCCCTGCCGAAGCTGCCAGCGAAGCAGCCCAAGCAATCAATGACTCAGCTCCAGATGAAGTGCCTGACAGTGATGCTTTGAAGGAGACTGCTTCAGACGCTCTGAAGTCAGTCAGTGATGCAGCTCCTGATGCTCCTGCACCAGAGGCTCCGGTGAATGCTCTCAGCAGCTTTGTTGACAGTGTTAAGGAGCGCTTCCAGCCAGAGCAGCAAAGCGTGCAGAGCACACCAGACCAGGGTCCAGCAGAAGCTGCCAGCGAAGTTGCTCAGACCGTCAGCGACACAGCTTCAGATGCAAAGCCAGAGGCACTCGCAGACTCTGCCAGTGAAGCTGTCAAGACAGTCAGCGATTCCGTCCCAGACGCAGCTCCAGATGCTGATGTATTCAAGGAAAACGCCTCAAACGCACTCCAGTCTGTTGTTCAGGCAGCCCCAGAAGCAGATGAAGCACCAGCATCAGAGTCACCAGTCAGCGGCCTCACAAGCGCTGTGGACAGTCTGAAAGAGCAGTTCCAGCCTGAGCAAAGCGTGCAAAGCGTGGCTGACCAAGGCCTCAGCGAGGCTGCTCAGACTGCCAGCGAAGCTGCTCAGAACGTCAGTGACTCAGCCCCAGAGTCTGCGCTCGACAGTGTGCAAGACGGTGCTGTCAAGACAGTCAGCGAAGCAGTTCCTGAATCACCAGCCCCAGAAAGTGTGGCTGGTGGTCTCAGCAGTGTTGTGGACAACCTGAAAGACAAGCTGCTGCCAGATGCAAACCAGACGGAAGCAGCTGGAGAAGCTGCTCAGTCATTTGCTGACTCAGCCCAAGACAGCAGCCTTGGCGCCAAAGCAGAGGACGCAGTCAGGTCTGTCAGTGCAGAAGCTCCTACAGAAGCCGCAGAGAATGCATTGCAGTCTGTCAAGACTGACATTCCTGACAGCTCAGATGCTGCAGACAAAACCAGCGAGCTTGCTGAGTCAGCAGGCCAGGTAGCCACCAGCGCTGTACAGACTGTCAGTGACTCAGCACCAGACAGTGCTGGAATCCAGGACCAGGCAGCGGATTTCGCCAACTCTTCTTCTCAGGCTGCTGACAGTGCTTTGAAGACTGTCAGCGACAATGCACCTGACGCAGAAGGCGCAGAAGCAAGTGAGCTAGCTAGCAAGGCAGCTGACTCTGTCAGTGAGAATGTTCCAGAGAGTATGGGCGGGAAAGACAAGCTGGAAAATGTGGACCCAGACTCAGCTCCCGGCAAATTTGAGAGCTTCATAGACAGTTTGAAGTCCAAGCTGCCAGGACAGCCAGAGCCCAGCACGCAAAGCACAGCCAGCTCTGAGGGTCCCAGTTCAAAAGAGGCAGGTGATCTGGTCAAGGAAGTCAGTGACAACATCTCAGATAGTGTTGGTTCAATCACACCAGAGGGCACAGCATCCCCAGTGAGCCTTGGGGATGCCACATCAGCAGCTTCCAGTGTCAAGGAATCAGCTGAGCAAGTCAGCAATGGTGTCAGTGATGCAGTGACCACAGTGTCAGAGACTGTCTCCGGCACTGCTGATGCAGTGTTCAGCCCTAGTGAGGTCACTCAGGTTTTTGCCAGTGTTGGGGATGCAGGCAGGGATGCAGTGAAGGATGCAACAAACCCTGCCAACACCGGTATGTTACACCCATACCTTGTCTGTTTGTTTGCCAGTGTTGACTAGATTGGACCTTCTGCCTTCTTTGCTCAATTACTCTCATCTCTGTGTCTCTGGAGTCTGTCTGTGTCTGTTTGCACCTGCCTGCCTGCAACTTTAACCATCAGTGGGCACTCTGGCCTGCCTGCCTGCCTGCCTGCCATCTGCACACTTACATCCAGTATCAGCAGTAATGTTCATGATGGCAACAACTAAACCAACACTGTGCTTTGTTGTTGATGCACTCACGACATCTGCACACTCAATCACTGACACTGACAAGAAAGCTGTAGACGAACCCACACCTGTCTGCTCATCTGATGGAACTCGCCCTTCACACTACCCAACTGACTGCAGCTCATGCCTTTTGACATTGAAATAGCCTCTGAACTTTTGGAACATATACACATGTTTGTGGTTTCCTTTTCTGCTAGGCAGTGCACCTTCAGAGGCTGCAGCAACAGTGAGTGACACCAGCGAGAAGGCTCTAGACCAAGTGCAGTCTGTAGCAGACCCAGGCAATGTGGAGGAAGCACTGGACAGTGTTGGTGATGCAGTGGAGAATGCAGTGCCAGACCCCAAGGACGCCCCCAGCGGCCTCGCACCTACTAGCCCTGTCAGCAACAACTTGGCTACAGATGAGAAAGCTGAAGGTAAGATGGGTTTTTTTTAAATTTAATTTCATTATATTTTTTGGATGAGAAAGCTGAATTGTGATGCAGCTTATGCATTGTTGTAGAGTCTTGTCAAAGATGTTCTGCAAAGTATGCTGTAGGTTGCAAAAGATTGCATGGGGAGGTTGTAGGCATGGGCACCAGTCAGCTGGTGTCTGCCCCATGATGCAGCTCTCTTCAGTGACAATAACCATTCTTGACTGAATTTGAATGTAGGTGGTCCGTTTGCAGTTATTCAATGACAACAATTATCCTTAGTTGAATTTGATTGTAGCTGGTCCATGTACAGTTATGCAATTTCAAAGTTGACGAATCACATACCCCAGGCTGCATCATTGGCCAAGCGCATTTGAAGTGTGTGCATTTGTTCTCAAGAGGACTTGGTCAGCTCACCAGATGTATTTTGGACTGATGTGTTGCTGCAGAGGGATCAGTAAGGGATGGCCTGAGTCCCGGCCTGGCAGAGATTGCTGACACAGCACAGCGTAAAGTACAGGAAGCCCAATCCCAGCTGAACCCTGCAGAAGGTATTGCAGCTGTCAAAGAAGCTGCTTCTGCAGCTGCTGCTTTCATGATGCCAGTGCAGCCTGCTGGCGCTGCAACCTATTCAGGTGGCCCACCGACCTAGATATCAAACACTGTCTTTGTGCATCAGCAGCTGGCAAACAGGCCACAGGACATACATATGGCGCTTACTTCACCATGTCATTTTAACATCACATGCAACAGAATGCATGGCATGTCAAAGCATGAGGTCTGTGATGGCAGGCATGCACACGAGCATGGATTTACACATAGCATGACATACAGCACAATGTTTACATGCGTCGTCTTTGCTCTAGTGAGCTGCTCAAATCTGGCTTGCTGCTTACTGCAGTCTTGCTGGAAATTATGGTGACGTTTTTGTGCATGAAGGTTTCTGTGATTGGTGCTCTGTGATTGTTCAGGTAACCAAGCTGAGGTGCCAATGGGATCTGGCACGAACAACATGGGACAGGTAGCTGAGGATGTCACTGCACCTGTCAAGGAAGCTGCTTCAGAAGCTGTCAAGGCAGCAGGTGATGTGTTACTTATGGCACCTGCTGAATGTCTTGCAGAATCAACGCTTGCCTGGATTTGTCTTGCAAAATAAACGCTTGCCTGGGTTGGTACGCAGAACTTGTGTATACATCTACACGTAATCAAACTGAATCATACGAGTGAAAATGCCAGCTCGGTGGCTCTATCCACCGTATTTGTCTAAAATTATGAAGTGCTTGTTAGAGAATGACACATGTTTTCTTGCATGCTGCTCTTTGCGCCTCTTCCGCACAGACAGCTGCATGCCTGCACGTCCAGCTGCTTCAGTCAATGGCAACTTCATCATGCTTCAGACGCCTAGTATCAATCTGCTTTGCAAGCATTACATATGCTATCGTAACAAAATGTTCATATCAGTGTCTTGGTCATTGCAGGACCTGACACTTCTAAGGGGGTGTTGATTTCAGTGGGTGCAGCAGCAGTTCTGGCTGTTGTGACCTTCTCATTCACTGGCACTGCTCCCACTCCCAAGCAGGCTTCAGATGCAGCTACCAAGCTCAAAGACCTGAATGAGTTTTGACCACTTGGGCAGTCGATGAGACCAGTCAATGCACAAAGTGGTGCAGATTGTGGTGAAAGCATTCGTTGATGTTGTCACTATGCCTGCCTTGACTCACAATGTGTCAAACCTTCTTATACCTTGTGGTAAAGTACTGTTAGTAGACAGACAATATAAGTATGATACGTCCTTGACCAGATAAATGTGCTGTAGCAGAAAGCTGTCGTTGCAGTTGCTGATGTGCTGAGTGGCAAGTAGAATTGAGTGTCTGGTAAGGTGTGACATCATCTATCTAAATTCTTTGGTTGTCATGGACAAATGTCAGCCTAACAACAGTATATAATATGTTATAGCTGTATAACTACAGCCTCGATGCCATGATGCATATCATGTATACACTACGTCCTCACCAATTGGAAACAACAAATGTTTGCCAGGACTTGCCGGCTACTGTCAGTGGCAGAAGCTGAAGAGCTTCGTTGCATGGGATTCAGGCAGGCTGCTGGCGTTTCTTACGGAACGGAGTGCGGCACCTCCGTGTGCTGGATGCTTCGTCGGCTGCTTGTCTAACCGATCAAGCAATCCCGCCCCAAGGAATTGCTACGTGGTCACCGTTTGCCTGACCTACATCCTGTTTTCCAGGCTTGAAGCACTTGCTGAATATTGCGCGCTGCTCACGGTACAGGACACGGTCCGTCACGATACCAGACGAAAGCCAATACAGCCCCGAAAGGTATTGCGTTTGGACCCATCTGTGCCTTGTCCTTGGAGTGTATTTTGCAAAAGTAGTCTCTCTCTGTGCGTGAATGTGGCATTCAGCAAATTGTGAACACTGAGGCGGCAAGCATACGCATTCACACCTGTCTCTGCTTGTGGCTTGGGGGTCTTGGCACAAAATCTAAGTGCACCCATGGATTTTGCACAGCACAGATTTACATACTGGTAGTCGCGTTCGTCATCACTCAATTCCGCAGGTCGCAGCCTCACCGGTATGGCACTTGCTCCACCAGTTGCTGGATCACTGGCAGACACACACACTACTCAGAAAGTGACCAGCCACCTTGGCCATCATGTACACAGTCACGGCACTGTCAGGTCGCAAGCAGCTCACCAATGCAAGCTTGAGCACCAGCTAGGCCGTACCAGCAGAGCTACTTGGGGCAGCAATGCCTCTTTCAGCAGACAGCGGCACAACCCTCGGCAGAAGCGTGGCCACTCAGCCATTGTGTATGCTGATCAAGACTACTACAGCGTGTTGGGCATTTCCAAGAATGCAGACAAGCAGGCAATCAAGTCAGCATACAGACAGAAAGCTCGTAAGTTTCATCCTGATGTCAACAAGGAACCTGGTGCTGAGGATACCTTCAAGTCCATCAGTAACGCCTATGAAGTCTTGTCAGATGAACAGAAACGTGGCATCTATGACAGGCAAGCTGCTCCTTTCTATTCCAGCATTGTGCTGTCTGACTCTCTGTAGCAGCAAATGGAGAGAATCAGCCAAACATCAATGCATGCCTGCCTTGACATATTGTTACTGTGATGGCTCCTGCAGAGGGCTTAGCAGCAATGCATTAGACTGCTTTGTCCTTGTCATGTTTGTGCACAGCTGTGCACACAATGAACACTTGAAGGCATATTGCATCACACACCATAATCTATGCATTCATGGTGACGGACGAGCTGAATGTTGCAACAGGTATGGGGAAGCAGGGTTGAAGGGTGGTATGGGGGGTATGGGAGGCCAGGGTGGTGAAGCCTATGGCAGCCCCTTTGACATCTTTGAGCAGTTCTTTGGAGGCCAAGGTACAGCTACACAGCTTTGGCTCGGTTTGCACTTTTACATGTTTTGCAAAGGCATGCGGGTACAAATAGTCGCAGCAATGTGTTACAGGCTCGGCTGCAAAGGTGTTCATGAAAGGCAGTGCCATCAGTGTCTGTCTGCAAGGAATGCACAGCTTGTCTGCACCCAAGGACAGCATGCATGCTGACTTTATTGCAATCAAAGCAGTGACCTCTGGCAGCATCAAAGGCTGTGTCGCTGTGTTGCTTCACTTCATATCAACCAAACTTGAATGGTTTCTGCCACAACAGTGTCAGTGAGATGCAACCTGACAGCATGTGAGTGACCCAGGTGGGGGTATGGGTGGGATGGGGGGTCAGGCAGGGCCCCGACGAGCCAGACCTATTCCTGGGGAGGACGAGAGATATGACATCCAGTTGGACTTCCTAGATGCTGTATTTGGAACCCAGTAAGTGCTTCTGCTGCATGTTCCCTCCCCCAGCTTCTTTCTCACAGCTCTGTCTGCTACATCAGACCTCTACCAATATCTGCACAATTCTTGGTCAGTGCTCACAGCGCATTAAAATGCGGCCTCCTCACTGCAACTTAGTGGGTCCGAGGCAGGCATCTGGTTCCAAATGAGGGGGTGTGCAAGTTCATGAGCTGGTGCATCATTTGCCCTGCTTGACGCCTGCACTGCTGGGCTTTTACAGATTCGACTTGCTGCATGCATATGAGCAGCACATGTGTTCATCCATACTGCACAGAGACAGCGTGTCTGCTCAGACTGTTTCAACACCAATCACCGGTGTCACAGCCCAAGCCATTGCTCAGCATATCACTGAGCTCAACCTGAGCAGGCCTGGTTATGATCTGCAGGAAGGACATCAGCGTGAGTAGGTTGGAAGAGTGTGGGGTGTGTACTGGCAGTGGTGTGAAGGCCGGTACAACTGCCTCAACCTGTTCAACCTGTGGGGGTCAAGGTCAGGTTGTCACAGTGCAGCGCACTCCCATCGGTGCCTTCCAACAGGTGAAAATACTGATAATAAAGTGTTGTGAGAGCAGAGTGCGTCGCAGAGATGCAGCGCCTGCCCGCCCGCATCTTGCATTTGGCTTGTGCAGCAAACCCTGATCTGTTTCGAGACGTTTTGTCTGGATTGTCTGCCTTCATGCATTGAAAGCCCCCCCGTTGTGCTGCAGTGTCTTCAGAAGAAGGCCTTGATTGGCATTCTTCCTTGTCACATGTCATCAGCTTTGTGTTCAGCTCTTGTGGGACCTACACTTACAGTATGGTCGGTAACAAGACTGCTACGATAAGATTGAGTGTACAGCTGCACGCCACTCGTGCAGTCTGGCAAGTGCCCCACACAGTACAGCTTGTACCTGTTTCAGGGCAAAATCCACGTCGCACATTAGATGCCCCTTAGCTCATTGTACCACCCTATTACAGCACCCACCCAGATCCACTTCTACTGCGATTACAGATAGCCACATGCGCGGACTGTGAGGGCTCAGGGGAGCGGGCCACACCCTGCAATACGTGTGGGGGGGATGGCCGGGTGCGCCGCACCAAGAAGATCAGCTTGAATGTGCCCCCTGGCGTTGACAACGGCAGTCGCCTCAGAGTCAGAGGAGAGGGCTCTTCCGGCAGAAAGGGTCAGTTGCTTACTGTGTTGCTCAGTTGCTTACCCTTGCTCTGTTTGCCAGTCCGGTGTAGGCTTGTTCTGTTCATGCTGAATGTTGCTATGCTCATTGTGTGCTTGGCATTGTGTCAGTGGTGCCAATCATATTGTGCAGCAGAACCCAGATCAAACAGAGCATGTTGCATGGTATAGCAGCACTTTTGTATGATGCCTTCACCATGCAGTATATGCTTCTGAACCTTTGAGCCACCTCTAAGCATGCTGTGTCACAGCACTTCATCTGCACATGTAATGTTTGCTCATGACGTGCAGTTGCTGTCCCTGCATGTGCAGTCCGTGGTTTGCTCAGAGCTTCGGCAGTAGCATTGCCTTACCGCACTCACAAACTCTGTACCTAAGCAGTGTGGATGTGGTGCACAGGTGGTAGTCAAGGAGACTTGTACGTGTTTGTACGAGTGAAGGAGCATGCCGATCTGCGGCGGGAGGGCCTTACAGTGCACTCAGATGTCTCTGTGTCCTATGTAGACGCTATCCTAGGTATGCATGTGCCGTAACAAAACATGTTTTGATGCACATTTCTTGCATGTACAGCATGGACTTTCCTAGCTTGCTGTCCATTCTGCTTATGCATGCCTATTTTGCATCTGAGGTGTCAGCAGTTGAACAGCATGTGCAGCGGCAAGATAAGGCAGTGTTGCAAACGTCCCAATGCTGGCTGTTTTGCTTGTGTGCTTTGGATTGATATTTGGTCAACAATGCTGCTTGTTTGGCGCTGCTGTAGTCTCGGTCGTGTGTGTGCGCGCGTGTGCGTGTGCGTGCGTGTGTGTGCGTGTGTGCGTGTGTGCGTGCTGTGGAGACTGAATGCTGCTTTGTGCAGCCACAGCACAGGTGCAATGACAGTACGCCATGATAATAAATAATAATAATGACGACAACATCAGCATCAGCAGCAGCAGCAGCAGCAACAGCAGCAGCAGTAGTAGTAGCAACAACAACAATAATAATAATTATTATAATAATAATAATAATAATAATAACAATAATAATAACAACAACAACAATAATAATAATAATATGATGCCTTGCAGGTACCACTGTGAAGGTGACAACCGTAGATGGGTTGGTAGATCTCAAGATTCCAGGTGGAACACAACCTGGCACAACCCTGGTCATGTCCAAGAGGGGGGTACCCCGCCTTGGGGTTGCCAACTCTAGAGGCGATCACCAGGTGGGCAATGCACTCCTCTAAATGCAGCATCAGCAAGCATGCTACTTGGCCTTTGCATACAACGTGTTACCCAGGAGTTGGCGATGCACATGTTTTCTTTGTTCCTCAAGTCAGGTCTATACTAAGCGCGTCAATGTGTCAAACTCCCAAGACGATTGCTGTCAGTACTGAGTGTTCCTGGCGGTCTTTGAATCTGTGCAATACGCATAGTGGCAGAATTATACAGGCTGTGCAGGCTGTTTTGGATACAGCTTGTTACAGACAGTTGATTGTGCAGACAAGATTTGTCCTGCACGTACCTAGCTCACCATGAGCTGGAAAGCGTTTTAGTTCTTATTATGATTATTATTATTGTGCAGGTTCACGTCAGGGTTGAGATCCCAACAAAGCTCTCCAATGATGAACGCAAAATCGTAGAAGAGCTGCAGGAAATCCAGTCCAAAAAGCCAGTCAAGAAGAAGGGCTTCTCCATCTTCTGAGCTGTTTGATTACAGCAGCTTCTTATGCGCCACCCATGATATATTGCTGATTGTTTTTCCTGACCGAACTGCAATTTGCAACCCTGTGTTGCTTCTATCTTAAGTCTTGATTTGCTAGGACTTGTTCGTAGTCATGCATTCTTTTCCATCTATGCGTACTAAGTAGTACAGGTGTCAATTGTTACGGTAGCAAATTCAGCTGGTCACCGTGTCATTTGCACGCCCGCGACATTTTCATAGCTTATGGTAGTGCTGCACCTTCACAGCAGCTTTAGAGTGTTGAACATGAACTTCATACCTTGCAGACTGGCAGGTGCCGCACACGTGCATTGACAAAAACAAAAGTGTAAAGGAACTGAGCGTCGCTCCGAGACCAAGCCTGTTGGGCAAGTGCGTTTGGCAAAGAATTCCTTCTGCTACAGACACACACACGATCACCCTTTTCGAGTGCTAAAGTAGTTTGGGTCCTTTAACCAGGGAGTGGACCTCCGAAGACTTCGACAATAAGCACCGTCGCAACCGCCTTTGATGATCGCGTGGTATGTACGTTGCAGCACCATGAAATTCGCACGGCTGTGTGCAAGTTCTGTTTGCACACCTTCTTGCTGGGTTGCTGCTGTGAGCCATTTTCGGTCTTCTGAGACAATGTTCTGTCTTGTCTGAATCTTCAGTGCTTGTGTGCAGAGGCGAAGCAAATTGCACCTCTAACCTTCCTGCAATCCCCTGCTGTCACCATGCAGCACGAAGTATATCTGGTCAGTGTCTTTGCTGCAGCCTCAAATGGTGGCAACATGGCTCCTATTGTCCCTGATGCACTTGGCATGTCAGACTCAGATATGCAAGAAGTTGCTCGCAAGTATGGACACGAATGTGGTTTTGTCTTGCCAGCCCCAGCTGGTTCAGGCTGTGACTATGAGCTTCGTTTCTGGGTTCCCAACCATGAGATGGAAATGTGCGGACATGCAACAGTGGGAGCAGTTTGGTTGCTGCATCAGCTGGGCAAACTGTCCAAACATGAATTGTCCATCTGGACATGCAAGGGTGCAGTCTATGCGCATCTGGTCAAGCACGACACAGCTGATGCCACTGTCAAGATCTCTCAGCCAAAGGGTCAAGTTGAACCTCTAGCAAGCTCAGCCATTGCCAGCATTATCTCAGTGTTACGTATTTCCCCCAATGATCTGGCAGCCCACCCAGTGCAGAATGCCTGGACAAGCAGGGTCAAAACACTTGTTCCGCTGAAGAGTGCAACCATATTGAACAGCCTTGAGCCAGACTTCGATCGCATAGAGCAGCTTTGCGAGGATATTGGTTCGACTGGGCTGTACCCTTATGCACACGTAGACAAGGACTGCCAGATATTTGAGGCTCGTCAGTTTCCAAAGTCATCTGGGTATCCAGAAGATGCTGCCACTGGCATTGCTGCTGCAGCACTGTCCTTTGGTCTGCTCGCAAATGGCCTAGTTCAATCTACCTCAAAGACCATTACAGTGCGTCAGGGACAGGCCATGCAGAAGCCTTCAGAAATTGTGATCACGTTAATAACTGACGAAGAAGGTAGTGCAAATGGTTGCTGGCTCGGTGGCCATGTTGAATTCCAGAAAGAAACGTAAATCGCTTTAGGGGGACATGTGGTCTGAGATGCAATCACTAGTGAAGAACCTCTCTGAAACGCTGCTGAGTTGCAAAGGCAGATTGTTTCAGCTTGCGTCAAGGTCAGTAACACCAGTCAGCTGCAAGCTTTACACAACAATACAGCAATCTTGCTCATTCATTTCAGGTCGCTGTCACAATTTGTACATGGTAGAAGTTAGATAGCCCCCTGTGCCAACATTGCCCTGTAATCAGGCTTAGGCTTGAAGAAATCATTGAAGTCAAGTCTGCCTATGAGATTTGACAGACTATCCAACTCTTCTCTGGACTCCTTGGCATCGCTTTGAGCTGTTTGATGCATCTCTTGCAACTCTGCACACACCAATACAATGCTGCTTGAGTGGAGGTGGCAATGCTGCAAATGCAACAGGTGGCAGACATGATGCATTGACTATACAGTGACTCAACACAAGCTGCACAATCTGCATTGAGCATGACAGCCATATCCTGTCCTGAGTAGTCGTTTTGGCTTCAGTAAGGGGTCAACACAGGTAGGAGGATGACATTAAAAACTGATGATTGGCTATGATGTATTCTGCCATGCAAACCACACCTTGAGCTTTGGTAGCACCCATGTGCAAGGACACAGTTCACATCACGCTGATGCACATGCTGCAGCAAGCAATGCTTACCTGTGATGAAATCAGAAAACTTGGCTCCAAAACTGCTCTCCAGTTCCTGCACTGCTTTGCCAAATTTAGGGTCACCTATGACGTGCTGAAGCAGTGCTGCAGTTGATGCCGCCTTTTCCTCCCTGTCATTCCTTCTTCGCTGTGCCTTGTCACCTGTACATATTGACTCATGTTTACTTCCATCATGGAAGTTCCATGTACAGTCAAAAATTGTTTTCTTCATGCTAGATGTTGAACAAGACTAGGTTGCTTTCCTAGTTGTCATCAGCTGGGTATTGGGGCTGTGCATGTTTTGGGCTCTGATTTCAAGCACTGAGTGCATATCCAGCAGTATGTTAGGGGGGATGACCGCTATGGTAAAGTTGAAGACCAGGAAGGGCATCCTGGGATGAAGAAGGCAGCAACCATTGCTCACATACATCTCGATGCAATGGAACGTCTCTCCAACAATGAAGTGTGATGAACGTTATTGGATGGTGCAAGGAGAATACAGACTGTAGGGCAAAGCAGTGTTGCCATGTCATGGCTTGCCCTCACTGTGTGATTCAACAGCGGATCCAACATAACACGAAGGCATCACCTACATACATGATCCCGACGGTTTACCGAGCTTTGCTGACAAGTACATTTTTGGGAAATGGTCATTGTATTCATACCGGAAAGGCATCACCTGCTGGGACAATGTCGAGGTCTGAGGTGTTCTCAGACTCTGGTTGGATTTGCAAGGCAGCAGTGAGCTGGGTGAAGACGGCAGCCTGCTTTTTGAGCTGTACCAGGGACTGCAGCAGGGTCAGCTTGCGCGACAGCAGACAGCCCTTCAACACCTTACGCAGGAAGTCTGTGTGGTGCCCGATCACCTGCATCGAGATGCCCGCGTGGTATCATGCAGGCCTAGCCCAAGCATAAGTCATAAGTATTTGATTAAGTGATTGACTCATTGATAGATTGATTGATTGATTGATTGATTAATTTATTGATTGATTGATTGATTGATAAGTCAGCTGGCGTGGCTTGATCCTGCGGGACTGTGTGGGTGGATGCCGTAGTCAGGTGCAGCAGAGTCTGGGTCAACACAGTGTTACCCAACATCAGCAATTGCCAGCAAGCAATGCAGGCACAGGTGTTTGTTGGAGTCAGGCTGTCAAGCTCCAAGGAATTTGGCAGTCCTGCTACGTCATCAGTAGGTTTGCCACAATTGACTTGACTTCACATTGACACAAAGCCAGCAGGACTGCAATGATTCAAGTGCAGGTGGGTCCTCGTGCAACCCAACAGCCGCTCACTACATGTGTTTTTGATCCTTTTCTCTTGGTGATATAAACTGACATATTTTTGCATTATTTGGTCTATTTTGATCTAGACGAAATCAAGTCAGCTAGGCACAAGAGCATGCTAGCAGGACTACAGCATAGCATGCACAGGTGAGTGCTCATGTAAGCCAACAGCCATCTATACACAACAAAGTCAGGTGCCCGGGGGATAGCAGGAGAGGCAGGCAACAACAGGGAGGACCTCATGCAACCTGACCAGATCAGCTAGACACAGGCAAGTCAGCTAGACACAGGCTAGTCAGCTAGACACATCTAACTAGACACAGGCAAGACAGCTAGACACAGCTGAGGTAGACTGTAGCAGGAGGGGCAGGGGGGGGGGGGCAGGTGGGAGCGGGGCAGCACCTCATCCAGGGTGTTGGCAGTGCGGCACTGATTGCTCATGGTGTGCCAGAGGGGCTCCAGCACCTCAAAGGTGACGTACAGCAGGTACTGGTGGAAGAAGTGCATCATGTGCTGGCACAGGCTGTAGCACCGCTTCAGGCTCTCACTGCCCCACCTGCACACAAGCACTGCGCATCTGCTGCCACTCTGATTGTGCTCAAGAACGCATCAGTTGTGCCTTCATTTGTTTGACCATTTGTCCATTTGTGCATTCGTTGACTGATTTGTGCATGCATTCAACAGGTGTTGCGCTCCAAAGGTGAAGTAGGTTTGAGTTGCTCCCTGTACGAGGTCCTGTTCCTTAAGATGCGTCAGACCACTTGAACCAGCATAGACTGGGGAGTATGGTGCTGAGTCAGCAGGTGCTCACGCAAGCATCCATGAAGAGGAGTCTGTTGCGACGAAGGCAGCAGTCCTGCTGAACTTTGCCGTGAAGTCTGTGTGATGACTCACGGCCGTCCTGGCTGGAATGCTGGTGCAATATATGTTGAGTCATTGCAGCCAGGCGAGGGTGAGATGATGGTGGCACCACAGGCCCACAGTTTCTCAACATGCACGGGAAGGTGTATTCTCTCCTCTGTTTCGTTCTGTTTTGACTTGATGTGATGTGTGACATACCTGAAGAGGCCCCGTGTGGGTTGCAGCAGCTGCCAGACGCCCACCAGCTGCCGCTCCACATACTTCAGCTCAAACAGGTGGCGGAAGATGAGCTGGTACTGAGTCATGGCTTGCTGACTGATCACAATACTCAGCGGCCACTCAATCTGCAGACCATGACTTGTGTTGCATTACACCAAGCTTGTTGGCTTTACAGACTTGGATTGTGGAAGTGTTGTTGAGTTTGGTTGGGGTTTTGGCCAACGCCATAGCTGCACCGGCTGCATGCAAGCATGACTAGCCATTCTGTACACAAATGCTAAACAGGCAACATGTCTGCTGGACTTGAGAATGCTGTTCCAGACCAGACATGCAGCTCACAGCTGTTGTCATCAAGAATGAGACAAGCAACACACAGCTTGGCTGAAGATGGCTTCATCAGTCACAGCGAACGATGACTGAGATTGATGCATGCTAGGGGTACCTTGTAGCCAAGCAGGAAAGCCTCCCGGCCCAGACGCGACCTGAGAAGCGCTGGATCGCTGCTTGGCATCTGCCTTGGAGACACCTGCAATCAGGCCACACACACTCAGCCTCTGTCAAGCGCTCCTGGAAAAGAATCTGAAATGTGTGAACGTGCATGGGCTCTCCAATTCTCTACTTGCGTGCATGAACTCACGTACCATGCTTGTGTGCAAAGTACAGGAGACGCAAGCACGTTATGCAGTTTGTTGTACACATCACTATCGTGCTAGGCAAGCCTGCCCTTACACAGCTATCTATACACAACAGCCAAGACCAGCCTGAGGTGTACGAGATCATTGCAATTTGGGGAAGCACATCAGCGTATAGCATGCCGAGGCGCTCATTCTACTCCCATGCAAACCATGTAGCTCATGAGTCATGACAGTACTGTTTGTTTCAGCATATACCACTGTGACGCTACATGACAGGAACACTACAAGCACAGGCAGCAAAGCTCAGCCGATGGTGTTGACAGTCTAGTTTGCAGCATTTACATTGCTGCATCATGTTGAGCCAGCAGCATGTAGCCCTTTTGCAACAGCTTCATCTGCCTGCACATGATTGATGATTTGCAGACATGCCTTACCAGAGGGTGTTGGGGGTCCTGCAGGGCTGTGGAGCCCTCTTGCAGGGGGGCCCTCTGCTGCAGCATGCCCAGCAGGCTTCGGTGGTCCAGGAAGCACTCCAGCTTCTCTGTGGTGGGGTCACTCGCTGCACTGCTGCTTCTCACGGCTGCACACACTCACGCATATCACAGACAGACAATGGAGAGCGGCAAGAGTGCACCGCTTGGCATATGGCATGGAAAGCCTGAGGACGCAGTAGATTGTGGGTACATATGCCTCACCGACAGACAGCACTCAGG
>JAABUP010002772.1_pt1 | contig 32857 bp, 35 predicted proteins | sample 5559201 | NCBI WGS metagenome assembly JAABUP01 (sample SAMN10711887, study PRJNA513373) | rock metagenome | isolation source: Antarctica rocks | place: Antarctica
CCAAATCATCAGCCACCCCGGCAAGATCACGACATCCAAGCCGGGATCCAAGCCGACACGCCCAACAAGATCGGATTAACTGCAACTGTAGTACTAAGCCGGTTCCCGAGCTCACCCCGGTCACGTCCTTGGCCTGGACCGCCGCCTGTTCGACTGACGCCAGCGCCGTCCCTGCGGCCCGCGATGCGGCCGGGACCGTGGAGGTCAGCCGGGAGCACTGCATGTGCCGATGATCGGCAGTTCAGGGCCCGGACTGTGGGACCCGTCCGGGTCCGTCGCGTCGGGACGGTTCACGGCCGCCCGGCCCTGGTGCTGCCCACGGGCTGCGCGCCTCCCGTGGTGGTCGCGGGTGTTGGTCACCGGAATGCTGACGAGGTGGATCAGGGTCAGCACAAGTCGATCGCGAGCGGTCCGAAGCCCTTGGGGGCGCGGCGGTCTGTCACGCCGAGGATGACCGTCAGGAACCCGGCGGTCATGACGATCTCGGTGACCAGGGCGGCGGCCAGGTTGTAGCCACCTGGGGAGTGCTTGCCGTATCCGTTGGCCGCGAGGCCCGCGCTCGTGGAAAAGCCGGCCTTCCCGCTCGCGATCACGTAGAGGACGGCGGCAGCTGCGACAGCCGCGACCACCTGGGTGACGATGTAGGGCAAGGCCTCTCGGGCCTCGAACCGGCGACCCAGCAGCAGCCCGATCGTGACGGCGGGGTTGACGTGGCCGCCGGAGACGTGCTTCACGGCGTAGGCCATCGTCAACACGGTCAGGCCGAACGCCAGCGACACGCCCAGCAGCCCTATGCCGACGTCGGGGAACGTGGCCGCCAGCGAGGCGCTGCCGCACCCCCCGAGCACCAGCCAGAAGGTGCCGACGAACTCCGCAGCGAGTCGGTTGCCGAGTTTTACACGCTCTCCAGCGTGGCAGGATGGTTGTGGAAGCCAAGATTGTCGTTGGCACCGAGACATGAGTGTGCGCTCGACCCCGAGCAGCATTCCGCTTCAACCGCGAACCGTGGGAACCTCTGCGGCAGCGCAGCGGGCTCAGCCGGTCCAGCCCGCCTCGCGCAGGTGCGCCAGCACGGACTCCAGGGCCTGCTCGCGGCTGCGGCCGGTCGTATCGAGGACGACCTCGGCGTCGGTGGGCGCCTCGTAGGGGTCGCTGATGCCGGTGAACTCCGGGATCAGCCCAGCCCGCGCCTGCGCGTACAGGCCCTTGCGGTCGCGCCGCTCGCACTCCTGCAGCGGTGTCGCGACGTGCACGAGGACGAGGCCCCCGCCGGCGTCCTCGACCATCGCCCGGACCTGCCGCCGGGTCCCGTCGTAGGGGGCGATCGGGGCGCAGACGACGGCGCCGCCCGCCCCGGCGACCTGCGCGGCGACCCACCCGATCCGGCGCACGTTGGTGTCGCGGTCGGCCCGCGAGAAGCCCAGGCCAGCGGTCAGGTGGCGACGCACCCGGTCGCCGTCGAGCACCGTCACCTGCCGGCCGTCGGTCTCGAGCAGCCGGGTGGCGAGCAGCGTCGCCAAGGTCGACTTCCCCGACCCGGACAACCCGGTGAACAGCACGACAAGACCTCGCACCCGGCGCGGCCGGTGCCGGCGGGAGAGGGCACGCATGACACCCGGCGGGCTGACCCAGGGCTCTGGCGCCTCGCCCGTGTCCAGGGCGTGGCCCAGCGCCAGCGCCACCTCCAGCGGCAGCGGCGGGACCAGCCAGGCGTGCGCCATGCCATAGGCCCGGGCGACCAGCCGCGCGCTGTCGTCGTCGTCGGGCACCGCGACCAGGACGACGACACCTGGAACTGTCAGTTCTCGGGTGGCCGCCTCGAGCGCGGCCACCCGGTCGTGGTGGCGGGAGTCGATGGGCTCGGACTCGCCGGCGAGCAGGAACACGACGACTCCGTCGATGGCCGGGTGTTCTGCGAGCTGCTCGTGCACGGCGCGCAGGTCGGGCGCGTGCAGCGCCCGACCGGTCAGAACGGCCAGCGGCTGCTGGATGCCGAGCTCGGCGAGCCGCGCGCGTGTGGCGGCGGGATCGAGCCACTTGCCGGGATGGTCGGCGCGCTCGGGCAGGTCGGCGTCGTGCACCCGGCCCGTGACCTCGTTCCGAGTCGCGCTGTCGTCGCCACTCGTCGCGCTGGTGACCGAGAGGGTCGCCACCCGGACGCCCTCCTCGTCCTGTAGCGCCAGGATGGTCGCCGGCTTCAAAGCGCACTGCCCGGCGGGAAGCGGCAGCACCACATCCCCGGCGTCGGGGGACAGCACCCGCAGGGTGGTGGCGGCGAGTCCGGCCCGGTCGATCACCAGCGCTGCTGGCCCGTCCGCTGCGTTGGTCATGGCGACAGTCTGAACCGCGGGCTGAACCTGGGCGTGGCAAGGTCGAGGCATGTCCGCCCAGCAGCCGTCCGACCAGCCCGGCGCGGCGTCAAGCACCGGGACCGACACCGGGACCGACACCGAGACCGACACCGAGACCGACACCGAGCTGGCGACCCGGCTAGCGACCGGTGCGGGGGAGCTGCTGCTCGCGCTGCGGCGGGACTGGTCGGCCACCGGCGACGCGTCCGAGCTCAAGGACGCCGGGGACCGCGCCGCGCACGACTACCTGATGGCAGCGCTGGCCCGCGACCGGCCGACAGATGCGGTGCTGTCGGAGGAGGGCGCGGACAGCCCGGCCCGGCTGAGTGCGGGGCGGGTGTGGATCGTCGATCCCCTTGATGGCACGCGCGAGTACGGCGACGGCCGCGGCGACTGGGCGGTGCACGTCGCGCTGTGGTGCCGCGAGCCGAGCGGTTCGGCTGGCCGGCTGACCGCGGGGGCCGTGGCGCTCCCAGTTGCTGGCGTCACGCTCACGGACGACCCGCCGGTCGACCTTCCGGCGCGGGTGGAGCGCCCGCCGGTCGTCGTTGTCAGCCGCAGCCGCCCGCCCCGCGAGGCGGCGGCCGTCGTCACCGCTCTCGGCGGCGAGCAGGTGACGCTGGGGTCGGCGGGGGCCAAGGTCGCGGCGGTTCTGCGCGGCGAGGCCGACGTCTACGTGCACAGCGGCGGGCAGCACGAGTGGGACTCCGCGGCCCCGGTCGCGGTCGCGCTCGCCGCCGGCCTGCACGCCAGCCGGCTCGACGGGTCCCCGCTGGTCTACAACAGGCGGGACACCCTCGTCCCCAACCTGCTGGTGTGCCGCAACGAGCTGGCCGGGCCGGTGCTGGACGCACTGGCTCAGGCCGGCTGACCCGGCCAAGCTGACTGGTCCGACGCGGCGCCGCGCCGACCGTAGGGTGGCGCTGTGCGCCTGCCGGTCATGCCGCCCGTCAAGCCGATGCTCGCCAAGTCCGTCCCCGAGGTGCCCGAGAAGCCGGGGATGCTGTACGAGCCCAAGTGGGACGGCTTTCGCAGCATCGTCTTCCGTGACGGTGACGAGGTCGAGATCGGCAGCCGCAACGAGCGCCCGCTCACGCGCTACTTCCCGGAGGTCGTCGCCGCGGTGCAGGCGGGGCTGCCCGAGCGGTGCGTCGTCGACGGCGAGGTGGTCATCGTCGCCGGGCCGGGGCTGGACTTCGAGGCGTTGTTGCAGCGCATCCACCCGGCGGCCAGCAGGGTCACCATGCTCGCTCAGGAGACGCCCGCCCGCCTCGTGGTGTTCGACCTGCTCGCCCTGGACGACGAGGACTGGATGCACCGCCCGCTCGTCGAGCGCCGCCAGGCGCTGGAGGAACTGTTCGGCTCGGGCAGTGCCGGCGGTGCCGGGGTCCATCTAACGCCCTCCACGGCCGACCCCGCCGTCGCCCGCGAGTGGTTCTCCACGTTCGAGGGCGCGGGGCTCGACGGCGTCGTGGCCAAGCCGGGCGGCCTGCCGTACGCGCCGGACAAGCGGACGATGTTCAAGATCAAGCACGCCCGGACCGCCGACTGCGTCGTCGCCGGGTTCCGCTGGCACAAGAGCGGCGAGCCGGCGGTCGGCAGCCTCATGCTCGGGCTGTACGACGACAGCGGGGTGCTGCACCACGTCGGCGTCGCCGCGTCGTTTCCGATGGCCCGCCGGCGCAGCCTCGCCGACGAGCTGGCGCCTTACCGCACCGACCTGGCAGGGCACCCGTGGTCGTGGGGGGAGCACGCAGCACCAGCAAGTGCAGCACCGTCAGCCGCTGCACCGTCAACCGCTGCATTGTCAACTGCTGCACCGTCAACTGCTGCGGCGCCGGACGAGCCCTCGGCAGCGGGCGGTCGGACCCCGCGCGAGGCGGAGAGCTCCCGGTGGAACCGCGGCAAGGACCTGTCGTTCCACGCGCTGCGTCCCGAGCTCGTCGTCGAGGTTGCCTACGACCACCTGGAGGGCCCCCGCTTCCGCCACACCGCCCAGTTCGTTCGCTGGCGACCCGACCGCGAGCCGGCCTCCTGCACCTACGCGCAGCTGGACCGACCCGTCGCCTACGACCTGTCCGGCGTCCTCGGCTGATGCGGCTGCCAAGGTCTGGCCGTTGTCGCTAACGGTCCGACTGGTGTGCGGCCGGTACCGACCGGACCGCGATGGCGTCGCCGCCTACGTCGAGCGGCTCGCGCACGCCCTGCCTGCCGCCGGTGACGCTGCTGGGGTCGAGATCCGCGCCGAGGTGGTCGAGTGGCCCGGGTTGCACCGCTTCCGGGCCGGCGACGCCGACCTCGTCCACGTGCAGTTCGCTCCCGCCGCCTACGGCTACCGACCGGGAATCGGCCTGCTGCCGCACCGCACCCGGCGGCCCGTCGTCACCACACTGCACGAGTACGCCTGGTGGCAGTGGCCTCGCGCGGCGCCCGATGCGGTGTGGCTTCCCCTGGAGCGGCGCCGGCTGTGGGACCGCGAGACGCTGCGGCTCACACCGGCCAGCCGCGAGGTGATCTGCACCAGCAGCGGGCACGCCGCGGTCCTCTCGGCACGGCTCGGGCGGGCCCCGCAGGTGGTCCCGATCGGGGCCAATGTCGAGGTCGGGTACGGCGGCGACCGGGCGCTGGCACGCCGCGAGCTGGGCCTGCCCGCAGGTGTGCCGGTACTGGTCTTCTTCGGGTTCGTCCACCCCGTCAAGGGGCTGCGCTACCTGCTGGAGGCGCTGCCGGAGCTGCGGGCCCGGCACCCAGGGACCCAGCTGCTGATCGCCGGCGGCTGGCACTCGCTCGCCTGGCCTGACGCGGAGGCTGACGCCTTCGTCGCCGCGCTGCGCGAGCAGGCAACCGCGCTCGGCCTCGCGCAGGCCGTCACCTTCCTCGGCTACCAGGAGCCGCAGGCCGTGTCGCGCGCCCTGGTCGCCGCCGACGTGGCCGTGCTGCCCTTCACCGCCGGGGTGACCGCCAAGAGCGGCTCGCTGCTGGCCTGCTGGGCGCACGCGCTGCCGGTCGTCGGGCCACAAGCGCACGCCGGCCCGGACCCAGACGTCGACGCTGCGGTGGCGGCGATCGAACGGCGCGACGCGGCGAGCATCATCAGCATCGTCGGCGCCCTGCTCGACGACCCCGCAGCCCGTGGCCTGCTGACAGCTGCCGGTGAGGCGCTCCTCGCCGGCCGGTCCTGGCCCGAGATCGCCGCGCGCCACGTCGCGATCTACCAGCAGGCCCTGGGTGCACCGGATGGGCTCGGATGACCGGCCGCTGGGCCTGGGTTCAACGCCTGCTTGTTGTCGAGATGCTCGGTGGGTTCGGCGACCTGCTGATCGCCCTGCCGGCGATCCACGGGCTCGCTGCCGCGATGCCGCAGGCGAAGATCCGCGTCGCGACCGCGCCGGCTGCCGTGCCGCTGCTCGACGCCGACCCAGCCGTCCACTCCGTCGCCGCCGCCGACCTCAGCCGTCCTCGCGAGTGGCTCGCGGAGCAGCTCGAGCGCCACCCGCCCGACCTCGTGGTCTCGACGACGATGCACAGCGGCCTGGATGCCCTGATCGAGGAGCGCGTGCCCGGCAGCGTCACCAACCTGTGGCGCCGGCCCCCCGCGGACGAACTCATCGAACGACGGTTCCTGCACCTGCTCGCGAGCGACGGGCTGATCGACCCGGAGCAGCTCGCCACTCCGCTGCGGGTGGCGCTGACTGTTGCCGAGCGCGAGGCCGGCCGGGCGCTGCTGGGCCAGCTGCTCGGCCCCCACACCGAAGCGCCGCTGCTGGCCCTACCAGGAAGCGGCATGGCCGTGAAGCGCTGGCCCGAGGACCGCTGGCGGCAAGTGCTCAGCCGCTGCGGCCGACCATCGCTCGTCCCGCACGCCGAGCGGGACGCCGCGCCGACCGCGGTGCCGCTCCCGGCCGGACTCGACCTGCGGGGCCTCGCCAGCTTGGCATCCGCCGTGGGGGAGGCGGGCGGCAGCGCGCTGGGCGGCGACACCGGGCCGGTGCGGCTCGCCACGGCCGTCGGCTGCCCCGCCGTCGGCCTCTACGGCCCAACGCTCGCCAGCCGGTACGGGCTGTCGGCGCCGTGGGCGCAGAACCTGCAGGGCCTGCCCGGCTGCGAGGTCCGCCGGCCCACTGCCATCACCGAGCAGGAGTGCTGGTGGTCGGCGCGTTGCCCGCTCGACGCGCCGCAGAGTGCTGGGCGGCCGCCCGGCACGAGGCCGCAGTGCATGGCCGACGTGTCGGTCGACGACGTGCTGGCCGCGCTCGACCGGGTAGGGAGGACGGCATGACGAGTGATCCCACCTCCCCGCCGTCCGCCGACGAGCCGCACACCGACGACCCCTCGGCGGGTCTGTCCGCCACCGGCCGCACCGCTGACCAGATGCAGGTCGACGACAGCAAGCCGGGCACCGACTACGGGTCGATCGGGGGCATCGGCGACGACGACCAGGAGTCGGCCGCTGCGGACGAGCAGGGTTAGGCCGGTCGTCGCAGCCCGCGCTCAGTCGCGGGAGTAGCGCAGCAGCAGCACGCCGTCCTGCTCCAGCACGGAGGCGAGGGCCAGGTCGGCCGGCTGCGCCCAGGCTGTGCCGGCCAGCAACCTGGCTTGTCCCGGGCCCACTAGAACGGGGGCCACCGTCAGGCACAGCTCGTCCAGGTGCCCGTCTCCGGCGAGGGTGCCGAGCAGTGTCGGCCCGCCCTCGCAGAGAATGCGCCGAAGGCCGCGCTCCGCCAGCGCGTCGAGCAGCCGGCCGGTGTCGACGGTGCCCCTGGTGCCGCCGACGGGCTCGTCCCCATCCCCGCTGCAGACGACGACCTCCGCAACCTCGCGCAGCGCCGAGGTTTCGGAACGGGCGCTCGTCAGCACCAGCGGACGCTCGTGCGGCCCCGGGGCGAACAGCCGCGCCGCGGGATCGAGGGCGCCTGAGGCGCTGACCACGGCCACCCGGGGGACGGCGGCCATACCGCGCCCGCGGCGCACGCGCTGACGCTGATCCGGCACGACGACCGGCCCGTAATCCTCGGCGCGGGCGGTACCTGCGCCCACGAGCACGACGTCGCACGACCAGCGGAGCATCCGGAACACGGCACGGTCGGCCGCCCCGCCGAGTCCGCCCGAGCGGCCGTCGAGCTCGATGGCCCCGTCGACGCTGGCGACGAACCCCGCCCGCACGTGCCGGCGGCCCGGCCCGGGGTCGGCCACGGCGTACCGCGCATCGAGATCGACCTCACCGGCCTGAGGCGGCAGCAGCGAGCGCACCACGGGACGATATGCCGCCAAGATGGGTGGGGTGCCCCCCACGAGCAGCGCCCGCGGCGGCAACGCCCACGGCAGGTCTCCTGCCGGTGGCACTCCCGGCCGGCTGGCCGACCGGTGCCCCGAGGTCGCCGCCGACACCCTCATCGCCGAGCTGACACCGCCCCCACGCTTCGCCGATGTCCGGCTGGAGAGCTACCGTCCCGCGCCGGACCAGCCGAGCCAGCAGCAGGCCGTCGATGCCGTCGCGGCGTTCGGTGAGCGGCTGCGGGCGACGCGGACGGACGGGCGGCGCGGCCTGTTCGGGCTCGGTCGACGGCGCCATGAGACCGCGGAGGGGCGGTCGGGGCTCTACCTCGACGGCGGCTTCGGCGTCGGCAAGACGCACCTGCTCGCCTCCCTCTGGCACGAGGCGCCGTCGCCCAAGTCGTACGGCACGTTCGTGGAGCTGACAAGCCTCGTCGGTTCGCTCGGCTTCGGGCCGACGGTGCAGGCGCTGTCGAGTCACCGCCTCGTCGCCATCGACGAGTTCGAGCTCGACGACCCCGGCGACACCGTCCTCATGTCGACGCTCCTGACCCGTCTCACCGACGCCGGCGTGCGGCTCGCCGCGACCAGCAACACCCAGCCCGAGGACCTGGGGGAGGAGCGGTTCGCCAGCGAGGACTTCCTGCGCGAGATCCAGGGCCTCGCCGCCCGCTTCGACACGGTCCGCGTCGATGGCGAGGACTACCGGCACCGGGCGGGTGCGGTCGCACCGCCGCCACTGGACACCGCCGGTGTCGCCCGGCGGACAGCAGCCGTGGCCGGGGCGACCTGCGACGACTTCGACGCCCTCTGCGCCCACCTCGCCACCGTCCATCCCTCGCGCTACAGGCACCTCGTCGACGGCGTGCCACTCGTCGGGCTGACGGACCTGCACCACCTGGACGACCAGGCCGTTGCCCTTCGGGTCGTCGTGCTGGTCGACCGCTTGTACGACCGCAACGTGCCGGTCGTCGCGTCGGGCATCGGACTCGACGATCTGTTCTGCGACGAGCTGCTGCGCGGTCCGCACCGCAAGAAGTACCAGCGCGCCGTCTCCCGGCTCGCCGCCCTGGCCTGCGCGGGCGCGGACGGGTAGCGGCCACAGACACCGACACCGCCCCCACCGAGCACCTAGCATCGCCGGGGTGGACTGGAACCTGCGAGGGTGCGCCCGGCATGGTCACGTGACCTACCGCCCCGACGAGGCGCAGCTCGCGGAGCGGCTCACCGCCGCCACCCCAGCGGGCGAGTCGTGGCGATGCCTGCGCTGCGGCGCGTTCGTTCCCGGGAAGCCCCGCAGCGGCGGCCCGGCTGACGAGGCGCCGGTCGTGCTACGGGGCAAGGCCCTACGACAGGCGACGATCCTGCGGCTGCTGGCGACCGAGCGCCTGCTACGGGCGCTGCTGCTCATTGGCATCGGGTACGCCATCCTGCGTTTCCGCAAGTCCGAGGCCAACGTGCAGGGCGTCTTCAACCGAGCGGTGCCCGCTGCCAAGCCGCTCGCGAGGGTGCTCAACATCGACCTCAACCACAGCCCGACGCTCGGCAAGTTGCAGCACCTCATCCACACGAAGCCGTCGACGCTGCTGCTCGTCGCCGTCCTGATCTTCGGCTACGCGGCAACCCAGGTCGTCGAGGGCGTCGGCTTGTGGCTGCTCAAGCGCTGGGGCGAGTACTTCGCCGTCGTGGCGACCAGCGTGTTTCTGCCACTGGAGATCTACGAGCTCACCGAGCGGGTGACCGTGCTGCGGGTGCTGACCCTGCTCGTCAACATCGCTGCCGTGGTCTACCTGCTGCTGAGCAAGCGGCTCTTCGGCCTGCGCGGCGGCCGGGCCGCATACGAGAAGGAGCGCGAGAGCGCGTCGCTGTTGGAGATCGAGCAATCCGCAGGCGGCTTTCGCCGGCGGGAACCGGCAGCCGCCGGCGCCGGCACCGGCTAGCGGCGCAGCGCAGGTGGAGCTCCGAGCAGCTGGACCAGTGCCACCGACTCCCCGGGCAGCTCGACCCGGCCGGCGGAGAACGAGAAACCTGGGTCGGAGGCCAGCAGCACATTCACGGGCGTGCCCTGCATCGGGATGACGGTGCCCGCCGGCCCGAAAGCGGCGACCACCGCGAGCCCGCCGCGATGCAGCACGAGCCACCTGTCGTCCTCATCGGTCGCGACGTGCACGTGCTCGAGCCGGGGATCGCCGAGGTCGGGCAGCGATCGGCGGATGGAGATGAGCCTTCGGTGCCAGTCCAGGAGCATGGAGCCGCGCTCAGTCGCCGGCTCGTCCCAGTCCAGCTTCGAGCGCTCGAAGGTCGCGGGGTCCTGCGGGTCCGGAACCTCGTCGGTGGACCAGCCGTGTGCGGCGAACTCCGCGCGCCGCCCAGTACGCACCGCCTCGCCCAGTTCTCCGGAGTGGTCGGAGAAGAACTGCCAGGGTGTGCGGGCGCCCCACTCCTCGCCCATGAACACCATGGGCGAGAAGGGTGACAGCAGCAGCAGGGCGGCGCCAACTTTCAGCAGGCCGTCGGACAGGGTTGCCGACGCGCGGTCGCCCTGTGCGCGGTTGCCGATCTGGTCGTGGTCCTGCAGGAAGGTGACGAAGCGGTACCCGGGGACGCCGGTGGCAGGGCGGCCGTGCGAGCGGCCGCGGAAGGTCGAGAAACCGCCGTCGTGCACGAACGCCGAGCTCAGCGCCTTGCCGAGAACCTGTAGCGGGCCGAAGTCGACGTAGTAGCCCTGCCGCTCGCCGGACAGCGCAGCCCGCAGGGCGTGGTGCACGTCGTCGCACCACTGCGCCTCGAGCCCGTAGCCGCCGGCCGCGACGGGCCGGACGAGCCGCGGGTCGTTGAGGTCGGACTCGGCGATGAGGGACAGCGGCCGCCCGTCCGAGACGCGCAGCTGCTCGACCTCTCGGCTGAGCTCCTCGAGCAGGTGCACGGCTCGGTCGTCGCGCAGCGCGTGCACCGCGTCGAGCCGCAGGCCGTCGCCGTGGTAGTCGCGCAGCCACATGAGCGCGTTGTCGAGCAGGAACCGCCGGACCTCGTCCGAGCCGGGCGCGTCGAGGTTGACGGCCGCGCCCCACGGTGTGCTGTGGGTGTCGGTGAAGTACGGGCCGAAGCGGCCGAGGTAGTTGCCGGCGGGTCCGAGATGGTTGTAGACGACGTCCATCACCACGCCGAGGCCTCGCCCGTGGCAGGCGTCGACGAAGCGCTTGAGCTCGTCCGGGCCGCCGTAGGGCTGGTGCACGGCGAACAGGTCGACACCGTCGTACCCCCATCCCCGCGTGCCGTCGAAGGCGTTGCAGGGGAGCAGCTCGACGGCGTCGACCCCGAGGTCGACCAGGTGATCGAGCCGTTTTGTCGCCGCGTCAAAGCTCCCCTCGGGCGTGAAGGTGCCGACGTGCAGCTCGTACAGCACCGCCCCCGGGAGCGGAACGCCGCGCCATCCTGCGTCGATCCACTCGAAGGCGCTGTCGTCGTAGACGGCCGAGCGCGCGTGCACGCCGTCGGGCTGCCACCGCGAGCGCGGGTCGGGCAGCTCGTCACGGCTGCCGTCCAGCACGAACGCGTACCGGTCGCCGTGCCCGATGTCCGCAGCGTCGAGGGTCCACCAGCCCTCCTGCGACCCGGGGCCTCCCGCGGACATCGCCCGCCGCTCGTCGTGCACCGCGAGGGCGACCGCCCGGGCGCCTGGCGCCCACACCGAGAACCGCGTCATGCGGGTGCCCTCCCCGTGCCGCCGAAGGGCTACGCGCGGAAGCGGCGGCACCGGCAGGGGAGCCCCGTCACAGCCGGTACCGGCAGGTACCAACCGTCAGCGGCGAGTCCACGCCTCCGCTTGCGCTGTCAACTCGGCGACGACGGGCGGCAGCTCGCAGGAGACAAGGTCGGCGAGCGTCACCGACTCGAGCACGGCGCGCAGGCTCGCCCGCACAGCCACCCACACCTTCGTGAGCGAGGCCGCCGGCCCCGGGTAGACGACGTCCTCCGGGCGTGCGTCCTGCACGCTGGCGAGCGGACCGTCGACGGCACGCATCACGTCCGCAACCGAGATCTCCCCCGCCGGGCGCGCGAGGACGTACCCCCCGGCGGGACCGCGCTGGCTGCGCAGCACACCCGCCTTGCGCAGGTCACCGAGGATGCCGAGCAGGAACTTCAGCGGGATGCCCTGCGCCCGGGAGACGACCTCGGCGGTCACGGGCTCGCCCGGCCGGGCCGCGATCTCCGTGAGCGCCCGGACCGCATAGTCGGAGCGGGCGGAGACGCGCACCTGATGATCGTGCCATCCGGCGGGGGCGGGGGCGACTCGCCGGGCCGACCCCTTCAGCAGGGCCTCAGTCGCGCACGAGCAGGGCCACCGGGAAGTCGCGCAGCAGCCGCAGCAGGTAAGCCTCCCCGCCGTCGTGCCGCCTACCCGTGAGAACGTCGGTCCACGAGCCGTCGGGCAGCGGTACGGAGGTGTCCTTCCAGCCGCCGGCGCGGCCGAGGCCCAGCACCAGCCGCGGCACCACTGTGACGAGTTGTGACGCAGTCGGCGATGCGGTGGCGGAGGACGAGCGGGCGAATGCGACGACGTGCTCGGCGGCCGCCCCACGGGCCGCGAGCGGCTCGTAGCTCGCCTCGGGGCCGAACGCTTCCGGATGGTCCCGCCGGGCGGTCAACGCCGCCCGGACCGCGTGCAGCTTCGCTGCGCCCGTGCCGTCAACCTTCGGGGTACCGCGGGTGGTGGCCAGCAGTCGGGCGCGCTCGCCGTAGTCGACCGGCCGGCGGTTGTCCGGGTCGACGAGCGAGTGGTCCCAGAGCTCGCTGCCCTGGTACACGTCGGGGACGCCCGGCATGGTCAGCTGCAGCAGCTTCTGGGCGAGGGAGACTACGCGCCCCGGGTCGAGGAGCGTGTCGACGTAGCTGCGGAGGGCCGAGACGAACGCCTCGTCGCCCAGCACGCCCGCGACGTAGGCCGCGAGCGCCTCGTCGTACGCCCCGTTCGGCGCGGTCCAGGAAGTGTGCTGCTTGGCCTCGCGGGTCGCCTTCTCCAGGTAGCGCTGCGCCCGCTCGAGGTCGATCGGCCAGGCGCCGACGAGGGTCTGCAGCAGCAGGTAGCACGCGTTGCGGTCAGGGCCGGCCGGACCGGCGTGCTTCTCACCCAGGCCGAGCAGCCGGGCGGCGGTACGCCCCCAGCCGACGGGGTCCTCCGACAGCACCGCCAGGCGGGCCCGCACGTCCTCGGCGCGCTTGGTGTCGTGGGTCGACAGGGCGGTCATCGACAGCGGCCAGTCCCGCTGCGCCGCGGCGGCGGCGGCATGGAACTCGCCCACCGACCGGCCGAGCACGGCAGGCGCTCCGCCGACCTCGTTGAGCGCGACGAGCCGGTTGTAGCGGTAGAACGCGGTGTCCTCCAGGCCCTTGGCCATCACCGGGCCGCAGGTCTGCTGGAACCGGACGACGAGCTCGGCCGGGCCGGCGACGACCAGCCGGCACACGGCGTCGATCTCGGCCGCCCGCCCCGGCGCCGACTCCAGCGCCCGCGCGCGGGCCCTCGTGACCGTCTCGACCGAGACCGGATCCGCCGGACGCCCGGGCACGAGGTACGCCCGGTACACGTCGAAGCCCTCGAGCATGGCCTCGAGCGCCTCGCGCAGCCCGCGCCGGGTGAGGTCGCGGGTGGCACGCTCGGCCCAGGCTGCGCGCACGACCAGTTCAGTCAGCCGGTTCAGCTCGGCTGACAGCACGTGCTGCACGGCGTACCGTTTCGCCGCCCCCTCCACCGCGCGCCAGTCGGTCGGCTCCAGGGTCAGCTCGCCGTAGAGCGTGGTGAGCGGCTCGGCCCCGGCCGGGTCGACGAACAGCCCCAGCAGCCGGTTGAGCGCGTCGTAGCCGGTCGTCCCGGCGCAGGCCCAGCCGGCCGGCAGGTGCTCGCCGTCCTCCAGGATCTTCTCGACCACGACCCAGGCGCCGCCGGTCGCGACCGACAGCCGATCCAGGTACCCCTCCGGGTCGGCAAGGCCATCAGGGTGGTCGATCCGCAGGCCGTCCAACTCGCCCGCGCGGATCTGGCGCAGTACCTCGCGGTGCGTGGCGTCGAAGACGTCCGGGTCCTCGACCCGCACCCCGGCGAGGGTGGTGACGTCGAAGAAGCGCCGGTAGTTCAGCTCCTCGGCGGCCACCCGCCAGTCGCAGAGCCGCCAGTGCTGCGCGTCGAGCACCTCCGGCAGCACCAAGTGCTCGGTCCCGGGCGCCAGTGGTGCCTCGTGGTCGTAGTACCGGACCCGGTCGCCGGTCAGCTCGATCTCTCCGGCGGCCAGGCACTGCTGCAGCGAACCGCCGAGCACGGGCAGCAGGACCCGGCCCGGGTTGTCGAGCGAGCCCCAGTCGATGTCGAACCAGGCTGCATACGGCGAGGCGGGCCCCTCGCGCAGCACCGACCACCAGGCCGCGTTGGCCGACTCGGGCTCGGCGACCGACATGTGGTTGGGGACGATGTCGAGCACGACGCCGAGCCCCGCCTCGTGGCAGGCGGCGACGAAGCGATCGTGCGCGTCGGCCCCGCCCAGCTCGTCGTTCACCTTGCCGTGGTCGACCACGTCGTAGCCGTGGGTCGAGCCCGGCGACGCCTGCAGGTAGGGCGAGCAGTAGACATGGCTGACGCCCAGGTCCGCGAGGTAGCCGGTGATGCCCGCGGCGTCGTCGAAGCCGAACTCCGGGGTGAGCTGGATGCGGTACGTGCTGAGCGGCGGGCACGGGGTCACGCGCTTAGTACACCCGAACTGCCTAGTACACCCGCCGCAACATGATCAGCGACCGGGCCGGCGTGCAGACGGCGTCGCCGGACTTGTGCGCCGGGAGGTCCAGGGCGTGCGCAAGCGGCGCGGTGGTGTCGATGACCGTCTCCCACGCGGAACCGAACTCGGCGCCGGGCAGGGTGTACTCGACGTCCTCGTGCCAGGCGTTGAAGAACAGCAGGAACGAGTCGTCGACGATGCGCTGGCCCCGCGCGTCGGGGTCGGGGATGGCGTTGCCGTTGAGGAACATCCCGACCGAGCGCGCCCATCCCTGCTCCCAGTCCTCGCGGCTCATCGCCTCGCCCGAGGGGTTCAGCCACACGATGTCGTCGAGACCGCCCGAGCCGTGCACCGGCCGACCCTGGAAGTACCGGCGTCGGCGCAGCACCGGGTGCCGGCGCCGCAGCCTGGCCAGGCGCTGGGCGAACTCGACCAGGATGGAGTTCTCCCGCGCGTCGCTCCAGTCCAGCCAGGAGATCTCGTTGTCCTGGCAGTACGCGTTGTTGTTGCCGCCCTGGGTTCGGCCCATCTCATCACCGGCGACGAGCATGGGCACGCCCTGCGACAGGAACAGGGTGGCGAGGAAGTTGCGCTTCTGCTGCTCGCGGATCGCGATGATCTCGAGGTCGTCGGTCGGTCCCTCGGTGCCGCAGTTCCACGAGCGGTTGTGGCTCTCGCCGTCGCGGCTGCCCTCGCCGTTGGCCTCGTTGTGCTTGTCGTTGTAGCTGACGAGGTCGTGCAGCGTGAACCCGTCGTGGGCGGTCACAAAGTTGATCGAGGCGTAAGGCTTGCGGCCGTTGCTCTCGTACAGGTCGCTGGAGCCGGTCAGCCGGCTGGCGAACTCGGCGACCGTCGAGCCCTCACCGCGCCAGAAGTCGCGGACGGTGTCGCGGTACATCCCGTTCCACTCGGTCCACAGCGGAGGGAAGTTACCGACCTGGTAGCCGCCCTCCCCGACGTCCCACGGCTCGGCGATCAGCTTGACCTGCGAGACCACGGGGTCCTGCTGTACCAGGTCGAAGAAGGCCGACAGCCGGTCGACGTCGTAGAACTCGCGGGCGAGCGTGGAGGCGAGGTCGAAGCGGAAGCCGTCGACGTGCATGTCGGTGACCCAGTACCGCAGCGAGTCCATGATCAGCTGCAGCGAGTGGGGGTGCCGGACGTTGAGGGAGTTGCCCGTGCCCGTGTAGTCCATGTAGTAGCGCTTGTCGGCGTCGACGAGCCGGTAGTAGGCCGCGTTGTCGATCCCGCGCAACGACAGGATCGGCCCTTGGTGGTTGCCCTCGGCGGTGTGGTTGTAGACGACGTCGAGGATCACCTCGATGCCCGCGGCGTGCAGCGCCTTGACCATCGCCTTGAACTCCTGCACCTGCTGGCCGCGCTGGCCCGAGGAGGAGTAGGCGCCCTGCGGGGCGAGGAACCCGATCGTGTTGTAGCCCCAGTAGTTGCGCAGCCCTCGCTTGATGAGGTGCTCGTCCTGGATGAACTGGTGGCAGGGCATCAGCTCGATCGCCGTGACACCGAGCCCCAGCATGTGCTCGATGATGATGGGGTGCGCGATGGCGGCGTAGGTGCCGCGGATCTCCTCCGGAATGCGGGGGTGGCGCTGGGTGAGCCCCCGGACGTGCGCCTCGTAGATCACGCTCTCGTTGTACGGGCGGCGCGGGGGCCGGTCGTTGTCCCAGTCGAAGAACGGGCTCACGACGATCGACTTCGGGATGTGCGCGGCGTCGTCGTCGTCGTTGCGCTCGTCAGGAGCCGCGAAGCGGTAGGGGAAGACCGCCTCTGACCAGTCGACCTCGCCCTCGATCGCCTTCGCGTACGGGTCGAGCAACAGCTTGGCGGGGTTGCACCGGTGGCCCGAAGCGGGGTCGTACACGCCCTCGACCCGGTAGCCGTATCGCTGGCCGGGGCCGATGTTCGGCAGGTAGCAGTGCCAGTGGAAGGCGTCGACCTCGCGCATGCACACCCGGGTCTCGCTGCCCGCGTCGTCGAACAGGCACAGCGTCACTGCAGTCGCGACCTCCGAGAACAAGGCGAAGTTGGTGCCGATCCCGTCGAAGCTGGCCCCGAGGGGGTAGGCGTTTCCCGGCCATACCTGCATGCTTCGAGCGTGCCCCAGCCGCTCGCGGGCACACCGCAGCCGGCCGGTAGTGGCTCCGCTGGCCGTGCGGCGAAGGTCACTGCAGGGCGCGTACGGCCGGCTGCCCCCATCCGGGTCAAAACACGCGCAGGTCGTCCGGCGTGGCGCGGTTGCCAGCGGGAGCCGCGCGAGGTAGGCATAGGCCTGATCGCGAGAACCGGCGAGGCCGCAGGGGAAGGCGCCCCTCGTCGTGGAGGTCCTCGTGATCGAGATTGTGTCTGCAGCCACTTGCTCGACGATCGGCGGGCGGCTCGCAGTTTTGGCGTGCCCGGCCGCCTTGTGTCCGCACGTCGAGTTCGCTGTGGCCTCCGTCCTCAGCACGCCCGCCCCGCTGCGCTGGGCGCCGCAGCCCGCTCGCCCCGGGCAGCTGTGTGCCGCCCTCGAGTGGCGAGCCGCGGCCAGCGCCGCCGGGCGCCTCGCCAGCAGGCTAAAAGGGCTCGGCCCGCTGATGTTCGAGGTCACCGAGGGTGCGAGCCCAGGCTGCGACCCGGTCCGCTATGCCTACGTGCCCGCGCTCGGGCTGCACCAGGCGGCGCTCGCTGCCAACGGCGACGTCGTCGTCGGGGAGGGGCCGCTGCGCGAGCTGCTCGGCCGGGCCGAGCGCGGTCCAGGCCTTGCCGGAGGGCTACGGCAGCTGCTCGGCACCGACTGGGACGAGGCGCTGGAGCCGCTTCGCACCAGTGGCTACGGTGCGCCGGTGACCTGGCTGCGCCAGACCGGCTAGGCCACAGGGGGCGGGGGGCTCCGGGGGTGCCGGCTCGAGCGTGACGGCACCTTGCGAGGGCTCATGTTCACGCGGTCCGTGCCGAGAGGGATAGACGGGCACGGAGCGGGCACCGGAAGGCCGGCGCGGGCCCACCGCAGCAGCAGGGGAACGGCTCGTTGTGACCTCGCCGACACAGGGCACATTGCGCGTCGTTCCCGCGTTGGGACAACACGCACAGCCGTGAAGACGACCCTTCAAAGGGAGCACCAGTGGCCACCGACTACGACACACCTCGTACGACCGACACCGACGACGACCAGGAGCAGAGCCTCGAGGCGCTCAAAGCCCGCCGCGCAGAGGCAGCAGCCGACCTCGGCGACGACGCCGACCCGTTCGAGGTCGAGCTCGACCTGCCCGGTGCCGACCTGTCGGCCGAGGAACTCACCGTTCGGGTCCTGCCTCGCCAGGCCGACGAGTTCACCTGCACCAGCTGCTACCTCGTGCACCACCGCAGCCAGCTGGCCGACCAGCGCAGCATGATCTGCTCCGACTGCGCAGCATGATCTGCTTCTCCCGCGCAGCCCGACCCCTGCCCGACAGCCCCGCGCTGCCGGGTCGGGCGCCGCAGAGCACGTAGGCCGCGGCAAGGCGCCCGTAGCGCTAGCTCGCCAGCGTGGTGCCGGTCACTGGCCGGGCGCTCAGATCGACGGCCGTGCCGGTGACGTCGACACCTGCCTCGCGCATCTCGGCCAGCGCCTGCTCACCGGCCGCAGCACTACCCACCATGGCCGTCGTCTTCAGCGGAACCTCGACCTCGTAGCCCAGTCGCCTGCCGTCAAGGGCCGTCTCCTTGACGCACACGTCGCCCGCCAGCCCCACCACCACCAACCGCTTGACGCCTCGCCGCTCCAGCTGCGAGCCCAGCTTCGTCGCCTCGCGCTCACCGGACACCGGGTCGCGGACCGAGAACCCTGAATACCCGTCGCTGCCGTCAATGCCCTTGGGCATCACCGGACCCTCGATCCGCAGCCGCGGGTGCAGCTCCGCCCCCCACGTGCCGGCGACGCAGTGCACCGGCCACACCCCGCCCTGCGCGGCGAAGTGTGGCGTCTCGGGCGGGTGCCTGTCCTGGGTGTAGACGACGAACGCTCCGGCAGCCCTCGCCGCGCCGATCTCGGCGTTGACGGCGTCAACGACCTGCTCCCCGCCCTCGACGTAGAGACCGCCCGCAGGGTCGGCGAAGTCGTTCTGCACATCGACGACGACGAGCGCGACGTCAGGGGCGTACGCAGGCACTGGCAGCTCCGTTCAGACCGGACCCTCGCGGCGCACTCGCGCCCCGCCGCCAGTGTCCTTGATGTGGGCACTGCCAGCGTCGCATGTGGGTGTGACCCGCATCGGTGCTTGCTTCCGGCGTGCCGCCGGCGCCGCTGGTGTGTCAGCGCGGTCGGGGCGCCGCGGTCCCGTACGGTCCCCCGGTGCGCAGCAAGAGCTACGGTTCCGACGTTCTCGGCGCGCCTCGCGCCCCACGCCGGCCGCCCCCGCCGACCCTCTCGGCCGACCTCGGGCTGGTGGTGGAGCACCGCGAGAGCGGGTGGTGCGGGGCGATCGTGCTGGTAGAGAAGGACGCCGTCCTGCTCGAAGACAGTCAGCACCGCCGGCGGACCTTCCCGCTGTCGCCCGCGGCCTTCCTGGTCGACGGGCGCCGGGTCACCCTGGTCCGGCCGGCGGCCGCCGCGCCTGCCGGCCCCGGGCGCACCGCATCGGGGTCGGTAGCGGTCACCGGTCATACGGCGAGGGTGGCGCGCGCGAGCCGGCTGCTGGTCGAGGGGATGCACGACGCCGCGCTGGTCGAGCGCGTGTGGGGCGACGACCTGCGCGTCTGCGGCGTCGTCGTGGAGGTGCTCGACGGGGTCGACGCGCTGCCCGGCGTCGTCCGCGAGTCCCGGCCGCGGCCCGGCCACCGTCTGGGCGTGCTCGTCGACCACCTGGTGCCCCGCAGCAAGGAGGCCCGGATAGCGGCCGAGGTGGCCGGGCCGCACGTGCTGGTCACCGGGCACCCGTACGTCGACATCTGGCAGGCGGTGAAGCCCGGCGCGCTCGGGATCGCCGCGTGGCCGGCCGTGCCGCGGGGCACCCCGTGGAAGGAGGGGGTCTGCTCGACGCTGGGGATACGCGACCCGGCCGACATGTGGCGCCGCGTGCTCGCAGGTGTCCGCAGCTACGCCGACCTTGAGGTACCCCTGCTGCAGGCGGTCGAGCGGCTGGTCGACTTCGTGACCGAGCCGGACGAGACGACCCAACCAGACGGTCGTGCTGTACCGGACGAGGGGCAGGGCGACTGAGACAAGGGTGCACCAGTGAGCGAGGGCGACGAGGGCCCAGCACCACGCGCTGACCGTCCCCCCGCGGGCGTCGGTACAGCGCAGCTGCGGCGTGCCTCCGACGAGCAGCCCGCCGGCACTCGGGGCATGCTGCCCCTGCTCGACGCGGTGGCGCGCGACGCGCTCGACCCCTCCTACGCCGCTGCCGCGTACCGCCGCCGCCGCGAGGACGACCGGTCCCCACCTCTGCCTGTGCGGCGCCGGCACCGGCTTGCCGGCCCGGCCGCCCTCGCGGCCTGCGGCGTGCTCGCGGGCGTGGTCGTCGCCGGGCAGCGCGCGCAGGCTCCCGCTGCGGCCCGTGCCCGGCTCGGGCTGCTCGCGGACGCGGAAGCCAATAGCGACCAGGTCGATGCGCTCGAGCGCCAGCTGACCGCCCTGCAGTCCGACATCGCCGCACAGCAGGCTGCCGCGCTGTCGGCCACGAGCACCGGCCGGATGCTGGCGGAGCAGGCGAACCGGCTCACCGCCGCCACGGCCCAGACGCCCGTCAGCGGCCCGGGGGTGGTTGTCGTCCTGACTGATGCGCCGGCCACCGCTCGCCCGGCAGGGGCCGGGTCGCGACCGACGGGGGCGGGCAGTTCGGGTCGGGTGCTCGACCGCGAGGTCCAGGATGCGGTCAACGCGTTGTGGGCTGCCGGCGCCGAGGCGGTGTCGGTGGGGCAGGAGCGGCTGGCGCCGCTGACCGCCATCCGGACGGCGGGCCAGACGCTGCTCGTCGGCTACCGCCCCCTGCACTCTCCCTACGAGATCCGAGCCGTCGGCCCTCCCCAGGCACTCGTCGAGGGCTTCACGGCGTCCGCCGCGGTGGCCCGGTTACGCGCCGCGGCCGCCAGTGACGGGATCGCGGTGCAGACTCATACTGCTGGCCGTCTGGACCTTGCTGCTGCGACCGTGCCGGCTCTCCAGGAGGCCCATCCGTGATCGCCGCGCTCGCCCTGGTCGTGGGGCTCGTGCTCGGGCTGGTGCTCCAGCCCACCGCTCCCGGATGGCTGGAGCCCTACCTGCCCATCGCGCTGGTCGCCGCCCTCGACGCGGTCTTCGGCGCCCTGCGCGCCTGGCTCGAGCGGGTCTTCGACGAGCGCGTGTTCGTCGTGTCGTTCGTCTCCAATGTCGTGGTCGCCGCCCTGATCGTCTTCCTCGGCGACAACGTGGGCGTGGGCGGCCAGCTTTCCACAGCCGTTGTCGTCGTGCTCGGCATCCGCATCTTCAGCAACGCTGCCGCGATCCGCCGCCGGCTGTTTCGCGCATGACCGGCGTCGGAGTGCGGCCGGCTCCTGCCCAGCGGCGCGGCGGGGGCACCCGGCTGCTCGCGCTGGCGCTGCTCGCACTGCTCGGTTTCGGGCTCGCCGTCGGGGTGCGCGCCGCACGCCGGCCGGCGGCGCTGACCTCCGCGCGCTCGGAAGACCTGGTACGCCTCCTGGACGACCTCGACGCGCAGCGCCAGCGGCTGCGCGAGCAGCTCACCTCCCTGCAGCAGAGCCGCGACAGGCTGGCGGGAGCGAGCGGCGGGGCGACCGTGCTGGCAGAAGCGCGGGACCGGGCCGGCCAGCTCGGGGTGCTCGCCGGCACGGTGCCGGCCCGCGGACCGGGAGTGGTGCTCACCATCGCCGACCCGCAGGCCGGGGTGCGGGCCGACGTGATCGTCGACACCGTCCAGGAGCTGCGCGACGCGGGCGCCGAGGCGATCGACGTCTCGGGCGTCCGCCTCGGCCTGAACTCCTTCGTGCTGGACTCGCCCGGCGGCATCTCGGTCGACGGCCGTTCCCTGTCCCCGCCGTACCGGGTGACGGCCATCGGCGACCCGGCGACGCTCGCCCCGGCGCTGCGCATCCCCGGCGGCGTCGTCGACACGGTCGCATCCCGGCCGGGGGCGGGCGCCACGATCGAGAATCGGCCCCTGGTCGACATCGGCTCGTTGCGGGCCCTCCCGGGCCGCACGTACGCTTCGCCGGCCGCCCACTGACGCGAAAGCCGGAGAGTCACCTGTGCTGCACGAGCGCCCCGCGAGCGGGCCCTCGTCGGTCACCGGCCGGTAGTGACAGCGCAGCGGTGACCGCCCCGATGAGCCGATGACAACGCACCGATGACAGGAGACAGCGTGTTCCCCGACGACCGCCGGTACACCGCCGAGCACGAGTGGGCGCAGCCGCGCGGTGAGGTCGTCCGGGTGGGCATCACCGACTACGCGCAGGAGGCGCTCGGCGACATCGTGTTCGTCCAGCTGCCCGAGGTTGGCACCTCGGTGTCGGCGGGTGAGGCCGTCGGGGAGGTGGAGTCGACCAAGAGCGTCTCCGACGTCTACGGCCCGGTGGCGGGCGAGGTGGTAGCCCGTAACGAGGCACTCGACTCCGCGCCGGAACTGGTCAACAGTGACCCATACGGCGAGGGCTGGCTGCTCGAGATCCGGCCGGCCGACCCGGGAGCCACCGACGCCCTGCTCGACGCCACCGGATACGCGCAGGAGGTCGGCCAGCACTAACCTTGCGGTCATTGCGACGTTCTCGACAGCCACCCTCCCGGACACCGCCCGGGAGCCCGCAGCAGGAGGCTCGACTCGTGTTCTGCACCAGATGCGGCCAGCACAACAGCGCCGACGCCCGCTTCTGCTCGCGGTGCGGCAGCGCCCTCGTCCGGCCCGGCGACCCGGTCAGCCACGAGCCGAGCGAGCACAGCGGGGTGGACACCGAACGCATGCGGCTGGAGCACCCGCAGTCGGGGCACACACCCTCGGGGGACACAGCCTCGGAGCACACAGCCTCGGAGCACACGGATCAGACCTCGACGCTGAACCTCGCCGCCATCGGGGCCGTGCTCGAGGGCGACGGCCTCGACGAGACGGCCGACCCCCAGGCCGAGGCGGCTGTCGAGGCCCTGCCGAGCGGCAGCGCGCTGCTCGTCGTCAAGCGCGGGCCCAACGCCGGCAGCCGCTTCCTGCTCGATGCCGACCTGACCACCGCCGGCCGCCACCCCGACAGCGACATCTTCCTCGACGACGTCACGGTCTCGCGTCGTCACGCGGAGTTCCGGCGCGAAGGCAGCACGTTCCGGGTGCAGGACGTGGGCAGCCTCAACGGCACCTATCTGAACCGGGAGCGCATCGACTCGGTGCAGCTCAGCAGCGACGACGAGGTGCAGATCGGCAAGTTCCGGCTGGTCTTCCTCACCTCGAGTGCGGCTGCGCGGACCGGCGGGCAGTCCTCTGCCAGCAGGCCCTGAGATCCCCCCGGTCGTGTCCTCACCGTTTCGCCGTGCAGTGCCCCCGGGACCGCCCGACCGCGGAGGGGCCGCGTTCCGGCCCGGGACCATGCGCACGATCGGCGAGGTCCTCGCCGAGCTGCAGCCCACCTTCCCCGAGCTCACCATCAGCAAAATCCGCTTCTACGAGTCCCAGGGCCTGGTCGAGCCCCAGCGCACCGCCTCGGGGTACCGCAAGTTCAGCAACGACGACGTCAACCGGCTGCGGTACATCCTCACCGCCGCCCGGGACCACTACCTGCCGCTCAAGGTCATCAAGGAGCACCTCGACGCGCTCGACCGCGGGCTCACCCCCGCCACGACGGGCGCGCAGCCCCAGGTGCCCGAAGCGCCGGCCCCGCCTGGCGACCCGCTGGCCAGGCCGGAGTCGTTCGGCGGCCCCCCGAGCGAGCTGCGCCTGTCGTGGCACGAGTTGCGCCGGGCGAGCGGGCTGGACGAGGCGGCCCTGCACGACCTCGAGCAGTTCGGCCTGATCGCGGTCCGCCCGGGGAGCAAGTACTACGACGGTGACGCCCTGGTCATCGCCAAGGTCGTGGCAGCCATGCGCCGCTTCGGGTTCGAGGCCCGCCACCTGCGCGCCTTCAAGGCGGCCGCCGACCGTGAGGTCGGGCTCGTCGAGCAGGTCGTGAGCCCGCTCGCCCGCCAGCGCAACCCGGAGGCGCGCATGCGGGCGGAGGAGGCCGTGCGCGAGCTCGCGGCGCTGTCCGTACGCTTGCACGCCACCTTGATCAAGGTGGGACTGCGGGCACTCGTTCGGGGCTGATCCCCCGCCCTCGCAGGCGGAGAGGCTAACCTCCGAGATGTCGCCGGGCACTGGCGTGACGTCGATCCGGGGGAGGAGGCACCATGCTCCAGCTGGAGATCGTGGGGGTTCGGGTCGAGCTTCCCTCCAAGCAGCCCATCGTGCTGCTGAAGGAGTCCGAGGGTGAGCGCTACCTTCCCATCTGGATCGGTGCGGTCGAGGCGACGGCGATCGCGTTCGCACAGGAGGGCGTGGTCACGGCGCGCCCGATGACGCATGACCTGATGCGCGACGTCCTGCAGGCACTCGGCACCGGCATCACCAAGGTCACGGTCGACAGCCTGGCTGACGGCGTCTTCTTCGCCACCCTGCACTTCAGCAACGGCGTCGAGGTCTCCGCGCGGCCGTCGGACGCCATCGCGCTGGCCATGCGCATGGACGTTCCGGTCTTCGGCGCCGAGACGGTCCTCGACGAGGCGGGCATCCTGGTCCCCGAGGACGGCGAGAAGGACGAGGAGGGCGAAGTCGAAAAGTTCCGGGAATTCCTCGACAACATCTCGGCCGACGACTTCAACACCGGCTCCTGAGCCGCGCTGTCGGCCGCTCGGCGGCCCGGCAGTCCGCCGGCTCAGACCCGACACCGACACGCCGCCCCCGCTGCTTGCCGGGGCCCGCCCACTCTCATACGTTCAGCGTCCTGGCCCGCTCGCCGCTGACTGTCCCCCCACCGGTGAGCGCCGCGGCGGCAGCACGGTGAGCCGGCGGCTGCACGGGCTCAATGCTAGGAGGCGCGCGATGGCAGCACCGGCCGGTTTCCGCGCGGTGACCAATGGGCAGCGCAGGCCAGCTGCGTCAGGCGAAGCAGATGGAGCCCGATGAGCAGCAGCAGGCCGCCCGGGCGGCGGAGCAGCCGTGCCGAGGGAGCCCTCGCTGTATCGGCGCCCGCGGGGGCCAGCGCGATGGGGGCCAGCGCGATGGGGGCCCGCGCGCTCGGACAGGGTGCGCTGTTCCCCGACGACCTCCCGGAGGTCACCGGCGACGACGTCGGCTACCGCGTCCCGACCGCCTGCACGGCTGCGGGCATCACCTACCGGCAGCTCGACTACTGGGCGCGGACCAACCTGGTCGTGCCGAGCGTGCGTGACGCCGTCGGCTCGGGCACGCACCGGCTGTACTCGTTCCGCGACATCCTCGTGCTGAAGCTGGTGAAGCGGCTGCTCGACGCCGGCGTCTCGCTGAGCAACGTGCGCGCCGCCATCGACCACCTGCGCAGCCGCGGCGTCGACGACCTTGCCGAGCTCACGCTCATCAGCGACGGGGCGACGGTGTACGAGTGCACCTCTGCCGACGAGGTCGTCGACCTGCTGGCAGGTGGTCAGGGAGTGTTCGGCATCGCCGTGGGTCCCGTGGCGCGGGAGACGCGCGGCCAGCTGGCCGAGCTGCCCTCCGAGCGCCCCAGCGCCGATGCGCCGGGGACCAGCGCCGACGAGCTGTCGCAGCGGCGGCGCCGGCGGGCCGACACCGCCTGACAGCGGGAGCCCAAGCGGTCGTGCAGGTTCAGGCAGCGGTGAGAAGCGGTTAGGCAGCGCTCGCGGGTCAGGCGGCGCTCGGCACGGGCGCGCCGCGCCCGTGGACGAACCTGGCCAGCCGTGCCGGCGCCCTGCCGCGGTGCGGGATGACGACCCGGCCGTCGGGCAGCAGCTCACCGGTGTCGTCGAACAGGATCACCCCGTTGCACAGCAGCGACCACCCCTGCTCGGGGTGGCACGACGTGACCCGGGCTGCCTCACGGTCGGGGCGCTCCATGGTCGGACACTGCGGCTCATGTGGGCACGTCATCGTGCGCCACCTCCTCCACCCGTTCGGGTGCTTGCGCGTCTGATGCTGGCGATGTTCATTTGCTTCAACAGCGTTGTCGGCACGGCTCGTGCTTCGCAGCATGACCCGTTTGGAGCATCTTTCGTCTGCGGGCCGCTGCGGCGCGCCGCAGTATCACCCGTACGGGTACCCCAACCCTGGGGGGTGACCGGCCTGACGAGTGCCGCTGTCAGGTCCGCCCGCGATGCTCCTGCGCCGTTCGTAACGTCCTGGTGTATGTCGCCCATCCCGCCTGCTCGACGGGAAAGCCTTCTGCCGCCAGGGCGGCGCACACCTCGGGGTCGTCGTCAACAACACCGACGACATCCATGGTACGGCTCAGCCGGCGTATGCTTTCGAGCTTCACGACCCGGGCCGGGCGGAAGTCACGCCGGGCCCGCATGACGAGCCGCTGCACCGGCAGGCCGGCCGCCTGCAGCCAGGTGACGGTGGTTTGCCGCAGTGATTCGGGGCGGCCGGTGAGCCAGACCAGCTCGGCCTCCCGGCTCGCCTGCAGGGCCCGCTCGACGCCCTGCGTCAGCGGCCGGTCGTCGGCGGCTGCTGCGAAGAACGCCGCCCAGTCCTTGCGGGGCGCTTCCAGGTGGTGCATCCGGTGCCGCACGTCGGCGACGACGCCGTCGATGTCGAACACCACAGCGCGGGGCCGCCCGGCGGCTTCCACCATCACGTCCTCAGTCTGGCGCACCCGGACAGCCGTAACTGTCGCCCCTGCATGCAACCGAGGCAGGTGTACGCGCCGCAGCGCGGGCACAATCAGTCCCGATGACCGACACCCCGCCTTCCGCGCCACCAGTCCCCGCTCCGGGCGCCGCCCACGACGACACCGAGGCGAACCCGACGGAGCGGCTGACGCGCCCCCTCGTCCTGCTCTCGCACCGCGGCCCGGTCGGCTTCTCGCGCTCCGGTGACGAACGCACGGCCAGCCGCGGCAGCGGCGGTTTGGTCACGGCCCTCGTCGGGCTGGCCGAGCATCTCGACGAGGCTGTCTGGGTCTGCGCGGCCTCAGGAGAGGAGGACGAGGCCGTCGCCGAGGAAGCGGGCGGCCGGGCGGTCATCGTGGTCACGAGCACGCCGCCGCACCTTCCCGCCCCGGACGAGCAGGTCGACTCCGCGTCGGCGCTGCAGGTCCGGATGGTGCCGGTCGCGCCCGAGCTGCACGAGCCGTTTTACACCGTGGTGTCCAACCCGCTGCTGTGGTTCGTCCAGCACGGGCTCTACGGGCAGGCCGACGCCCCCGTCATCACCGCCGACGACCACGCCGCCATCGAGGCCTACGCCGCCGTGAACGAGCAGTTCGCCGGTGTGGTGTGCGAGGAGGTCGAGGCCCGCGGGGGCGACGCCCTGGTGATGATCCAGGACTACCACTTCTACCTGGTGGCCGAGCACGTCCGGAAGCGCTGCCCGCGCGCGCTGCTGTCGCACTTCGTCCACATCCCGTGGCCTGGACCGGATGCCTGGCGCATCCTGCCGCCCCCGGTGCGTAACCGCTTCGTGCGCGGCCTGCTCGGCAGCGATGTGGTCGGCTTCCACACCGCCAGGTACGCCCGCAACTTCGCCTATTGCGTGCAGGAGATGCTCGGGCTCGAGGTCGACATGACCGACCTCAGCGTCGAGGTCGAGGGGCGCCGCGTGCTGATCCGGCACTACCCCATCTCCGTCGACCCGGCCGCCCTCGATTCGGTCCTGGCGTCCGAGCAGGCAGCCGGCCACCGGACACGCCTGTACGAGGAGTTCGTCGCGCCGGTGTGGGGGGCCGACGCCGAGGACGACGAGCACGACAAGCCCGAGCGCCAGCTCATCGTCCGGGTCGACCGCACTGACCCGAGCAAGAATGTGGTGCGCGGCTTTCTCGCCTTCGGCACTCTGCTCGACCAGCACCCGGAGCTGATCGGCCGGCTGTCGTTCCTCGCCCTGCTCCAGCCGAGCCGGACCGACGTGCCGGAGTACGCGACCTACCTCGCCAACATCGGCGCGGCGGTGACGCAGATCAACGGTCGGCACACGACGGCGGGTCGGCAGCCGATCGACCTGCGGCTGGTCGAGGACTTCCCGCTGGCGGTCGCGGCCTACTCGATCTGCGACGTGCTGATGGTCAACGCCCTCGCGGACGGCATGAACCTCGTGGCCAAGGAGGTGCCCGTGGTCAGCCGGCGCGACAGCGTGCTCGCCCTGTCGGAGACGACCGGGGCGTACGAGGAGCTCGGTGAGCATGCGGTCACGCTGTACCCGTTCGACATCCAGCAGACGGCTGACGCTCTCTACACGGCCCTGACCATGGATGCGGACGAGCGCCGCCGGCGGCGCGAGGCTGCGGCCCAGCAGATCCGCGAGCACGACGTGGCGGCGTGGCTCGACCGGCAGCTGGTCGACCTCGAGGCGCTGGACCCGGGCCCGGACGCCGCCGGAGGCCCCGCGTAGTCTGACTGCCTCGCGAGGACGGCGACGGGACGCGCCCGCCGCAACCGCTTGGTGGATCAACCATCTCGATGATCAACATCTCGAGGATCAGCAAGGAGAGCAGATGGTCAAGCACGAGGATGCGCCCTTCGGGTCCCGCACCGCGCCCGTGGGCAGCCCGCCGGGCGGCGGCCCCCACTCCTCGCCCGTGGCCTGGCTCGCGGTCACCCTGGTCGTCGTCGGGTTCGTCGTCGGCGCCGTCGCGCTCATCGCGCACAACTCTTTCGTGTTGTGGATCATTGCTGCTGTCATCCTGCTCATCGGCGGGACGTTGATGCTCACCTCGAAGGTGATGGACCAGGCGCACTGACGCCCAGCAGGTTGGCAGCGTGCCACCCGGCAGCCGCGGCAGCCAGGAACGGCGCGGGGTCCTGCTCGTAGTCGCGGCCCATCGTCGACAAGCCGCCGGGCAGTGCGGCGTGCACACGTAGCAGCTCGTCGTGCAGTGCGTGCGTCTGCACCGTGACGAGCTCGTGGACGGTTGCCAGCGGTGCTGCCGCGGCGGCGACGATGCCGTCGAGCCCGTCCGGCAGGCCGGTGGGGACGACGATCTGGGCCGCTACCAGCGCGACCCGGCCGTACGCCGTCAGGCAGTGATGCGACACGCCCCGATGCCGCGGCCGGGGGTCGCTGCCCGACACCCGCAGGCAGCCGACGGGGCGCCCGCCGAGGATGCCGGCGGCGTTGAGCGCCTCACCCGCCGCGACGCCGGCGAAACCCCATGTGGTCCCGGTGCCGGCCGTACCGGGCCCCGGGGCGACGACAACGACGTCGGCGCCGAGCACGGCCCGGCACGCGAGCAGGCCGGAATGCACGGTGACGGTCTCGACGCTGCCGCCGAACGCCTGGCCCGTCGTCACCGTGCCGCACAGCCGGTCGCCGAGCCCGGCCACGGTGCGGGAGGCCGCAAGCGGCAGCGCTCCTCCGTCCGTCATCAGGTAGGCCACGCGGGCGGCGGGGCGCGCGGCATGCACCCCCGCCGCGATGGCGGGCAGGGCCGAGTGCAGGTCGGCGGTGACGACCGGCATCCCCCCGAGCCCGGAGCGAGCCGCCTGCTCGATGGCGCCCTGATGCGGTGAGCCGTGGTCGTCCGCACCAGCGACGCAGACCTGGTGGGGCGTGTAGCGCGCCTTGACTAGCCGGGCACCGGGTGCCTGAGCCATCCCGGGCGGCCCTGTCGCTGCCTGCACCACGTGGACCACGAGCGCGATGCCTCCGGTGCCGAGACCGAGCTCGAGCGCGGCGGTGTTGAGGACGACGGCGCCGCCAGGAGCTGGCGCACCGACCAGGTCGGGGTAGCACAGCGCCGCGACGGCACCCAGACCAGCCACGCTCACCTGCAGCTCGAGGGCGCCGGGCCGGGCCGCGGCGATGGCGGTCACGACCCCGTCGCGCAGCCGCAGCACGCCCGGCAGGTTACGCATCGCCGATCTACATCGCCCTGCAGGCGACACGGGAGCCGACACCCTGTGCAGAACGCCGGCTCGGGCCTCCCGCCCGGCTAGCGTGACCGGCGATGTCACGCAGCAAGATCGAGCGGTTGCTGAACCTCACCATGTGCCTGATGGCAACCCCTCGCTACCTGTCCGTGAGCGAGATCGGCAATCTGGTCGAGGGGTACGGCCGCGCCGGTAGCGCCGGTAGCGACGAGCGCGAGGCCGCCTTCCGCCGCATGTTCGAGCGTGACAAGGACGAGCTGCGCGAGCTGGGGGTGCCGCTCGAGACCGGCAGCAGCAGCGGGTGGGACGACGAGGTCGGCTACCGCATCTCGCGGCGCGACTACGCCCTGCCCGACCTGCACCTCACCCAGGACGAGGCGAGCGCGCTCGGGCTGGCCGCCCGGCTGTGGTCCAGCGCGTCCCTTGCCGCTGCCAGCGCCAGCGGGTTGCGCAAGCTGCAGGCGGCGGGGGTCGCCATCCGCCCGCCGCCTGCGGGGCTGGAGCCGCGGGTCGACGCGACCGAGCCGGCCCTTGAGCCTGCGCTTGCTGCCGTCCGCGACGGGCGCGCCGTCCGCTTCGACTACCGCCGCCCTGCCGACACCGAAGCTGCGCCCCGCGAGGTGGAACCCTGGGGCGTCGTGTCCTGGCGAGGCCGCTGGTACCTCGTCGGGCACGACCGGCTTCGTGCCGCGCCTCGGGTGTTCCGGCTCTCCCGAGTTGCCGGGCGCCTGGAGCCAGTAGGGCCGGCGGGGGTGGTCGTCGTGCCGCCGGGCGTCGACCTGCGGGCGGCCGTCGAGGCCGCCAACCCGGTCGGCCCGCAACAGAGCGCCGTCGTCCGCCTCCGGACCGGCGCCGCGCACGGGCTGCGCCGGGAGCTGTCCCGCACCGGCGCGCAGGTGGCGAGCGCGCAGGTGGCGAGCGCGCAGGTGGCGAGCACAGCGGATCCGGGTAGCGGCTGGGAGCGCTGGAGCGTGCCCTTCCACGACGTCGAGCGGCTGGCCGACCGGATCGTCGCCGTCGGCCCCGATGCCGCTGTCGACACACCGGCGGAGCTGGCCGAGGCCGTCCGTCGTCGCCTCGAGGCAGCGCTGCTCGTGCATACCGGGGAGGGCCCGCCGATACCCCTGGCACCGCGCGAGTCGCCGTTGCCACCGCCTGGCGCCCACGAGGAGGCGCCCGCTGTGGTGCCGCGCGGCGTCGGCCCCCGCCAGCCGCGCGCGCCCGGCACGGGCACGACCTCCTCCGAGCGGCTGCCGCGACTGCTGGCGCTCGTCCCCTACCTGCGCACCCACCCCTCTGTCGCGCTGCAGGAGCTCGCCGACGTCTTCAGCGTGCCGGTCCGCCAGATCCGGCAGGACCTCGAGCTGCTGTGGGTCTGCGGCCTGCCCGGTGGGGCGCCGGGCGACCTGCTCGACCTGTCGTTCACCGGCGACCGGGTCACGCTGCTCGACCCGCAGACCCTGGACCGCCCGCTGCGCCTGACAGCAGACGAGGCGATGGCTCTCGTCGTCGCCGCGCGGACCCTGGCCGACGTGCCGGGCCTGGCCGAACGGGAGGCACTCGACCGGGCGCTCGGCAAGCTCGAGAGTGCGTTCGGAGCCGGCGGGCCGCCGGGCGCCGGCGCGCCGGTCGTCGGCGGCGACTCGCCGACCCCGCCCGTGCAGGTGGCGCTCGAGGCTGAGGCCGCCGTCCTCGCTCCGCTGCAACGAGCCCTCGACGCCAAGCGGCGCGTGCACCTGCGCTACCTCGTCGAGTCACGAGACGAGGTGACCGAGCGCGATGTCGACCCGATGCGGCTGCTGTCGTCGGAGGGCAGGTGGTACCTGGAGGGCTGGTGCCATCGCGCGGAAGGCGTGCGCTTGTTCCGGCTCGACCGGATCGACGACGTGGCCACGCTCGAGGTGGCCGCCGCGCCGCCGCCACAGGCACGCAGCCGAGACCTCGCCGAGGGGCTGTTCCAGCCGTCCGAGGGCGACCTGGAGGTGCTGCTGGAGCTCCGGTCGGCGGCGCGCTGGGTGGCCGACTACTACCCGGTGACACCCCTGCCCGATCCCGCGGACGGCGCCACGGTTCACGGCACCGGGGCGGGTGACGATGTGACTCGGGTGAGCCTGCGCACCCCGGACTGGGGATGGGTCGTCGGGCTCGTCCTGCGCCTCGGAGGTGCGGGCCAGGTGCTCGGTCCGCGCGAACTGCGGCGGCGGGTGGCAGACACCGCCGAACGCGCACTCTCGTCTGCTGGTTCTTAGCCCGAACGGACTATCAGGCGATAGGAGGTTGCGGCCGACATCTGTGGAGTCACGCCACGGGAGGCGGGCAAACCGAGAGGACAAGCCATGACCACCATCAAGGCGTCGTGCCCCACCTGTGGTGAGGTGGAGATGACATCGCGCGACGTCGCGCTGATGGTGTGCAGCCACGCGCCGCTGTCCTACTACTCCTTCGACTGCCCTGACTGTCATGACGAGGTCCGCAAGCCGGCCGACGACCACGTGATCAGCCTGCTGATGAGCGGCGGCGTTCGCGCCCAGGTGTGGGAGCTGCCCGCCGAGGCGCTCGAGGCCAAGTCCGGGCCGCCGCTCAGCTACGACGACCTGCTCGACTTCGCACTACAGCTCACCGGCGAGGACCTCCTCGCGGGGCGGGTCTCGCAGAGCATGACCTTCTAGACAGGCCGCGCCGTCGCCGGACGAGGCGCCCCCGGCCGATCGCCCGTAGTGTCGCTGCGCGTGTGGCTCGTGGTCGACATCGCGCTGGTGCTGCTCGGCCTGGTGCTGATCGGGCTGAGCGGGTTCGATGCCTGGTCGCGCTTCCGTCGGATGGGTCGTGCCGGCAGCCGCCTGGCCCGCCGGACAGCAGAGCTCGGTGCCGAAGCGGGCGACGTGAGCGAACGGGTCGGAGCGCTCGAGGACGACACCCGGAGGCAGACCGTTCGCCTGCAGCAGTTGCGTGCCGACAGCCGCGCGTGATGGCCACTAGCGCGAGCCCGCCGGCGCGCGAGCCCGGCGACACCCGCACCCAGACCCCGGCGCGTAGCATCCGAGCCGAGGACGACACGAGGAGACCGGCATGGGTGAGTTCAGCGCATGGCACGTTCTGATCATTGCGGCCGTCTTCGTCCTGCTCTTCGGCTACAAGAAGCTGCCCGATGCCACCCGCTCCCTGGGGCGCTCGCTGCGGATCTTCAAGGCTGAGACGCGGGGCCTGCGTGAGGACGGCGAGACCGAGCCGGCACGCGCCGTCGAGGCGGCCCCGGTGACCTCGAGCCAGCCTGTTGCGACCGCCCAGCCTGTTGCGACAAGCCAGCCCGTCACGACCACGCAGCCTGTTACGACGCCGGTCCCGGCGCCGGCTAGCGAGCCGCAGCGCGACGCGGTCGAGTCACCGCGCTCCTGACCCGGCGCTGCTGACCGCCCTGCGCAGGCTCCCGTGCCGCCGAGGATGACCCGGCGTCGATGACC
>JAABUP010002773.1_pt1 | contig 32845 bp, 42 predicted proteins | sample 5559201 | NCBI WGS metagenome assembly JAABUP01 (sample SAMN10711887, study PRJNA513373) | rock metagenome | isolation source: Antarctica rocks | place: Antarctica
TACAACATTTGTTGGTACTATAACAATTTCTTGTTTTTAGCAGGGGGGGGGGGGGGTGAATGTGCACCTGATGGGCAAGTGAAGGCAAAGCCATAGCTGTCTGCCATCCATGTGTTGGGCAGCTGCACACACTGGCCGAAGAAGTGTGACATCATGAAGATGGTCGCCAGAGTGATGAAGCCGCATGTGAACACCTGCATCACATGTCAAAACGTGTTGCGCTGGTGTCACACACACACAGCTTATGTTCACCTCTACAGCCAGAGTCCTGCTGTCGCCAAGCTGCAGCATGTTGATGGTGTTGTATGCAGTGCTGGCTATAGCATCTAAAGGTGAATCTGACTGTGATTCCTGCTGATGCTACATTGCATGAAAAATTCACGCAGGCCTGACATGCAGTGTTAAGGAGATGCAAAGCAGAGCTTCATGCAGCTCAGCTTCCATGACAGTATACAGAAAATGGGAATTTCGTGTTCATGCTGAGTATAGATGTCAAAATTGGAATTTGTCATTTGTGCTGAGTATACATGTCAAAGTTGAAACTTACTGTGCATGTCAAAGTTGAACATGGTGTTCATGTTGAGTGTGTTGAAATTTGGTATCCATGCTGAGTGTACATGTCAGATTCGTACTGTTAGTGACTTGCGCAGCAGCAATTCAGGCGAAGCCATTCTCGGTGCAACCAGGTGCACTATCAACCACTTCCAGCAGAGCAATTCAGCCCAAGTCATCTAGATATCTCAAGACGCAATGTAAGCAGTAAGCAGGGCTTGCAGCAAGCCAATCCTTACTGTAACAAGGTGTACTGAGACAGACTTGCAGATCAGTGATTGAAGTAAAGGTTATTCTCATGACAACAGGGTGCATTGAAATGAAGGTGGTGACACTGAAACCCTAACGGCTTGCAAAGCCTACGGTGGCAACACTGAAACCCTAACGGCTTGCAAACCCTAAGGTGGTGACACTGAAACCCTAACGGCTTGCAAACCCTAAGGTGGTGACTCAGGCAACAGCATGCATCACCATTGAGCTGCTTTTGCTGTAGTGAGAAAATTGTATTTTGCAAATATGAAACAAGCTTTTTAGTTTGTTACGAACTCAGCTGATTACCAACCTCTAGTATTCTGAGGCCAGGTTTCTTGCGAGAGGCACGGACTCTCCACAAGCCCCTGCGCAGCAGGTTGAAGGCTGCACCCAACAGCCCTGCTGCTAGGGAGACAGCGATGAGCAGGGGCATTTGAAAGAGCCAGTCCCGGTTGTACATCAGGGAACGCTTACTGTCAAAGGACAGCATGCCTGTGTACCCCCTGCACTCAAAAAGTGTGTTTTTCGACGCTTTATGTTGGGCAAACATGTTTCTTGCAAGTCTTCTATCTGAAGACACAATGCTTACTGTCGAAAGACAGCATACCTGTGTACCCCGTGCACTCAGGAAACATGTTACGTTTCCCAAAGCTGGATGTCAAAACTACTTTTTTTGTTGTTGCAAAGCTGCGTTTCATTTCTGCTCACAAAGTGCCATGGCCTGAGGTGGAAACTTGAGCAGAGCACAAGGCCAGCATCAGGTCATGACATGATTCATCCAATAGGCTGCTTGCTTCCACTGTTGCAGTGATTCAGCAGGTCTGGATCTAGGAAAAACTAGCTGTGTGCGCCTCTGCTTGTATAACTGGCTCGTTTGCATGAGTGTTTCAGTCCAAAATTGGTAGCAAACATCAAAGTGTGACTGTTGAGTGGAACCTGGCAGATCACGCTACGATTTTGCTACATTTTGCAGTGATGAAAGCATATGATGGCATTTGTGGCAAATACAGTACACTCACAGCATGTCTATACTTTCAGGTTTGGAGTTCAGTTTTTGGGGGTCAGCACCGGGGGATCAGTATTTATGGATGAAGCTGTGACATGTGCCCAGCAATAAATTTCATCTGTTCTCACCATTAGGGGTTTTGGAAACCAAAATGAATTAGACTGTTAAGTTTTGTCAGGAATTTTTGATGGATTTTTACGGGCCAGGAGTTCAGCGGCTGTTGCACTTTTCATCTTTGGGGTTTGAAAACCAATGAGATGTCATGCAGAGCGTGACACAATGGCAGGAAAGCATCTTACTTGGGATGTAGTTGGGCCAGGACAAAGGTGGAGACAGCCGAGGCCAAGAAGCAGCGCCAGGCCACCTTGCGTGACCAGTGGGTGCACGCCTCCTCCATGGAGAACAACACCCCTCCCACTGGCGCTCCAAAAGCAGCCTGTGATAACAACAACATTAACAGTAAAAAATGATATGTAACAGTACTGATAATAATAGTAATAATAACAGTAGTAGTAGTAGTAGTAGTAGTAGTAGTAGTAGTAGTAGTAGTAGTAGTAGTAGTAGTAGTAGTAGTAGTAGTAGTAGTAGTAATAAGCTTTTCAAGCCCATGATGAGCTAGGTAGTTGCAGATGTGCGTTCTGTGTCAGACTCTTCAAGCAGAGAATCTGGATGTTATGTTTCATCTGAGAAGCAAACTGGCAACAACTTTTTGCACTTGCCACTGCTGACATGCTGTGCCATGCTGGCAAAGGCATGTCTGCAAGAGTGCATCGAGCCTGTTCGCATGCAGGCTCAAAAAGTTTGTCAGCAGCAAATACTGGACTTGTGTTTCTGGCTTCACACCATTGCATCCACATCCAACTTTGGACTCTTGCTGAAGTTCAGCTACAATGCCCAGCTGTTTGGCTTGGGACTTTACCTTAACCACAGTTGGCTGGTGAACCAACAAAATTGCATGGTGTCCTTGAACGAAGCCGCGGACAGTTGCATAGATGGCATGAAAAGGGAAGCACACCAGACAAGGTGCGGCACAGCACAGCACAGCACAGCACAGCACAGCACAGCACAGCACAGCACAGCACAGCACAGCACACCCACCGCAAGACCAGCAGCAGCTCCTGCTGACACAAACTCTCGATGGTCGGCATCAGTGTGGAAAGGAGGCTCTGTACTGTCATCCTCCATTACACCATTACTGTACCGCCGTCGTTCTTTCCTGAAAATGGAGCAACAGCACCAGCTGCTCATCCACTCGCCAAATGTCAGCGTCTTGCCATTCACATTGTAGCTGCCTGCACAGACAGGAGTCGCTATGTGACTGTGGCTGTTTGACACTGTGCTGTGCTGTGCTGTGCTGTGCTGTGCTGTGCTGTGCTGTGCTGTGCTGTGCTGTGCTGTGCTGTGCTGTGCTGTGCGGTGCGTGACATGGTTCGCTGGCTTACCGCATTCCCAGAAGGCAATGACTGATGCAATGCAGGCTCCCATGTGCACCAGTGGGCCCTCAGTACCAACTGTAAGATTGGCAGCACAGCTGAAAATGGACCCCACAAATTTGGTGATAAAAGTCTGAAGCCGAAGAAGGTCAGGCACATCTGTGCCATTCAGGAATGCCATGACTAATGAGACGCCACCACCTGCTGCTGTCGGGGCCCAAAACTGAACCTGCAGAACCCCAGGACAGCATTCATGTATCCATGCAATTGTGCGTCTATTTATTGAATGTGGATCTTCTCCAAGGGTCAGGTATGCTGAGTCCTGAGTAGCTCCATGTATGAGGTTCTGGACAGACAGAACAGGCAACACTTCAGTTCGATTTCCAAGGCTTGTCATGTCCTTGCTGCGCTATAATGATTGTGCCACCTCCAATGTGAAATGGGGAGAGAGCTTGTAAGTTTGAGAAAGCCATGTACATGCAATAGCCTATGCGAGCTTTGATGCGCACTTGTTTGGGATGTATATGCATGCAGTTGCGGAAGGGGCATGATACCAAATGTGGTGCATGCGTCAGGTGCATTGGCAAGGTTGACAGGAAGCCAAGTCTGGATGGTGCAAGCGTGTGTAACTGACGCAGGGGTCAGGTGGCAGGATCGAGCAACGCGTACCAGGCAAGCTGCAAACATGAGTAGGCCAGTCGTGATCAGGAGGTGCAGACCAAAGGCAGCATATAAGGTCTTGTGGTGCACGACGTCGATCATGTACTGCACTGCTTGCTGCTTGCGCGCAAAGACAAACTCCAATGTTGCTGCACATGCTGCTGCGGTCAATCCCGTGACGAGGCCAGTCGTTAATGTGACGAAGAACTTGGCCAGCGTATGACCAGTGTACCTGCATCTCAGCAGCTTGCGTCAGCATGATGCATGCGGCATGCAGATGCTGGTCCTACATGCAGATGCTGGTCCACGTTTCAGTCTGCAGCTGTTGTGCGTGCAAGCGTTGCGTGCTTCCTGGCGGGGTCTGACAATACTGATTTGACTCCCACACACAGGGTGCAGCAACGCACCCATAGAAACGTCTATCTGGCTGCTTTCGCCTAGAGAAATAGACCTTGTTGTATATAGGCTCATAGTCCAGAGACTCAGTTTCCCTCAGAGGCTGGCCTTTGGCCCAGTGACGAAAAAAAGATAGAGAAGGGAATCTCAGGCGAGATGGCCGGTGTTCCTGTGATTGCAAGAGAGGCTCCTGACTGGCCATTGACGCTCTGGTTTTGCAACTGATGTCAGGTCAACAGTGATCACTGGCAAACGCTGTGCCTCGGCCGCTGAGGCAAGTGGCTCGTCAATTGCAGCAGCACACCCAAACAGCCAGGAACGACCTTGACGGACTCATATCAAGGGATTGAGCGCAATTGGCATCGACTTCCCTGCCAGAAGCAATATGACACCCGTGCGCACTCGTGCCGAAACCTAACCACTGCCATGTGACTGTAATGTACGCCGTCAGTGTCGTCTTCACCAGACGTAGCACCGCCGTATGCAGGGAACCGCCTCGCACTTTCGAGAAAGGGCGAAATGGGAGTCGGGAAAGTTCGTATTCGTGCATACATATTGGCTGCTCAAAGTAGGCTGCAGCTATTTCTGACCGGCTTAAACATTTCTTCAGGCAAAGAACACACGCAAAACCTGCTTTTGAAGTCCGCCAGTGACATAGATCTCGGTCAAGCGTTTGTTCCAACCAGCCGACACTATGTCTGACGCCCCAGCTATTGGAATCGACCTGGGAACAACATACAGGCAAGTGCTGCTTCTGAATCATTGAGTGATCTTTACCCTGCAGAGATCAGGTGTATAGCTCGATGTTTGTGGCACGGCCGCCGGCCTTTTGGACGGACTACTGACTTGTTTTGGATGTTCTGCAGTTGCGTCGGCGTGTGGCAAAATGACCGCGTGGAGATCATTGCAAACGACCAGGGAAACCGTACAACCCCATCATACGTTGGATTCACAGACACAGAGCGTCTTATCGGAGATGCAGCAAAGAACCAAGTCGCTATGAACCCTCGCAACACTGTTTTTGACGCTAAGAGGTTGATCGGCCGCAAGTTCGACGACACAGCAGTGCAGCAGGACATGAAGCACTGGCCTTTTGCTGTCATCAAGGGACCTGATGGCAAGCCTATTATTGAGGGTAAGTCCTGCTCTCCAACGCCTTTTGCTGGCTTTTTCAGGAAGCAAACAAATTATGCACACTGTGCTATCACTGCTGCCTGTCCTGTCCTGAAGAGGAGTGGCGCACAACACTATTGCTCTTGAGTCCCCTGCATGTATCCTTGACACGTGTGCTGACATCCCATTTGCTGCTGCTGCAGTTGACTATAAATCAGAGAGGAAGAGGTTCAACCCCGAGGAGATCAGCAGCATGGTCCTGACCAAGATGCGCGAGACAGCCACCCAATTCCTAGGCAAGGACGCCAAGAGGGCCGTCGTCACTGTCCCTGCCTACTTCAACGACTCCCAGCGTCAAGCCACAAAGGATGCAGGAGCTATTGCCGGTCTTGATGTTCTACGTATCATCAATGAGCCAACAGCTGCTGCCATCGCCTATGGTTTGGACAAGAAGTCCGAGTCCGTGGGCGAGCGCACCGTGCTCATCTTTGACTTGGGTGGTGGCACTTTCGATGTCAGTCTGTTGACCATTGACTCTGGAATCTTCGAGGTCAAGTCCACAGCTGGAGACACCCACTTGGGTGGGGAAGACTTTGACAACCGTCTGGTCTCTCACTTCATGCAGGTATGCCGTCGTCTGCTCTGAGCCTTTCATGCAGTCTGGTTGTATGCATGCTGTTGAAAACAGATTTAAATTGATAAAGATAAGTACGAACCATTCAGCTTGTGCTGTATCAAGTATGTACAGGACATAGTGCAGTCTGTCTGCCTGCCTGCATGCTGAGGTGGCTGCTGTACATGTCATGCATACTCAAGTTGAGAAGCAATCGTATGCAGTTTGTGTTTCTGCTGCTGTTGCACCTTTCACTTCAGTGGTCATCCTTGCAAGGTGATGACTTCCTGCCTGCATCTGTTTTGAAAATTTCCCTTGGGCTTGTTTCAACACCAGCAACAGAGAGTTCTCTGGTCAAAATCACTGTGGCCACCCTTAATTGACACCACATCGTATTTGTCTGGGACAAAATCACTGTGGCCACCCTTAACTGACACCACATCGTATTTTTCTGCTGCAGGAGTTCAAGCGCAAGAACAAGAAGGACATCTCAGGCAACCCCAGGGCAGTCCGCCGTCTCAGAACTGCCTGTGAGCGTGCAAAGCGCACTCTGAGTGCCTCAGCACAGACCACCATCGAGATTGACAGCCTGTTTGAGGGAGTGGACTTCAACACCAGCATCACCCGTGCCAGGTTTGAGGAGCTGTGTATGGACATGTTCCGCAAGTGCATGGACCCTGTTGAGAAGGTCCTCAGGGTAAGCTCTCTGTCCACAGTACTTTGTTCACAATATCTTGAACACTTTTCCATGACATGGTGCACATGTCACTGCCTGGTCACGTGTCCACTTCACAGTGGCTTGCACTTTTTCCCATGACTTGCTGTACATCTCAGTGCCTGATCATAACACTACACGCCCTCACAGTTGCTTTAGTCTTCAGCTGCACTGCAGCTGCTGTGCTGCTGCAAGCTGGGCAGCTTGCAATTTGGGCATAGATGCGTTCATTATTGCTCCTGTGCAGCTTCTTGTACTGTACTCAATGTCTCCTCTAGGTTGCTGCAATTGGTCAGACAGGAGGCGTTGGCTGTCTGTCCATGCCTGGGTGGCTAGCATGCCCAATTCATATGCATACAGGATCAAGTGGACCAGGTTGTTCATATGCAAGAAACAGCCTGCTGCTAGAGAGTGTTAGAAATGCACAGCTGTCTCTCTATCAGCGTGCCAGACATACTCATAGTGACAGACACACTGACAGTGACATCACACTGACAGTGACATCATGTGTCTGCAGGATGCCAAGACTGACAAGGGTGCTGTGCACGACATTGTGCTGGTGGGTGGGTCTACCCGTATCCCCAAGGTGCAGAGCCTGCTGTCAGACTTCTTCAACGGGCGTGAGCTCTCCAAGAGCATCAACCCTGATGAGGCTGTTGCCTTTGGTGCTGCTGTCCAGGTATACACTCTGCCCTGCATCATTGTCATTTGTCATGTTGTGTGTTTCCTCGCAACAGAGTGACAGCGCAGCTGTTGCATTACATTGCTGCTTTGTCCTGGTTCAAGCATGTGCATCCTACAAGCTTTCCTGTGATGACAGCTTGCAAAATGCAGAGCAGCTTGCACCATTGCTTGCCTCAGTTGCAAGTCTGTACCTCCACACTCAGCTTGTGGACACTTCACCCATCTCTGCTTTGCACTGCAGGCTGCCATTCTCACTTTGCTGCTATGCCCATCTCCGCTTTGCACTGCAGGCTGCCATTCTCACTTTGCTGCTGCTATACCCATCTCTGCTTTGCACTGCAGGCTGCCATTCTCACTTTGTTGCTATGCCCATCTCTGCTTTGCACTGCAGGCTGCTATTCTCACTTTTCTGCTGTACCCAACCCTGCTTTGCACTGCAGGCTGCCATTCTCACCGGCCAGGGCGATGCCAAGGTCCAGGACCTCCTGCTGCTGGACGTTGCCCCTCTGTCTATGGGCATTGAGACTGCAGGTGGTGTCATGACCACCCTCATCCCCAGGAACACCACCATCCCCACCAAGAAGGAGCAGGTCTTCTCAACCTACGCTGACAACCAGCCTGGAGTGCTGATCCAAGTGTTTGAGGGGGAGAGGAGTATGACTCGGGATAACAACCTGCTGGGCAAGTTTGAGCTGTCGGGCATCCCCCCTGCACCCCGGGGGGTGCCCCAGATCACTGTCACCTTTGACATTGATGCCAATGGTATTCTGAATGTGTCAGCTGAGGACAAGGCCGGAGGTGAGCAATTTTGTGTTGCCACTCCTGTATGCCATGGGATGTTTCCGGCATCAAGAGGCACTTGTCAATGTAGCTGTCGTTCAAACAATCAAAGAGCAAGCGTCCTTATGACACAACATAAACACCGACATCAATATGTCTCTTGATGCGCCTCTTTCTGCTATGATTGTCTCAACAATTGTCCAGGCATTGCTGCATGTTTGGATTTGTCCCCCAGCATTCTCTGCAATGTGTGGTGTGCTCTGCTCCCTTTATGCTGTGATGGCTGTTGCTGTCATAGTTGTTAGTATACTGCCTAGATCCATTGTTGCACGTCTGCACTCTGCAAGCCGTCCTTGCCTGTGCTAACTCAATACACAGGGTATGTACACCCACCAGCTGATCTTGGCTTACCCCAGAACAGAACAACTGGTGGCAATTCGATGCGTTTGCCTTCTATTGTTCTGTTTTGGCATCAGACAAGATCAGCTGGTGGGTGTACCAACCCTGTGTATAGCTTGGCAGAGCAAGCATGACTCACAGACTGCATTGTTAGCATCTGCCTCAACCAGGGTCAGCATCTGTCTTGAATCAGCATCTGTCTCGAAAGTAATCAGCTGCATTATGCACCCCAATTGGTGTCTTCTGACAAGGCAATGCAAGCCGGTTGCAGCTGCCCCTTGCGCAGATCTCCTCCTGTTCCAGATCACTTCTGGAACTCCCATCAGCTTGGTTTTGTTGCACACAATACACACCTGTGCTTTCAAGCCAGGATGTCTGATCAGCCACCGGGTCACAACTGGCTCCACACCCCAGACTGCAAGGTTTCAAATGGAAAAAACGGAAATGGTTGTGTTCATCCTGTGGCATCTGCTCACAACTGGCTCCACACCCCTTACATCTCACAGTGTCAAATGAAAAAAAGTTGAAAATGATTGTGTTCATCCTGTGGCGACTGCCAACACCTTCTTGCTTGTCATGCAGGCAAGAAGCGGAAGATCATTATCACCAACGAGACCCTGTTAGATCAGACTTGGACTGTGTGCATCCTTTGGCACCTGCTGACAACTTCTTGCTTCTCATGCAGGCAAGAAGCAGAAGATCACCATCACCAATGAGAAGGGCAGGTTGAGCAAGGATGACATTGACCGCATGGTCAACGACGCCGAGAAGTACAAGTCAGAGGACGATCTTCAGAAGAAGAAGATTGACGCCAGGAACGGCCTTGAGCAGTACGCCTACAGCATGAAGAACACCATGAGGGATGAGAAGGTATGCACTGCTCTTGGTCCCATCATTCTTCGTAATTTGTTTGAATTCTGATGTATGCATGAGCACCAACAGGCTCCGGAGCGTTGGTAGTGACTTGTTTGACAGTAGTAGACATGCAATGATGGTGCGGATGCATTGACTTTGGCTATTGGCACTGCGTAATGCGATTTGTTGTAGATATCTCTCTAGCACTGCCATTTTACTGTTGATGGTGTTGTGACGTCAGTGTCGTTGAGAGGCAGTAAGGATATGCAAGGTGTTGCTGGCCAGGATTACCAACGCAGGCTTGCATGTGGCCTACATGTGGCATGTGGTTAGCACAGTGCATCTGCCCCAGCCCCAGCCTGGCTAGCAGTTGCGAAACCAGACGGTCTTTACTATTCTTGATACAGATGCTATTCTTCTTGGCCTCTACAAGTTGCAGGACCTTGGCAAGAGTGTGCAACCATGCCATCGTTGTCAAGGTCATGATAACTTGTAGAGGCCAATTAGCATGGCATCTGTCTAGAATAACAGACCATCTGGTCTTAGCAGCTGCCACCCAGGCCAGGGCAGCTGCTTTTTTGTCAAACACACAGTTTGGCATTCACGATCTACAACATCTCCCCCATACGACATCTCCCCTCGTGTTTATAATTGTCCTCAGACGTTTCTGAGTTTAGCTTTTCCAATTGTAGGGATGACGTAGGGATGACATCTCTGCATTAGAAAGACGATCTGGGCTTGCAAGGAGCTGTGTTGTTTGCCTGAGTGCATGGTCTGACGTCATGGGTCTGGTTGCAGGTGGCCAGCAAGATCAGCTCAGAGGACAAGAGCAAGATTGAGAAGGCTGTGGATGAGGCCATGGAGTGGCTGGATGGCAACCAGCTGGCTGAGGTGGACGAGCTTGAAGACAAGCAGAAGGAGATCGAGCAGATCTGCTCCCCCATCATCTCCAAGATGTACCAAGCAGGTCAGTACTGAGCTGTGATGATCTGCTGGGAGCTGATTTGGTGGTTTGTGTGTAGAGCTGCTTCGTAGGAAGAAGCAGAGTTCAGCAGTGTGCAGTAAAGAGCAGTGTGCAGTCAAATTGTGAGCTGAGTTCACAGGATGTTTGGCTGCTGTTGCGTGCAGAGCTGCTTGTCGATACAACTCGTGTTTGGCAGTGGGCAGCATGCTGACTGCAACTCACCACATTTGATGCTGCCTGTGCTTGTACAGCTCTTGTGAACAAGAGGTTAATGGCTGATCTGTGTGCCATATGAGAGTCCTGTATGTCTGACCACAAGTATCCTCTGGGAGGTTTTGCAGCTGTTGCTGGAGCGGTGATACTGACTACCTTCTGTATTGGTGCAGATGGAGGTGCTGGTGCTGGAGGTATGCCAGGAGGCATGCCTGACATGGGTGGTGCTGGTGGCATGCCAGACATGGGCGGTGCTGGTGGACCCACCGTTGAGGAGGTTGACTAAGCCTAGCTTAGATGAGCTGAGGAAGCAACTGCTGCAAATCAGTTACCAATGTTACCATTGTTGCCTGCAACACTGGTGCACCACTCTGCAGTCTGGAAAGCAGTTGACAGCCGCTGCTGCTGTTCAAGACCCTTTCTTGCTCTTGTTTGAAGCATGCAACTTGAAAGCATGCACCAATGCTGCTGTTTGTCTTGGCTTTAACATTGGATTGAGAACAATAATATGTTCTTCATTGAGAGTGACTTTTGCTATCGGTTGAGGCAAGTGTGTTGGTTTGATGTTTTCAAAAACGTGTTTGTGTTTCCCGCCAACTGAGTTCCCCTAGTCAGCACAAGCAGGCGTGTCACTTGCTAGTTCAGTGATTATTGTCTGCAGCAGTGTGATTGAAATGATTTGATTGAGCTCTGGTTTGCCAAAACTTCACGATTCAGCACATGTAATTGAGGAGTGCTGCAACATCTGTCAGCTGCACTGTTTTGCTCAAGTCCGGTCATGGCGGCTTACTCATGCATTTGGCAGTGATCTAGGAGTGATACATGAACAGTTCTGCATCACTTTGCGCTTTGCAGGCAACGGCATGCTACAGGGAAATTTCCTACAGTTGCCAAATCTCTGTCTTGCAATGTGTACCGATGGCGATTGAGCTTGACTACGATTGTTTGATATGCAATTCAGTACATCTCCGTAATGTGACACATGATCCATTGCCTGCTACACGTAACGACACGCAGAAACACACAGGCTAGTCGGCGCTGCATGCAACACTAGCATTCATCAGTACCCCTTCTACTAAGTGCATGCAATACTAGCATTCATCAGCACCCCTTCTACTAAGCATTCTCCTACTGATGCATCAGCAGACCATTCAATCATTGAGCAAACTGCCAATGTCAGAATACAATTGATTTCGTGTTACCCTGACAAGTAACGTCGAAAACGGTCGCACACGCTCACAGAAACCAGCGATTGTATTCTGCCTTGCTTGTCAGCAGCTTACACGAACGACAAGGCTCCAAATTTGTCTACAGATCATGCATACTCAAATTAGCAGCCAAGCCGTTACACAATGCATGTTTGTCTTAGAATGAGTGGCAAAAAGGATGGGGGGAAACATTCCCCAAATGGCAGGTAATCCTTATTCAGCTGAATCAACATACCACACAGCAACCATGGCAATTTATAGCAGCTGCAAAACGCATCATCGAGACGTGAAACTTTTCACCCGCGTGAAGGCACAGCTTTTAGGTTGCAAAACAATGGCTGCTTCTCAGCATGATGGCTGAATACAGTCTGTGTGCTGGTATATGAAGGAATGCCTGCGCTGGAAAAGAGCTACTTTGCAGCAACATACTTATTCATCATTCCTGATAGCATTGATGGGCGTACTGGGCTCACTCCCAGACCATCTGGACTTTGACTCTCAGTTTAGCTTAGTCAGCCCCAGTTGCATTATTGGGGGTCCCTGGCCCAAGGAGGGGTTCCTGCTGACCATTATCCCCTCCACCAGCTTCGGGATCATCTCCACTATGTCGCTTATCCCACCAGGGGGCTGTCAACAGTATGAGTGCAAGGAGACCAAAGAAGCATGCCACCCCTATGCTGACCCACAACACAATCTTGCTTGCTCTCTGAGTGCCGTACACCTGCAATGAAGTTTGCCCAGCTGTCATGTGTGATACTTGCGTGGCATTTGAAATATGTTACTTGTGCATGCCGGCATACATGCATGAGCCTGTGACGACACCATGCTGGGCTGGAAAGCACTCACGGCTTGACGTGCATGAACTCCTTGATGAAACAATGGCAGAATGATGACATGCATGTGCATGGCCATTGGCCCAAGATATACATCAAACAACTTTGACTGCAGGCACATACATGACCCAGCAAACAAGGACAGTTTTTCTACATCTTGGTCAGATGGCACATACACGACCATGTGACCAAGATGTAGACACAACAGTCTTGTATGCAGACAGGATGCTGATGATTTAGGGTTTGCAGGTAGGATGCTGATGATTTAGGGTTTGCAGGTAGGATGACAATGACTTAGGGTCTTCAACTAGGATGCCAATGATTTAGGGTTTGCAGGTAGGATGACAATGATTAAAGGTTTGCAGCTAGGATGACAACGATTTAGGGTTTGCAGCTAGGATGACAATGATTTAGGGTTTGCAGGTAGGATGCCAATGATGTGCTAACCTGACTCTTGAAGGAGGTAAGCTGGTCTGGGGTGGCCTGGGACCACTCCTCCACCCAGAATATGGGCAGGAAAGTCTTCTTCACGTGGGGCTCCACAGCCCGCCACTCTGCAGCAGCAAATGCACACAATCAGGCAACTTCCATGAACAGCAACACAAGCAACCAGGAGTAAGCAACAGAAGTAAGCAACAGGAGTAAGCAAGAGAAGTAAGCAACCAGGGTGCTGTCACCCACACTGTACTCTGTGCATATTCTTTTTCTGCTGCACAGATGCAGCACGAGCGTTGAAAGCACAAGCTTTGAACTACACATGCTTTATGAATGTGAGCATGGTCAAGCAATGGGAGCTGCTGCAGCAGGTGACAAACATTAGTGCATGGTCCAGTGTGCATGTGCTGGCTTGCAAAGTGGCTGCAACCCCATCAGCGGCGGCAGCCTTTGCTGACAAGCACACCAGGTAGCATACACAGCTGCCATCAAGTCAAATCAAAGGTTCTCAAACCAATGGTTCTCAGCCAACAGATCTTCAACAGTGTGCTGTACATCACACTTGGTCCACAATATATACGCACATGGTTTCTGTACATGCCATATACACACTACATGCTGTGCACCTTTATATTACATGCTATATGCTGTATATTATACACTATACACTGCACTACTTGTAGTGTCTTGTACAGTACGTAGTGGCTTGTACAGTGCAAAAGCAAAAGTGGTGTGGTGTACCTGGGCCATATTGAGTGGACATCATCAGTCTCTTTGCAGCACGCATGGTGATACCGGTCATAGGCTCCACATCCAGCAAGGTCACATGTTCAGCCTGACTGCAGTTGAGCCCTACCACTGTATCTGCCACTGCTGGGTCCACATCACAGAAGTGGGCATTGGATAGGAAGATGGGGGGCCCGGGGACCCCTGCCCTACCCTCTGGCCCTGCAATGCAGACACCCTGTGGGTTAAGGTTTGCACTGTGGTCAAGGCTTTGCACTGTGGTCGAAGGTTATGCACTGTGGTTGAATGTTATGCACTGTGAATGCTGTAAACAGCTTATGTGGGAGTGACTTGCTGCAATGTTGCAAAGAATTTTGATATGGAAGAGCACCAAAAGGTAGGGCTGAAGATGAAAGCAGTCTGACATGATGGATGTGGTGACATGCTGCAGTGTTTGTTGCATAACTAGAGGTAATCTCCAGGAGACGCACATGCAGCAAAGGTCTGATCAGCAACAAGATTTGAAGTGTAGACATGGGCATGAGTCAGTGCACACAACTTCACATTGCATGCACAGCTAGTCTGCAGTTGAAGAAGAGGATTCACCTGCTGCTGTTGGGCTGGTGATGTTCATTAGCCCCTGGTAGGTCTGGAAATAGGTAGGGTTTGGTAACCCCTGAGCAGGGTCTGGCCTATATCGCAGCAGATTGACTCCATCTAGATCGACTGTGGTGTTCGCCAACAATGTAGCTGACTTGTACACTTCAGGAGCCCAGACTTTGACCTTGTCCCCTGACTTCAAACCTGGCCTAAATTGGACCCCATCAGAGCCCTGGACGGGTTCTATATGGGGGGGTCTCCAGCTCTTAATGCTGCTGTGATTGCTCCATACTTCTGTGTTCCAGACGTTGCTGATGTTGCTCATGCCGGTGTTGATGATGTCCTGACTGCTGGGGTGGAGGGAGCTGGCTGTTGTGTTGGGTACCAGCTGAAAGCGCGTGTCCAAGCCTGGCGCAATGAACTTGAGCTTTTGTAGCAGTGGATCTTCGTATCCCCACAGGAGTTCCCGCACAGTGCGCGTCATGAAGAGGCCATCCACATTGGGATCGTGAAAAGCTGCTAGCACCTCCAAAAGCAGTTGTAGGGCAACAACTCTGCCGAAGAAGCTGTGTGCTTTGGCTAGGGCGCCTAGCAGAGGGATGTTGACAGTAGTGATAACATCATCCAGAGACAGGTGAGTTGCATTGTCTGACAGTGCTGTGTAGAACTCGTCCCTGGTGAAGGCGACTCTGCCCTTCTTGTCAAACCAGATGTTATGCTTGACTGTGTGCTTTCTGTATGTGTATGGGCCCAGCTGCTGCAGCTCTGGTCTACCGCCGGCTTTGACGGATGCCAAGTTGGTGATGTTCAAAATATAAAAGTCTGAGTGTATGACCGGGTCGCTGTCATGGTCGTCCCTTGCATACCGTGCATAGGTATCGGCTGAAGAGTTTTCTGACCAGACAATCTCGTCTGCAATACCGCCGCGCAAGGCTTTGTTGATGTGTCTAGGGATCAGGCAGGCAACCAAAATGGCGAGCACGACCGGCAATAAACAGGACAAGCCTGCAGGGATCTGCCACTTCATGGACGGTGCGCCAGAAGGCTATAATGCAAAATCGGACATGTGCATTCCGCTTTTCAACTTGTTGCAATCAGAAAAATCTTGATGTGTGCTGCTCGAAGCTGCGGCGACGTACGGATGCGCAGATCTTCCGGGAGAGCGTTTCTTCTGGGACATGCTGCGGATGCCGATTCATCTCCTTGCACACCAAAAGAATGGGAAGGCACATGGTCTGATGGCGTCCCAAATGAGCTGCTCAAGCATGTACACCAGAAGGGGTGCATCAGGTAATCCACAAGCTGTTCGTGTGGATGTGGATGACGGGGACAACGCCGAAGGGGTGGAAGAAGTCTTAAACAGGGCTCCTGCATGAAACCGGCAGCAAACATGACTTGGGTAAATGGAGGCCAATGCACTAGCAAACACTCTGTACAAACTATGCATACAGAATGCTTATACAATTAGGAAGCTGCTTATACAGCTCTGCAGAACACTTTAACATCCTGTGCAGCGTGCTTCAGAAGGCAAAAAAAACACAGTACAGCAGCCACAAAGTGTGATGATCATGCTGGACGCAAATATCAGCCAGCAAGACCTGTAGTGCTATATAGGGAAATCAGCTCAGCATTCAACATCACAAACACTGAAAAATTGCTGTGTATTGTGCATGACCTGAGATTTCCAGAGGATGCTATTCGAGTGATAGCTGAACTGAATAATGATGTTGTAACCAAGATCAGGCTCTACTTTGCACAAACAGCACAGCAACAGAAACAGCACAGCAACAGAACCAGCACCAAGATGGAGACAGGCACAACACGTGTACATACCTTGTTTCCGCTTCTCTTGTTGATATTCATTGAGCGCCACTTGAGGTGGTGGCATCAGGAGGCACAGGCTATGAGTATGGCTGCCTGAGCAAGGGCCTACATGCTGACCACATCACCAGCACATCTGCACACCCAGATGACACATATGTTGGTAGCAACTCTGTCTGCATCTGATCGTGCAAGATAAGCAAAGAGGATCAAAGCTTTTGTGTGAACTGGTCAGGCATGGCTATGAACGTTCAAACATGTGCTATGACAGGAAGATTGTGGGGCCAAGCCTGCAGAAACGGCAGTGACAAGGTGCGTTTAAGTAAATGCATGACAATGCTGCAGCAGAGGCTGGAAATGACCAAAATAACAACACACCTATCCCAGTCCTGCATCCCCCCTGAGCCTTACAGGCATTCTGGAGTAGGCATCACTCCACCTTTCAAAGGCGCACCACATCTTGGCAGGATTTCGAAGGAAGCCAGGCGGAAAGGCAAGAGGCTGCTCATGTCTCCCCTGTCAGTCAAACAGAAAGCTCGAGCACTTGACACAGTCATTGGCAGCTGCACCACAGGAGCCGATGCCCCCTCACGGGGTAGGGCCTTAGCCTCAGCAGGAGTTGCTGGCAACCATCGGGGTAGCCTTGTACAATAGGCCTATCAAGACTAAATCAATTGGCAGCTGCATGGCATAAATGTCAGCGAGTGAGACGCCATCAAGTGAAAACATATGTAAATGAGGTACAAGCTATCCAGATCAATGCCGTCTGCAATGATCCACCTGCATAGGGAGCATGCAGGTCCAAGCCTGACCTCAATGCAAGCAATGTATGCCAAGCTGACATGTACATATATGTATATACCTGACAAAAGCTCTGAATGACAAAGGCGCCTGAGGTTTGTCCTATCTGCTTGGCAATGCCTCAAAGTCAAGGGCAGCAACCTCTTCTGTTCAGGTCTGAAAGAGCAGTCAGCTTTTGTGTCCGTTGCGTCTGTATAGTCTGGCTTGAGAAGGTGGAGAGCAGATGCTCTATGTGAGCAACACTGCCTCTTTGTGGGCTGAGTTTTGCAATGTAAGACATGCGTGTTTTGGAGGCTTTTTCGAACAGCAGATGCTACAGCTCTTCCACTGCTTGCCAGTGCTCCCGCCAGTGCTCACACCAGCATCACTGTACTGGTAGCACCTGCCACAATGATATGCCTGTCACAGTGGCGCAAGCTCAGTGTTTTTCAAGTATCCGTGGTTGTTTGCAGATGATAACATTCATGAAGCAACATTGCCCCGCTCGTATGTGGTGCAGCAGCAGTCTGTTGCCAAGTGATTGGTGTCAAGATGACACCATCAATACGGTTGAAGCTTGAGCAAATTTGCTTTGTGTTGCGAAGGGCATTGGACTTGACCTGCAGCGCTGAAGCGCTATGAGGCTGAAGACACTGTAAACACACAAGCAATGCTTACCGCGCTGCGAGCTATACATGCAACGCCTCCTCCCTGGTTGAACACGTCACCTTTTCGGGCGGTTTCAAGTAGGACTGGACAACTTTGCATGTACAACACAGCACCCTGTATTTCGTCGTTACCGACTTGCCAGTCTACAGCCTAATAGCAAGCTACAGATGCAAGCCTGACAAACCGGTAATTTCCGAAATTGAAAATTAAATATAAGACAACCCCCCGCATCCAACCCCGCGCGCGAGGTATGGGAACATTGGACTCGTCCAGAACCTGGTCCAGGGTCCATTCAGCTCCTTGTACAGCAGTTTTGTGCTCAGGTAGTTTGTTTTGAATGCAGATGCAGTTGCCTGCCTGCCTGCTGGAATCTGAGGCATATAACATTTGCACTATGTTCAAAGCCCAATGCCCAATGCTCATGCCCTGGCAGCTTTAAGGAATAGTTTGCCATTGTGTGCCATTGCAATCTGGCTGGTGGGTGCAGTGGTCGTGGCTGCGATGATTGCATTGCCGTGTGTTGCAAGTGACTTTGGCTGTTGCACGGCATTGGAAAAGGCTTTGTGAGCCGTACGCGTATCATGCAATGGCCCTGGTGCACCATGGGATGATGGTGGTGCATTCAGGCTTCTTTGCATCACCTGGACTGCAGATTGAAATTTTGGACCATACATAGATGTGTACACCGTGGCGACCTACGAGAGTCTTGTTGTTTGTCTAAAAACCTAGCTTCAGTCATGCGTATGAAGCTCTTGTCAACAAGCCAGATCTGGAGCCCTCACAGTCCTCCACTGCCATGAAGTGAGTGTAGTACTCGAGCATTGTAGATACAGGTCACAGGTCACAAGTGTGCGGCACAGGTCAAGCAACTTGCTGCAAGTCAGCATATTTGTTAACCTAGCTTGCATAGGCATTCTTGAGACCATCATGCCAGCGCGTGACATAGACATGCAAAAACTGCTGCAAGCACGACTGTTAGATAAGATACAGCCGCTAATTTGCAAGCAGAAAACATTTACTTGCAACCGGTACTGCAGCTTGCACAGGTGACAGAGCATGTCACATGACGACTTGCGATGTTTTCGGTCCTGGAACATTGATGGTTTTGCTACAGTCATCTTTGCTGGCAGGTCATGCAAGTGACATGCTGCTAATTGTTCTTATACTGCAGCTGTTCACGGGGCCTATCTACGAGTTGCCAAACAAAGCTGCCTACTTGTTGTGCATGACAAAGCTACTCTACGAACATGGAAAGGGCAGGGAACGTCACAGCCTCATCTGTAAAGCAGGATTGGGATTCATGCGTTCAGCCATGACTAGTAACGTGGAACATGTTATCCACCTCATTGCACAGCTGCAGATGCCATGTTCTCAGATGCCAGTGCATGTTGTTCAGCACAATGTCCATACTGACAGTAGCCGTCGGCACGCCCACTGCAAGGACCGCTGACAGCATTAGCAGCATTGAGCAATGCGCATGCATGCATGTCGGGGATATGCACTTCATGAGATGGGTTGCCCAACTGTGCAACAACTAGTAGAAGTTGGACCCAGAATCTGTATGTGAGCCAAACAACTCATCATCACTATCATCAGAATCGCCCCCATTTTGCCACCAGGCCCTCTCATTTGTTGTCCTGCTGCTGTGCCTCATCCCAGGCCTGTGACAAAGACAGCCTGTCAGTATGTACGCAGCAGCCATGCGCGGCTAGCAAAAGTCCCGAAGACTGTGAAGATTCTGACTCCTGGGCAGCCCGGTATAATACTGGGCTTCTCATTAGATTGACTCCGGAAGGCATAGTCTTTTCTTTTCTTTTCTGAAGATTCTGACTCTCATGTCAATGGCAAGATGTGAGGACCTATCTGGATCGCCAAGAGCAGCCTAGCAGTATACAGCTATCAAACTGGATGTACTGCGCTCTTGCCAGGTGACAGGTACAAACAATAAAGTGAGCATCAGCTGTACAGTATCACAAAGAAGGGGTGCGTGGGATAATCTACCTGGCATGCGCAGAGGGCTGAGGGTTGGCAGCAGGCCTAGGGTTGGCAGAAGCTCTGTTGCTGGCAGAAGCTGCAGGTCGTGAGAAAGAGTAGCTGCCTCCTGGCGGCGTGCTCAAATCATTTCTGTAGAACATTCTGCGCTCCTCAAACTCTAGTTCACTATCCAGGATGTGGCGCTTTTGGGGATCCGACAACACCACATTGGCTTCTGAGATGCATTTGAACAGCCAGTTCGCCTCATCTCGGACTCTGGTCTCAATCTCAAGGCGGTCTGCTAGGGCTGCGCCCTGCAGCCCCAGGCTGTAGGTGAACTTGCAGTGGGTGACGGCCTTGTCTGGATGGAAACGGAGGGAGCACTTCTTGTAAGCTTTACGAACCTGCATGACGTAGACAACTTGCTCATCCCAAGGGAAGGCTGATTTGGAAGCATTGCACCAGTGGTTGAATGGCTCAGCAATCACAGCCAGAGTAATCAGGCTGATCAAAATAATAACGACAATGACAATAACGATAATAACAATAAAGTTTACAGGCGTTCCAGCTAATTGTTCTTGCCAGGTACCTAGTAGGTTGGGCCTGAAAAGCACATGGCATATGCTGCTCTCTTCTGCAAAACATGACCTAATGCAGCTGCATGATAACAACAGGAATACATGGTGCCTGTTTGCAGCAGGCAAATCTGCATATCAACAATCGCAGTTGTGTTTGCACATGCATATCGCAAATTATGAAGCACAAACCATTTGTAGGTCAAGCCTGGGACAAGGCCCACCATATGGTCATATTGTGCATGCTGCTTGCACTGCAACAGCGCGACAAGTTACACTTGATTTTTTCAGTCTGCAGAAATCATATCACAAGTCACGACGTGCACCTCTTCCAAGACAGAGGTCTGAGGCAGGCAGTAGTGAAGCACAGGTTACTTGGTGCACAGTCTACCCCTCACTTCTCGGCAGTTATCTGCTTGATCATTGTGATCTGATCGTGTTCAACACCACAACATAAGAAAAGAAAAGAAAAGACCACGCCTTTCGGCGTCAATTCAATGAGAAGCCAAGTATTATACCGGGCTGCCCAGCACCAAACATAACCCACTGGCAGGACTGCTTCACACAGACAAGTCATGAGGTGTACCGCTTCTGAGGCACAGGTCAGAGACAGGCCCAGCAGGCGGTAGTGGTGCACAGGCTGCTTGAACTTCAACACCCAAACATGTCCCATTTGGCAGAGTGGCTTCACACAGATATCGAATCAAGAGTCATGAGGTGTACCTCTTCTGAGGCACAGGTCGGAGACAAGCCCAGCAGGCGGTAGTGATGCACAGGCTGCTTGCGACGCACATCCCCTCGGGCCTGGGACAGCCTTGAGGCCGTCTTGAAGGGGTCCCTTGCCCCATGTGACTTCATCAACTCTGCCAGCTGCTCTAGGGCTGCCACCACGCCTGAGCTGAGGTGCAACGAGCCCAGCACAGCAGCTAAGCGTGAGTACACCTGCATGCACACACAGCTGGAAATGATTACAAAGCACACGGTTACTACCTATGCTGAAATCTGAAGTAAGGCTGCAACATATGGTCACAGCATATATGATTACAGCATATTGTTTTGCCATGGCTACTGTATACAATTACTGCAGATGGTTATGGCTTATGGTCACAACATATGGATACAACATGATATTTACGACGGCAAAATACCATGAGCCGAAGGCTACTTGATATATGTGAGCCAGCATGCATTGGGTAGTCAGACGGGGTCGTATGCGCAGCATGTGGACCAAGACTGAGTAAGTCAGAATTGAGATGCAGCGACGTTGCAGCTGAATGTATGTAGGCTGGTAATTATGAATGTGTCATTTGAGGGGCGCTTGGCAATGGATGCATCAGACAAGTACTGCAAGTCTGCATGCAAGCGCCAGAGCAGAAGACAGTATTGCCTTGGAATGCATGTTCTGTGTCATTCTGCATTCAGCATTCAGTCTGCAGCAAGATGTGAGAAATGTTACAACTGAACGTGGCCGATCTGATGAGATGCCCATTGTTGATCAGTGTACCTCCATTTCACCACCAACACAGGCTTTTGAGCCAAAACTTGTCACAGCCAGCAACACAACAACACAGCACCCTTTAACAGGCAGCTGATGCATTTGCTAATGAGCACAATGCCAACAACACATCCGACGTGGCGGTGCATAGTGTTGCAGAGGTGTTACCTTGGCATAGGATGGGTCCAGAGCCTTGGCCCTCAAGCTGTCAGCCACAGCATCAGTGTACTGGTCCAGGTGCTGATGGACTGCTGCCCTGTTGGAGTGCAGCACAGCAGCAAAGACTGGCGGGGCGTCTGCACAGTTTGTGATGGCAAGTGTGTATATTTTGATTGCATCCTGCCAGTTCTGTGCCTGCACTGCCCTGCAAATCCAGGAAGCATTTGATTGCATCTTGCCGTTGATTGCCATTGATTGCATCTTGCTGCTGTGCCTGCACTGCCCAGAAAACCAGAAAGAACGACACTGGGATTGCATCCTGCCAGTTCTGTGCCTGCACTGCCCTGCAAAACCAGGAAGGATGACACTGTGATTGCATTCTGCCACTGTTGAGCCTGGACTGCCCTGCAAAGTCAGGTAGCATGACACTGTGATTGTGTGCTGCCACAGTTGTGCCTGGACTACTTGACAAATCCAGGAAGCATGGCTCTTTGATTGCAAACTGCCACTGTTGTGCCTGAAGTACTTTACAAAACCAGGAAGAATGACGCTGTGATTGTGTGCTGCGACGGTTGTGCCTGCAATGCCCTGCAAGACCAGGAAGCATGGCTCTTTATTTGCATGCTGCCACTGTTGTGCCTGGAGTACTTTACAAAACTAGGAACAATGACACTGTGATTGTATGCTGCCACTGTTGAGCCTGCACTGCCCTGCAAGACCAGGAAGAATGACACTTTGATTGCATCTTGCTGTTGTCATGCCAGGGGTACTTGAAGAGGCTGACAACTGACTGGCTGCATTCTGATGGCGCTATGCTCATATGCATTGGTCATATGCATCTGCCTAATGGTGGGCACTGACTAGGCCCCTGTGAATGACTGCAATGTTGCTGGATCATGAAACTTGATTGGCTGCATTTCCACGCAGTGTTGCTACCCTCGTATGCACTTCATCATCTGCCCATTTGGCTGCAATTAACTGTTGTGTACTGAGTAGGCCTCAATAGATTACTGCAACCTAGTTTAAAGCTTGAGAGTGGATGTTGTCGCTGTCACAGGAAAATGGTGCAGAGCAATGCAGTCCTTGCTGAGGGACTGACGTAGACTCAAGCAGATTTCAGTGTGGCAATTGCCAGGACTGCACTTCCTTGTACCAAGGCAAAGGGCTGCCGCAGCACTTTCACATCCTTGAGCAAGTGGTCGGTCCAAAACACGTATGAAGTATAGCTTCACCACTTCTGCTGTTGTTCTTGCCTTGTCATGACATGCAGACACATCTGACTGAGCATACTGAGCTGCTGATGAAATGTTATCCTGTTTCAGAACTCCTGATCAACAATGTTTCTGCCATGCATATCTGCAGAACTCCAGCGGGCATGGCTCCATAGCACAGTCAAGAACCACAGAAAAGAACCACGAGCAGGATGCAACACTTACGGCCACAGCGCTCAGGTGTAAAGCATGGCTTGAGACAATGCAGCAGTCTACAGATACCCATATGCATTTTATAAGAATGAACCATAAGAATGACTGAGTCCCTCTAAGCAGCATGAGACCCACCTGTTGCCTGCCTCTTTGAGCTGCAGCAGCTTGTGTGCATTTGCCAGCAGATCAGTCAGCTCTGGCCTGGTGGGCACATCTTCCTGGTGGTCAGGATGCTGCTCAAGCTTCTGCATTCCACCTTGCAGCAACTCCTGCATCTGCACACAGCACACGGTTTATTTTTCATATACCTTACAGTCTGGGGTGTGCAGCCAGTTGTCAGGATGCTGCTCAAGCTTCTGCACTCCACCTTGCAGCAACTCCTGCATCTGCACACAGCACACCTTTTTCTCTTCATATACCTTACAGTCTGGGGTGTGCAGCCAGTTGTCAGGATGCTGCTCAAGCTTCTGCACTCCACCTTGCAGCAACTCCTGCATCTGCACACAGCACACATTTTATTTATTTATATGTTTTACAGTCTGGGGTTCCCTGGGCAGCCCGGTATAATACTTGGCTTCTCATTAAATTGACGCCGAAAGGCGTAGTCTTTTTTTTCTTATCTTACAGTCTGGGGTGTGCAGCCAGTTGTGACTCATCAGACATCCTGTCTTGAAAGCACAGGTGCAACAGGCACACTGCGTCATGCTTGTAAGAGTCAGGAATGTAGAGTTTTCAAGTGTAGATGGTATGTAAAGGTAGACAATACATTTTTGGTTGTACTGGTGCTCCGCTTGGCCGCAGCAGTGTAGGGTAGATTGAGGACGAGGGTGTTTTTCATTTCTGGAAAAACACTCTCAATGCAAGGGAGTCTGCTGTTGATGTTGTGGTTCATAGCATGCCAGATGAGTAGTGATACAGAGTAGTGAAAAGACAGCCCTGACATGGTGAAGGGCAGACACAGGAGTTTCAAGAGCCGATGCCCCCTCATGGGGTAGGGCCTTGGTCTCAGCAGGATATGTAAATCTATGCTAGCAACCATTGGGGCAGGCTTGTACAATAGGCCCATCAAGACTAAATAAAAAAATAGCAGACACAGGAAGCATACCTGAGTCAGATCCCCCTTGAGGAAGGCTGCCTGGGCCTGCACCCACCAGGGCCAGTGCAAGCCTGTGGGGCACTCCCTAGATGGAGCAGCATGCTTCCTGGCCAGACTCACAGCCTCATCAAACCTGCAACACCAGCTATGACTGTCAGTACAAGGAGGAACCCCACTGCTCCAGCATTGTCAATGCGCCAGTATGGTAATGAATGGGCATATGCGGTGGTCCCGGATGCAGGTGTATTTCCTGTGGCTGCCAGGTAACATTGTCAATGTGCCAGCATGGTAATGGATGGGCATACACGGTGCCTCTGGATGCAGGCATTTCCTGGGCCTGTCAAGTAATCTTGAGCAGCATCAGCAGTCTGACTGTGACGCTCAGCTCAGAATAATAAGAGAATATACATAGGCTCCTGCAGCTTGTTAGCGATACGTTCACATATAAGATTGAAAGACACAGTTTGATGTTAAAGGGGAAAGACACCTTGATACACTATGCAGAAGCAACAAAAGGTAGCATCATCGTGTTATGTATTTGCCGTATGCAGAAACATGATTCTCAGGATAGTGTATACCTGTCACTCTAGGTAAAAACACATGTTTAGGTGATGACTGAGTAAAAGGTTACATGATTGCTGCCTTTGGAGAGACATGAGTAAGAGCAACAGGGTTCTGTTGCACAAAATTGCCCTAACCTGCAGGGTTAGTCAAGACTGGGAAGGCGTGAGGTAGCTGACCTGTGCAAGCGCAGCAGGGCAGTTGCATTGAGGGCCTGAAGGGATTGGGAGAAGGGGCAGTAGCCCCCTTCCCAGCTCAGAGACTCCACCTGCTTTTGAGCCTCCTTCACAGCTGGCATGTTGCCTGCTGCCTGGAGGGCTGCTTTCGCCTGAATATGACATGCAAGAATTGACAACTGCACTGATTCACTGTTGTACACTCAGATCGGCCCAGCACACGCTGTGCGGCTGCAGGGACGGAAAGTGGTGTTGACAGACATCAGGACGGACAGACAGCAGCACAAAGGCATTGTACAGATGCATCATGACAGCAAAGGCAAGCAGACTCCTGGTCTTGGTATATGTAGGTAAGGCATGTGCATACAGTACTCCAGCTACAATCAGCTCGCATTTCAGCATGCACGATTCATGTGTCCTGCTGGTTGCAGGCATGTGTGGCACCAAGATGCGCAGCAGCAGAGCAAGATTGCAACCACATGCAGACACTATATATAAGTCACATCTGCAAACACTTGTTTGATTCCAATTGTTGTTTGTGCTGATGAGATCAAAAGGCAGTGAGAGACCAGCACACGTAGTTGAGACCGCAGTCACATACAGACACACTACCTGTGCAATCATGTGTTTGGTCAGTCGCAAGTTGCTATGTCTGCTAATGAGGAACAGAAGGCACTAAGGGACCAGCACATATGGTGGAGACAGCAGTCACATGAAGATGCAATACCTCTGCAACCATGCGTTTGGTCAATTCCAGGTCGCTCTGTTTGCTGGCAAGATCAGAAGGCACTGGGTGACCAGCAGGTACAGTGGCCTTGACAGCCTCAAGCACCGCAGTCGCCTCTGTGAGCTGACCCATCTTGATGTGGCAGGTCGCTGCCCGTGTGGCCGCACGCACATTGGTAGGATCAGCCTGCACCAGTGCAGTCGACAAGGCAGCTGGGCACAACAAAGTAATGATAATAATAATAATAATAATAATAATAATAACAATAATTAATAATTATAATAATAATAATGATGATGATGATGATGATGATGATGATGATAATAATATCAATAAAAACGTATACTTAGCCAGCAGGCATCAGGTACGTGCGAAGACACATAAAAAGAATCAGCCTGCATTGGTGTTGTGGACAAGGCCACTGTGAAGAGTTCTGTGTACCGGGTTTACTTGCACGAACCTCATTTGCACATATTGCATTGCAACCACCAGCTGTCTCATGGGATACCCAACAAGTTAGCCTGTGAGGCAATCCTGTGTCATTATTGCGTGTTTCATTGGCTTAGTTGCTGGGTATACATGAGAGAGTTGAGCGTTGCAATGCAATGTTTGAGAATGAACATGTGTGCAGTGCATGATCACCTTCAAGCAGCAGCATGACAAATGATGACATTTTTTGGTCTCTGCCTGGGGCAGTCCAATGCAATACAATGCTGACATGCAAGACTGGAGCTGAACAGTTCCCATGCAAGCAGGACAGGTTACTTTGTGCATTTTCAAATCCTGTCAGGATAGCTGCGGCCGATTGCCAATGCTAAGGTACCAGACCAATGAAAACACAGCTGTTTGATGTGAAGACAGGCAAGCACTGCAGTTGATGATGCAGTTGATGATGCAGTTGATGATGCAGTTGATGATGCAGCCAAAGCAGCTTGTCAGACTGTGGAAAATGCTACTCAGCTGTGTTGAGTGCTCAGAGCAGCCATGGATGAGCCTGACATGGACAGACAGCAACAAAGGGCAAGCCGATTGGCTGATCAACAAGCTGATGCAGCCAGACATGTCCTGCTTTGTGCACGAGTGGCCATGACTGACAGTGCAGCAGAAGAACTGAGCTGGCAGCAGCTGACTCACCTCCACAGCCATGTGACAATCCTTCAGGGCCGACAGAGGCCTTGCCAAAGACAGGTGGCATGCAGCTCTGTTGGTCAGCAATCGCACAAACACTTCGCCATCATGGATGCCAGCCCTGTCAAGGGTGTTGAGACCCTGCAAAACGCACCAATGTGCTGACCACATGCACCACTGTGTCAAGTATACTGGGAAAAGTCACATGGGCTTCCAATACAATAGATCATGCCATTGCTTTTGGGATGCGGGGCCCTGACATTGCCTTGCACTGCTGCGCAATCGTTACTGTGAGGTGTGGTTGAGTAACAGTGCCTCTGACTGCAAGCCAAGATCTATGACGTGAGGTGTGTGTGAGTGATGGTGCCTCTGACTGCAAGCCAAGATCTATAACGTGAGGTGTGGTTGAGTGATGGTGCCTCTGACTGCAAGCCATGATCTTCAACATGAGGTGTGGCTGAGTGATAGTGCCTCTGACTGCAAGACATGATCTTAGCATGAGGGGTGGTTGAGTGAAAGTGCCTCTGACTGCAAGCAATCAAACTGCACAGAGCTGCTTATACAATCCTGGTCCTAATATTCTAAAACTTCCATGGCAACAAACAGTGGCCGCTTAACTTCCTTCTCCAGAAGCTTGTTTTCTGCAACTGTGATTCACTAACCCACCTGTGTGTACAGCTTGCCAGCAGCCAGATAGTCTGGCTTGGCAAAAGCCATGTTCCCTTGCTGCCGGTCCCGCTCTGCTGCTGCTTCCACCTTGACGCGCTCCTCTGGTAGCGCCATTTGACCCCTGACAGCTTGGGCCTGTGCCTGCTGTCTTGGTGGTTGTGAAGCCTGTGGCTGCTGTCTGAGTGGTTGAGAAGCCTGGAAAGCAGTGAGCAAGGATCAGGAGAAGATGCTGACACAGGTGCACTGTATTGTGCTCAACCCACAGCATACAAAGCTGCAGCTGATCTGAGCGTTTTGACGCATGATCATGCCAAATTGCATCCTTGACAGCTAGGGAGAAATGGTTTGGATAATGGTGAGCAGGCTATGTGACAGGTGATTGCCGTTATTGTAGATGCATTCATGGTGCAGGTTTGATTTTATGCTATTAGAGTATGCCCTGACCTGTGGGTGGGGCTGCTTGCGAGGGGTAGGCCTGGTGCGCCTGGCATGAGGGCTGCCAGGAACAGGCCTACCATGCTGCCCTGCCCCACTGACATTGCCTCTGCTGTTAGTGTGTTTAGCAACGCCTGATGGGGAATGCAGTCCAGTCCTGATGCTGTTTGTATTGACTGGACTAGGAGCGAAATGTAGAGGGGCCTCAGAAGTGGCAGCAGAAGCTGTGCTGAATGGAGCTGCTTGTGGCCAACCAGCCTGGGATCCTCCCGCCGGCGGGAAGTTGGCGCCATCTTTCGTTTGTGTAGCAGCTGCTCCAGAAGCAGCCAAGGAAGTTGCTGAGGCGCCAAAGACAAACGGCTGGCTGGGTGCTGGCTGTGCTGCTGCCTGCTGTGCAGGGAAGCTGTGTGCTGTACCAAATGAGAAGCCCTGAGGCTGGCTCTGTGCAGCCCTGCCAGCTGCATCAGCAGCGGCATGGTTGGCAGCTGATGCAGCACTGCTGCCAAATATGAATGGGGCAGGAGCAGCGGCTGCAGGAGCCGCTGCACTTGCGGCTGATGTACTGCCAGCTGCTGACTGCTGTGCTGCTTGCTGCTGTGCCTGTGCAGCCTCGTAGGCTGCTGCACTTGCAGCTGATGTACTGCCAGCTGATGACTGTTGTGCTGCTTGCTGCTGTGCCTGGAGCTGTGCAGCCTCACTGCTTGTAGAGGCAGAACCGGCTGCCCCATTTGCAGCAGCAGCGGCAGCAGCAGCTGCCGAGAAAGGTCCTGAATCAGCAGCTGAAGGCTGAAAACGCTCAGGATGACTCGCAGCTGCTTGAGCAGCTTCTGCTTGAGTTGCAGCTGCCAGCTGCTCTTCTAGCACCAGCTTGTCATGCAGGTTTGTGGCCAGGTGCTCACTTCCATAGAGGGGTCTGCCAGAGTGGTGTGCAGGGATCGTTCCAGCACCCATTGTGAAGGGTGTAGGCGATGGCTGCGCAGCCTGCCCAGCTGTGGGCGGTTGACCCTCCGCTGGTGCAGCAAAGAATCCCCCGGTGCCAAAGGGGTCTTGTTGTGCAGGGGCTGTGCAGGAAGCACTGGGCTGATCCCTCTTTGCATTGCCACCTTCCGTGCTGCCTGCTGCAAAGGAACTGCTGGTGCCGTATGAGCCTGGCACTGCTGCTGCTCCTGGTGGCTGTTGCTGTGTAGGATGCGCCCCAGCTGTGGCAGCACTTGCCCCAGCTGTGGCAGTTGGCGCAGCTGCAGCCTGAGCTGTGGCAGATTGCACAGCAGTGCTGTCCAGGTTGATGCCAAACAAGCCCATGGCGCATGCATCTGATATGCGGCTGTCCATTGGCCTGCCAGGCACTGAAAAGGGCATGGAACTGGTAAAAGCACCTGTGCCAGATGCAGAGAATCCAGATGGTGCAGCTGGTTTGGTTGCAAAACCATTGGGCGCAGCTGGACGTGGGGCAGAATGTTCAGCAAAGCCTGCTGTGCCTACGTTGCTTGGTTGTGCTTGAGCAAAAGCACTGCCAAAGCCTGCTGTGCCTGGCTGTGCTTGAGCAGTGGTTCCAGAAGCACTGCCAAATCCTGCTGCTCCTGCTGTGCTCGGTTGTGCTTGAGCGGTGCCAAAGCCTGCTGTGCTTGCTGTGCTTGGCTGTGCTTGAGCGGGGGCGCCAAATGCAGAACCCAAGCCTGCTGCTCCTGCTGTGCCTGCTGTGCCTTGCTGGGCTTGTGCAGTGGCTCCAAATGCAGTGTCAAAGCCTGCTGCTCCTGCTGTGCTTGCTGAGCTGGCTTGCGCTTGAGCTGAGGATCCAAAAGTGCTGAAGCCAGTGCTGGTATCAGTAGCATTTGGTGGCACGAAGCGAGATCTGGGCAAGGCAGCAGCTGATCTTCTGCCTTTAGGGGTATGCTTGGCACCTGCCTGCTTGGGCACATCCGATGATGAGCTTGCACCAAAGCTGAACTGGAAGCTTGGGTTAGATGGTGCTGCTGCCTGAGGGGTGAACTGGGGCTGTGGGGGAGGAGTGGGGGCAGATGCAGGCTCCTCTGTATACTGCTGAGGGGAAATGTCCATGGGCGTCAGTGGAGTACCCTGCAAATACTTTGACCATTTATTTGTGGACAACTGGAGTTTCTTGCCGGTAAGCAGTATAGCAGAACACAGCTCAAGTAAAGACTCTATATGACTTGCAGCCTTGAAGAGGCGTGAACACACAGGAACATCAGTATACAGCATGATGTATAGGGACCCATGTAGGTGACAAGGTGCTGATAGATCCTCAATGTTGTGCATTGAGCATGTTATGTGTAGGATGACAAGCTGTTGCTTGCAATGACGGGCACTCTGGCTCAACAGACTGCAATGTGCATATCACAAAGCAGACAACAGACACACCAAGAACTCTGGCACTGAGGAAATGATCCATGCCTGTTGAGCACAGCTGGGGGTACATAAGGGAGAATGTCACCTGTGAACCAATTGACATAGGAGTGCCAGCAGGTGTGCCGTAAGGCGTGTGAGCATGTGTTCCAGGCTTCAATTTCCCTTTCAATCCCCTTTTTGCAGCTGAAGGCCCCGGTGTCCTTTGGTCTGCAAAAGTCACAATACTTACCATCTCACTCACTGGGATGTGGATAGTCACCATAGATACTATCTCACGCTTGCCATGCAGTACTGTGGGATGGAAAGCCTTTCAGGCTCAGGCCCGTGCACTTGCAATCAGTGCATCAATGGAGGATCAAACGACTTTATGCAAGAATGATGATACTCATGTTGCTGAGCAGCACACAGTCAGTTAGTGCTTCAGTGGAGGATGAAACAACTTTTTGCAAGAATGGTGATATCCATGTTGCTGAGCAGCACACGGTCATGTGCATGCGTAAGTGTGAGGCTGATGCTGTTCCTACTTTGTATGCCTGGCTGGAAGCCAGGGAAGCGAGCTGATGGTGTATCCAGAGCAGCTTGTTCAGAGTCTGCATGCAAGCCAAATCCTCGGAAGGGACGCTGGGGAGATGGCATGGCATCACTTGCAGTCTCTGCTTGAGCAAAGCCAAAGCCAAAGCTGAATGACGCAGCAGGGTCAGCTGCTGCTGCTGCTGAAGTGCTGAGGCTTGGGCCAAGAGGTGGAGAGGCGGGTGCTGCTGATACTGATGCAGATGTGCCTGCTGGCTGCTGCGGTGCAGACGGTCCAGGTCCAGCACTTCTGGTCTGGCCATTGGATCCAGTGCCTGTTTGGAAAGAGGCCTGAGTTGACAATGGTGCAGAAAAGTGCTTCTGTGCAAAGGAGCTGCTGGCTGCTTTGCTTGAAGCGCTGTCTGGTTGTGCCACAGGCTGAGTGGCAGAGCCATTGAATGCGCTTGATGCAGCTGGCTGGGAAGCATTAGATTTGATTAGATCAGCTGCTGCAGCTTCAAGAGGTGTGGTAAGATCAATGTTCATGCCTTGAGCTCCATCAGAACGCCGGACAGTTTTCAGCGACCTTCTGGAGCTTGGCTGTGGACTGCCAAAGCCTGATTGAGCCGCCACTGGGCTACCTCGTGCTGTGGCTCTGCCTGTCTGGCTGCTGCTGACACCATTGGCTACTCCATACTGTGCAAAGGGGTTTGCCCTGGGAGGCAAGGTGGTGGATGCAGCTGCTGAACCCTGTCTTGTCTTTAGAGCGTTGTGCATGCGCTTCTTTGAGGGAGACACAGATGCAGCGGCACTGCCAATGGTAAAGGCAGGCTGTGTGCTGGCAACTGGTTTGGGGAAAGCAGCAGAGGTCGAAAGACGGTGCGCTGTGTCAGATGTCAGGGTCTCCATGCCTGTTGCCGATCTTATGTTTGCATTACCAGTGAAGGCTCTGTCCCCTGCACGGCTCGCATGCTGCTGCGAGAAGTCTGGTCTGACAGGCTGTGCTACTCGAGTAGGCATGTAGCATGAACCCAGGGATCTCTGCTGCCAACAACACCCTCGTCAGAGTTTTCTGCAGCACAGAAACTAAATTTGACATACCCTCAAAGTGCGAACTCACCGTGAAAGCCGCAGCAACGCAAAAACCGCTGCAAACTTTAGCAAAGCAGGTAGAGATCAAGTCAGCATAGCAGCCCCTCACCCGGCGTTGACAGCCTGCATGCATATACTAAGGCGCTCGAACGCAGCCCGTAGAAATGATCTCGGTGTCAGGCGCACGTTCGCTGCGCATGTGCGAGCGCGTCCAACAAGAGCTTACGCATGTAGCGGCAAATCAGGCAGAAATGACCCAAAGGATATTGACACACCAAGCAGCGCGCTAAACGAGACAAAACGACATGATTGCTGTAGCTAAGTATAGTTGATTCGCAAGAAAGTCAAGCAACTTTTCAAGCGAAGGCTTCTGGTACATGTTTGTCTCGTTCGTCTGCACAGTTGAAGAAGCAGAATTCTCTCTGTCCATCTCAACATTATTGTTGCAAACTGATGATATGATGCAGGGTCATTAGGCCCTGCTGCATGTGATCGGACGTTTTGTCTGGCCGAAACATGTAAAATATTTCTTCTATTTCTTCTTCTGCATGCAAGCGTGTTAGGATAAACTTCCCCTGACCTGAACTTGCTGTAGTCGTTTCCCGAGACCAGATATTCTTATTGCGCAATGAGCGACGCGGACAGCGCGGGCAGTCCTGACCGCGCCAGCAAGGCTCCCAGGTCCGCTGAGGGCCGGGTGGCGCGAGTTCGGAAGCAGTTCGAGGCAGCTAATGCACCTCCTTCGCCTTC